>Ga0315282_10001212_pt1 | contig 49519 bp, 56 predicted proteins | sample YL17G07_20_MG_FD_203693 | JGI IMG/M metagenome (GOLD analysis project Ga0315282, IMG submission 203693) | Sediment microbial communities from Yellowstone Lake, YNP, Wyoming, USA - YL17G07_20 | ecosystem: Environmental > Aquatic > Freshwater > Lake > Sediment | place: USA: Wyoming | collected...
GGCTAAAATACCGGCTGAAGGGCAAGAAACCTCGTGATTCTTGCCTTGTCGACACTAAATCAACCAGCGCCAGCTTTCCATCCGCCCCATTTTTCTCAAAAATTTTGAAAATCCACGGATTAAGGTCGTACCTCTTCTCTTGACCGGTCCTGAAGGGCTCTTAGGTCATCAATAGGTATGCGAGACATACTTCTCCCGACACAAAGAAGCATGATTTCGTTGGCAACCTCAAAATACCGATTGGCGCGGTTGTCCCTGCTGAATGTGAAGTCCAATTCGCGAACGAAGTCTTCTGCCCAGTCTTCAACACTGCCTAGGCGATACATATCGTAAATGGTACGGGTTCCGAGATACAGCAGATCGCACTCTTCGCACAAATTGCCAGAACAGCTCTGGCTACACAGTTTGCAAGCCATGAGCCTCACCTCCTCTTTACAACTACTCCCTCCTCTGCTTTTTCCGCCAGTCTCGTGACGATTACATACAGACCTTTTTCCTGCGCCATTTGGTTAAGATAAGCCAAAATCTTGTCTGTCTTCGTTCCATCATAGCTAACCATCACCTCGTCAACTATAAAAAAGGGGATATCTGGCACATAGGTTTCCTTTAGAGCAATCTGCAAGAGTAAAGCCAATGAATATTTCTCTGAAGTGCTGAGTGATTCAACAGGCTGTCTCACGAAGCCAGGGCGAAAAATCTTAAGTTGTTTATCGTCTTTGTCGATAGCTATTTGGTCAAACTCAGAAAACCCCAGATCAGCCATAACCTTTTTGACATTACTGTTAAAATCTGCGATAGCCCTCATCTCATGGTCGTGCTGCCTCTGATCGAGATACTCCCTCATATCTTGCATCTTGTCCTGCAATTCACGCCATACGCTTTGAGCCTCGTCGAATGATAATCTCTTTTCCTGAATCTCAATCAAGGAGCTTTCTCTCAGCTTCTTGGTTTGCTCAGCAATCTCGTTTGCCACACCTTCGATGCTTCTTTCAATCCTTTGCAAAGTCTCATGAATCTCTTCCTCCCACTCCTCCGTCTGTTGCTCTAACTTCGCCTTCTCCGTATTGAGATCAGCTTGCTCACCCTCCGTTCTAACCAGAGCCTTCCTTGTTTCATCCAGTGCTCTGGTTTCTGTAGATTTTTTCAATTCTAACTCCCTATTCTCCTTCTGTAAATTGCCTATTACCTTGTTCAGGTCGTCAATTTTTCTTATTGCTGCTGCTTCCTTTTGTAACTCCCTGGTTCTTTCGCTTGCTAATGCTTGAATTTCCTTATCCTTATCTCGAATAATCCTACTAAGCTCCGTTATCTTCTCATCGAGGAAGGAGAATGTAACGGTAGACACTTCACAGACCGGACATGAGCCTTCTATTTCCCCTCGTTGAGTGAGCACGCTCTTGGCATCGCTAAGCGTTGATCTTTTGCTGTTTAGAGTAGCTACCTCTGAACGCAACGCACCTATTTTGCTATCAATTACAGGAACATTTTGACGAACTTCTTTTCTGATTGCGTCTAAGTCGATGCTGTCAAGATGCCGCTTTACCTCCTGCAGGTTTCGCTCATTGCTTTCAAGCCGTCCACTAAGATATCTTATACGTTGCTCGGACTCAGAAATGTTGGCTTGATATTGCGCTACCCGCTGTCTCCTGAGATCGATTTGGTGTTCCAGGGACTTGATCTTCTCTACATGCTCCCTCTTCTGTTTGTCAAGTTTTTGAGCAAGTTGATCTCTTTGTTGGTCAAGTTTTGCCTTTTCTTCTTTTTTTATCTGTAGTCTCTTATCTTGTTCAACCAGAGTCTGTTGCCTCTTTGCAATCTTCTCAATCTCCTGTTCGGTACCAGTGAGTTTGGAGTCAATAAATGCTTTGGCGATAGCATACCATTGCGCGTATGAAAGTAGCCTTGTCACCCATGAAAAATCAGAATTACCTTCGATGAGCTGTCGAATGCTCTTTGCTTCTTGAGTCAACATGCCTGTGAGCAAAAATCGCTGGTCACCTTTCGCAGCACCAAAGCTGCCATCGCTCTTCATATACCATTCTTGTTCTTGCCCGTCGTACGTTAACGAAACCGCAGCATCCTTCTCATAGATATTCTTAAGGCTTTCTCTCGAAACCCCTTGATTTGCACCCTCGCGGATTATTTCGTCATGAGTGAGTCTTCCACTTAGGACTGCGCCGAGGGCTCGCGAAATAGATGTCTTACCTGTTGCATTGCCCGCCACTACCTGATTTACCAGCCCTTTGTCAAATTCAAACTGTTTTGCTCCTTTGAAGCCGCCTATGTTCCGCAACTTAAGCACTGCCTTCACTTGTTCTGCCCTCCCTTTCCATGATGTCATTCAGCATCTGGTCAGTCAGCTTTTGCAGTTCTTGTTGGAGTTTACCCTTTTCTGGATTCTCAACAATAATACGCTCCAACACTTGTTTATCTTCCTCTGTGAGCATTCTTTTTCCTCCTAGCTACGAAGTCTGAGAGTCTTAATTAAGACCCCGTTGTGGTACACTTTGAGATTTTCGCTATTTGCTGAAAGGTCAACATATTCGCCTCGTAATTGTACGCTTATGTAATATCTTCGATTTCTAAAGGAAATGCGTCCATCAGTGACCACTAAGCGTTTGTTCTCGTTTTGCGCCATTACTGTTAAGCTAGAATCTATCTCAATCCAATTTGCTTTCATAAAATCGAATGTCCACCTATCATGCTCTCTTAGCTCAGTGGCCATCTTTGTGATAGTTGTTTTCATTTGTGGAATGCTATCAAACTTCAACAGTGCTATCAAGCCCATCGGCTGTTCTAGAGGAGCTCTTCCTCTGATGTCAGCGGTAAATACTGCTTCAAGCTGTGAATTAGCTGATAACTTTTCAAACCAGCTTCTTACTTCACCCGTCTCATTTGCACTCACTATCACCAGAATATAGTGTTTTTCGCCTTGAATTTTCACCTTGGCTTGCTCACACCTCGTCACTCCCATGCTCCCCTCTCCACACACTCCATGATGACGAGCCTTTCTATATCTCTAATCGTTGCCGATTTCCGATGGTCTAGCTCGCCTTCAATCACCTTTAGAATTTCGGCTTTATGTCGCTCTGGTATATCACCCATCGCCCTCAGTTGGTACTGTGTTATTTCAAGTAGTGATTCCCTACTTGGAGGGCGAAATTTGATGGAATAAAGCCTGTCTCTCAATGCCTCGTCAACCAAATCGGGCCTATTTGTAGTAGCAAAGACAAAGGTCTTGCTTGGGTCAACCGAATCGAGTTGATGAAACAAGACGGCATTGATCGAAAAATGCCACTCTTTGGCGATCTCAGAGCTACGTGCAAGCATGAGTGATTCTATATCATCAAAAAGCAATATTACTCGAGGGTTATCAATTTTCTCTTGCTTCGATAGCACTGGTCCAAATGAGAAAACCTGTTCAAGAATTGTCTCGGCATCCCCCCATCTGGGAGAAGCGATGCTTGCTCCATCAAGGACTAAGAGGAATGGTTCGTCCTTCCCCGCCTGCGTCCAAACGCCAAATTCCCTAGCAATTTGTTTTACCAGCTCCGTTTTGCCTGTCCCCGGTGGACCCTCAAACAGGAAACCTTTCAGAGCAGCCCTAGTCCCGACACCTCTGGTAAAGAAGTGTTTCAAAACTGCTAGGCACTTGTGATAAATTGGCTTGTTATCAGCGATTATATCCACTTTTGGTATTTCTGAGACTCGTTGGTAGGCGAATCTCTTCTCGAAGTCGTTAAACATGCTGTGCGTAGCTCTCATTAACCTATGTTAGCAGGCAGGAATGCGCGGAGAGTGCGAATGATTAAACAGTTTAATGCGCACTTCATAAAAGAATTATAACATACTCGCCTGCTGATTAGAAGCGACCCGGAACTGTGTACACATGAGAAAGGAAATAGACGGATTTTCCTCACCAATTTGATAAGTCGTAATAATTTAGTGAAATGTTCACTACACGCTAGATGTCAGGTAGGGCTCTCTGTAACGTGGATGTATTATGGATCGGCCTCAGCTAACGGCGTTCTCAATCAACTCAATGCGGGTAACCTTGCTAGCCGGATGCGATCTATAAAAACCTTCCCTGGATGGCTTTGGGGGCAAAGGGGCCGCCGTGGCCGGAGAAGATTTTTGACGGTTTCCTTTTTTGCTTGGTTATACAAATTACTCACTAATGCCTAAAATAGCAGTCGCTTTTTCTATGAACTTCTCTGCTGAAGCGATAACTGCTTTGGCTCCAGATTTAGAAAATTCAGCTTCATAATCGGCGGCTTCACGCAGATTCATGGCATTGAGGAAGTCACGAACTAATTTAGCATCCATTGCGCCTTCATCTACAAATAGAGACCTCAAAGCTATAGCCAGACAGTAGTGGCTCTTTTCGCGGTAGCCCTGAGAGTAAATAAGCGCCCTGGCAGCATGGAACATGGCATAGTAGGCTTGGATGGTTGACCACTTGTATCGCCCGGTGTCAAACCCCGCTTTGGCGTCTGACAAATCGCTCTTGGCAACTGAGAGTTCCTTTGCAGCTAATTTCTTACCCGTTGGAAAAGCAACGATTTTCTTGCTCTCAAGACACTGCTTAAACTCTTGGTTCATTCGCTACCTTTTCCCATAAGACAATGCCTTGCTCGACTTCGTTGAGGAAGGCTTGATCGGATTCTCTTGCTTCTAGGAGTTCAGTCGAGCTCTTGACTACCGGCTGGATTTTAATACCTTCAAATCCCTGCGGAAAGTTGAAGCTGTCAATCGCCTGCATTACCCGCTCCCTGTCATCTGACACAATGAACAAATCTATATCGCTTTCAGAAGTATCGACTCCTTGGGCACAACTGCCGTATAGTGCTATGCGGTTTGATATCTTCTTTAGTTCCTCTACCAATGGCTCAACTAGCATGAGGTTTACTAGTTTCTTGAACTCGACGGCAGCAGCAGTCGAGGGATCTATTGAATAGAAGTACATTTTACCCTCCCGCCTGCGCCTGACAGCCCCGGTCGAAAATAATTCATTTAACGCCCGGTTTGCTGAGCCATAGGATATTCCAAGTCTGCGAGCCACTTGCCTTTCATAGAATTCCTGGTCAGAGAATTTCGCCAGCAGGCTCAGCACCTTCTGGTTGCTGGTAACGATTATATGAGAATGCAACATATACTGCTCCAAATATTGAGTATGTGCTCATTATAATGAGCGATAACAGGAAAGTCAAGAGTCTAAGTTGGATTCTGGCAATAGCCTACTTATTGCGCTTTCTGGCGGAAAGTTCAATGCACGTTGGATGTCAGGCAGCGCTGCTTAAGAAAACCTGTGCAGGACAGATGTGGTGTTGAAGGGGCCGCCGTGGCCGGAGAAGATTTTTGTCGGTTTACTTCGTAGTATTAGCTGAATGCTTTCATCTAGCTGCGCCATGTCGTCGGCGAAAAGCGGATAGTTCGGCTGCCACCAGCGGAGCATCCCCCTCATAATCAGGTCGCCGACGATGACTTCGCCGCCGGGCAAGGCTATTGATACGGAGCCGGGCGTGTGCCCCGGCGTGTGAATTATCTTGCCATCGACGCCGAATTTCTTGAGGTCCATTTCGCCTTCGATGAGGATATCAGGTTCAAAGGACGGAGCTTTTGCCGGGCCCCTTCGCGCCAGCAGGGACATGAACAAGCGGCCGATGGCTCCGGTTGGGTTAAGGGGAGGGTCTTGCCCTTTTCTGGCAGCCTCGGCATCAAGTTTATGGATGGCTACCCTGGCGCCGGTTCGCTCCTTCAAATCGGCAGCGCTGCCGAAGTGGTCGGCATGGCCGTGAGTGATGAGGATGAGGGAGACTGACTTGGGGTCGATGCCGTTCTCGGTGAGCCTGTCTAAAATGGCTGAAGCGCTTCCCGGATAGCCGGTGTCAACAATAACCGGGCGCTTACCCCGGATGACAAAGGCATTGACCCTGCCCAGGGGAATTTGAATTACTGATGAGTCTTGTTTCGGCATTTTAACCCCCTGTTTCCGCTGGTTATGTGACTATGTTAGGACTGCGCTCGCCGGGTGTCAAGATGTTGAAGAAAAATTGCGAAAACCACCCCAAAACCCCTTGACAAATGAATTGCGGGCGGTTTATAATATATCAAGATATATCGTGATAATACTAGATATCTAAAAGTTTAAACGAGGTGATGAGCATGTTTAGAGACAGGGTTTTCAGGGGTGAGCGATTTTTCCGCGGATTTGGTCGGGAAAGCCCCTTTCATAAAGGTGACCTGAAATATGTGATTCTTGACCTTCTGAAAGAAAAGCCGAGATATGGGTATGATATCATCCGTGCCCTCGAAGAGCGCTCCCATGGATTTTACACGCCGAGTCCCGGCGTGGTCTATCCAACATTGCAGATGCTGGAAGAGATGGGCTACGCCAGCGCCACGGAGCGGGACGGGAAGAAAATCTATACCATAACCGAGGAGGGTAGTAAGTTCCTGGCTGAACAGAAAGACTTCACCGATGAAGTCAAGAGCCACATGAGGCATCATTGGAATCCAGAAAATATCGGCACGTTTGTTGAGATGATGGGCGAATTCGGCGAACTGGCTAGAATGATGGGCCACCGGGCACGGCGTGTAGCCCCCGACAAAATGAAGCGTATACGCGAGGTGGTCTCCAGCGCCTCTGAGGAAATCAAGGCTATATTGGAAGAATAAAGTTATGGTGAAGGTAGCGTTACCGTGTCAAGGACAAGTGAAATTCACATAGCATTTGACGAAGTAATTCAAGGCTACTATGCCGTCTGGGAACCCATAGTTATCGGCGCGGGTAAAACAAGGCATGAAGCCTTAAAGGACTTGAGGCAAGCGGCGCATTTCGGAGTAGATACATTTATCGAATTGAAGTTAAAAGATATCAATAAAATAAAGGAGGACTAAAATGGGTTACTTTACCATGCTGGCAGCTATTCCTGGTTTCTTTCTGAGTTCGTTATTCTTCATGCTTCTGTGGGGTGTTATCGCTCCCAAGCTTGGCTGGCAAGGCATAGACTATCCTATGGCTATGCTGATTACCATTACGCTGTGGATTGCGGTGGCTCCTCTGGCAGCAGCGGCTGGCAGGGCTAGCAGCCGGTGGTACCATCGTAGCCGTTAATTTCAATCCGGCGGATTACTGCACTATAGCGGCGGTCGAAAAAATTTTCATTCACGGCGTGTTTTAAGCGGCTGAGGTAGCAGCAGAACATTGCACTTGGGGTTGGGCAATGTCGAGTGAAGAAGCGCGATTTCAGAGGCAAAAGGACCGGATAAGAAAGCATCTCCTCAAGTACACGAGGAAGGCATTTCGGATGCTTCCGCAATTGGATAAGCCGCGCATACTGGACGTAGGTTGTGGTTCCGGGGTGCCGACCATGGAGCTGGCCAGGTTGAGCAACGGAGAGGTGACCGGTCTGGATATCGACCAAGATATGCTGGATGTGCTTCGTGGAAGCGTCGAAAAGGCAGGGCTGTCGGATAGAGTTAAGGTTATAAATCGTTCGTTATTCGATATGGAGTTCCCGGATGAGAGCTTCGACGTAATCTGGGCTGAAGGCTCTATATTCGTAATCGGTTTCAAAAAAGGGCTTCAGGAATGGAGGCGCCTTCTCAAGCCAGGCGGTTTCATGGTTGTACATGACGAAAGAGGCAATGTCAGGGAGAAGCTGGAACAAATCTCCAGCTGCGGATACGGGTTACTGGGCTACTTTGAGCTGGACGAAAAGACGTGGCGGGCTGAATATTTCGTTCCCTTGGAGAAGCTGGTCCTGGAAACTCGAGCGAAATACCCCGATGCCCCAGGGGTTCTGGAAGCGGTTCATAGCGCCCAGCGGGAGATAGATATGTTCAAGAAGAATCCTGAGCGCAATAGCTCGGTTTTCTTCATCATGAAAAGTAGGTGACGGAACATGAAAAATGCGGTATCAGCAGGCACATTTGTCGACACTCATTCAAATGAAAGGAGACTAGACGTGAGCGATTATGAGTTCAAAGAACGCGACTTCGAGCGTCCCTCTGTTCTTTTTGTCTTAGAAGACGCGCTAAAAGGTCTTATCGGGGGACCTTTACTTTACTATCCTTATTTCAAGACATTCGGATTAAAAGGAAACGAAAAGGTTCTCGACTTCGGTTGTGGCGGTGGTGCCGGCTCACGCTGTTTGTTGAAATTCCTCGATAATCGTGGACATCTGACCTGTGTCGATACGTCTAATTTCTGGATTGATAAGGCAAGGAAAAGGCTGAACAAGTACGGCAATGTGGAATGCCGGACTGGCGACATACGAGAGCTGGATATACCCGATTCTACATTTGATGTTATCTCAATTATTCATGTTATCCATGATATACCACCGGCAGAGAGACAGGATGCGGTCAAGGCGATATCGCGAAAGCTGAAGAAAGGTGGGACAATCTTTGTCAGAGAGCCGACAAAGGAATCGCATGGTATGCCCGTTAAGGAGATACTGGCTCTATTCTCTGAGGCGGGCTTGAAAGAGACCGAGCGCAAAGAGGCTAAGTCGGAGTACACGGGGAGATTTCAGAAGCTGGGCGAAGGCTGATTCCCTGCCCGGATATCGATAGTCTCCGCCGCCCAAGTTGCGCTTTCTAGCGTTTTGTTAACCATCCACTAATAGCCCTGCCGTAGCCGACGGTTTCGTCCCCAATTTTCAGAAGAAGTATTGACTATATCTTGAAATAGGGCTATAGTTTGTTTGCCGCATATGAAATTCGGGTAGAAAGCAAAGCAAATTAAGATAAGGGGGGGAGTGATATGGAAACAGCTTGGTATTTTAGGCTCTTTTTTGTGCAAGTCGCAGTGTTTATTATTAGTTGGCTTCTTTACTGGGTCATAAAAGCGAAAAGGATGAGTGGTCCAGGGCTAGACAAGAAATGGATGATAGCTTATTTTGCAAGCTTAATTGTAGGATTGGTTTTAATGTGGTTTGTCACATTCAGCATCAATCTGGCTTTCTGGATTGGAGTTGCCATCGTTGTCTTGGGGGAAGTAGTCTTTGCTCTAGGCTACATCGCTATGAGAGAACATCCTGAGAAAAAGCAAGCTGTTGTAGATTGGGGTATCTATAAGGTTAACAGACACTCTCACGTCCTGGCAGGTATAATCTGTCTTCTCGGCGTGGTTGTCATGGGATGGAATCCACATTCCATTATCTATATCGCTTTGTGGGTTTACTTTGTCTTAGATGTTATCCTGTCCCACTTCAGTATTCTGAATGAGGAAAGGTTAAACATAGAAAGATTCGGACAAGAGTATAAAGATTATATGAACAGGGTACCGAGATACTTCATAAAGTAGAAAGCCGCCGATGTAAAACATCGCCGGAGGTTTCTAAGATTCTGTTTCCTAAAAATTTCAAGCTGGCAAATGAGCTATAAAGGGGGAAAACATGTCACTTATACCGGCTTTTGAAATAGGTGTATGGAATGTCTGGTTATTAATGCTTCCTCTTGTATTAATTCCTCCCATAATGGCAGTCAAAAAGGGACTATTCAAGAAGACAGAATCCACTGCTAATCTTAGCAAGACTGAGAAGAGAGTCTTTTTGTTCTCAAAAGTATTTTTGGTGCTAATCTTCCTTTACTCCATCTTCCTGCCATTAAAATTGGGGACGCTATGGTTTTATGTAGGTCTTCCCATCAGCTTGTTAGGAATAGCAATGTATATTTTCGTAAGTGTGAGCATTGCTAATACACCGGTTGGTGAACCAGTTACCACGGGTTTATATCGCTATTCGCGACATCCCATGTATGTAGCTTCTTTTCTTGCTCCTATAGGTGCAGGCATAGCTTCAGCTTCTTGTCTCTTCCTATTGCTTTCAATCCTAGTTATTATCACGCACTTTATGAATGCAATCTTCGAGGAGCGCTTGTGCCTTGAGGCATATGGTAGTGTCTACCAGGAGTACCTGAATAGGACGCCAAGATGGATAGGGATACCGAAATCGGGTTAATTCAAGTAGTTCTGCTTCAGATACTGTGGAAGTAAGCCTCCGCCCTAATTTTTCGCACCTCTTGTTCAACCGCAATAATCTAGCGTTTTGTTAACCTGATGCTGGATTAGAAAAGACTCTGATTTGGATGTGGTGATTGCCTCAGCTAACGGCGTTTTCGATGAGCTCGATGCGGGTGGGTTTGCCTTTCTGGTCGAGTTCGACGGCGACGAAGTCTATGCGCCATGACTCGGGCAGGTTCTTGCCTTCGGACAGGTAGGTGAGGGCTGAGGCGATAAGTCTTTCTTTTTTGGCGAAGGTCACCGATTCCTCAGGGCTGCCGAAGCCGGAGCTGGTCTTGGTGCGGACTTCGACGAAGACGAGATAGCCTTTTTTCTCAGCGATGATGTCAATTTCACCTTCGCGGCAGCGGAAATTGGTCTCACGAATCTTGTAGCCTTTCTTTTTGAGAAAGTCCCTGGCTAGCTTTTCCCCAGTAGTGCCGACTTCTTTGCGTTTCATCGTTAGGGTCGTTTTTTATATGGCGAGGGTTGTGGTTCCCGAGGTTAAAACCTCGGGGCGACATGTTTTTACATTAGTAATCAATCTCTTATATTTGGGCTGCCTCTCTTACCGGGGCGAACGAATGGCGGTGGATGAGCGAAGGGCCCCGCTGATGCAAACAACTGACATGCTCCCTGGTACCATAGCCCTTGTGATGGGCTAAGCCGTAACCGGGATGAAGCTGGTCAAGCTCTACCATAATGTGGTCACGGGTGACCTTGGCGATAATCGAGGCACAGGAGATGGAGAGGCATAATTTGTCGCCCCGGACTATTGGTTTTTGAGAGATGCGAAGCTGAGGCAGGCGCAGGTAGTCTATTAACAGGAAGTCGGGCGGGCAGCTTAGTTGTTCGACGGCCTGGCACATGGCAACTTTGGTGGCATTGAGAATGCCGATGACATCGATGGTTTGAGGAGCGATGATGCCAACGCCGATAGCGATGGCCTCCTGTTTGATCAGGTCGAAGAGGGACTCCCGTTTGGCCGGCGGGAGTTCTTTGCTGTCTCGAACCGATTTCAGCCAGGGGAAGTCGGGTGATTGGGGCAGGATTACGGCGGCGGCAACTACCGGGCCGGCTAAGGCGCCACGTCCAGCTTCATCTATGCCGGCGATGAGGCGATAGCCTTTGGAGATGAGCCCATTTTCTTCGTTCAAGCTTGGCAGCTCGGATATAGGTTTGCGGCTTCTAGCTTTCAATGGTGCCACCGCCTAGAACCTCGTTATCTTGGTAGAAAACCACAGCTTGCCCCGGGGTGACGGCAGGCTGTGGCTGGTGGAAGCTTACTTCGGCAGAGTCCGGCACAGGGTAAAGGGTGGCAGCTACCTCCGGCGACCGATAGCGTATTTTAACAGCCACCGTCATCGGCTCGGAAGGGGCTTTTCCGGATATCCAGTTCACTTCTCCGGCAGCGAGTCGAGAGTTGTAAAGCTCTTGTTTGGGGCCGACGATAAGCTGGTTTTTATCAGGTTCTATCTTGGTTACATAGAGCGGTTCAGCGGCGATAAGCCCCAGGCCACGCCTTTGCCCCACGGTGTAAAGTGCGGTTCCTCTGTGCCTGCCCAGCACTTCGCCATGGCTGTTGACGATTTGTCCCGGGGTCGGGGTGAAATGCTGGCTGAGGAAAGCGCCGTAGTCCGAGGCGACGAAGCAGATGTCCTGGCTGCTGGGCTTGCCGGCGGTGGGTAAGCCCTTTTGTCGTGCCAGCTCCCGGACATTGGCTTTGAGGTAGTTGCCTAGCGGGAAGAGTATGCGGCTGAGTTTGTCCTGCCCCAGCGTGTAGAGCATGTACGACTGGTCTTTGTCCGGGTCAACACCTTTGAGCAGATGGTAGGTATCGTTGTAGTACTCGATTCTGGCGTAATGGCCGGTGGCTAAATAGTCGGCGCCTAGAGAAAGAGCCTGGTCGAAGAGAAAGCCGAATTTTATGTGCCGGTTGCAGGCAATGCAGGGGTTCGGCGTCCGCCCTTGTGCATATTCGGTGCACAAGTAGTCAATTACATACTGTTTGAACTCGTTCTCTAAATTGACGACGTGGAAAGGTATGCCGAGCGTTTGGCAGATAAGCTCGGCGTCACGGATGTTTGATGTTGATGGGCAGGGATGTCGCTGCTTCTCCGGCATTGCTTCCTCTTCAGACCACAAACGCATGGTCAGGCCGATGACTTCATAGCCAGCTTCGTGGAGCAGGAAAGCCGCTGTTGAGGAGTCAACGCCGCCGCTTAGAGCTACAGCCGCCAGCTTTTTAGACATGCTTCGAGATCTTTTCCGCCTGAAGTAGTTGGTTGACCCTGTCCCAGATAATTTTACTAATCCTGGCTCTGGGCAAGGTAGCATCTATCACCAGCCAGCGTTCAGGTTCACGGGCGGCTAACTTGAGGTAGCCATCCCTTACTTTGTTGTGAAAGGCGATGTTTTCGGCCTCGAAGCGGTCGTTTGTCGTGGATTGCTTGCGGCCCAGTCCTTTTTGTGTGGGGATGTCCAGCAATATAGTGAGGTTGGGCTTGATTCCTTGGGTAGCTAGCTCGTTGATTTTTTTTATGGCCTCCAGGTCCAGCCCACGACCGTAACCCTGGTAAGCTATGGTGGAGTCGGTGAAGCGGTCGCAGATGACCACCTTGCCTTGCTGCAGGCTGGGGCGAATCACTTCGGTTACCAGTTGGATGCGGCAGGCGGCAAAGAGCAATAGCTCGGCTAGGGGTGAGATTTCATCCTGGCGTCTTCTTTTCAATACGCCTCTCAGCTGGTTGCTTAGAGGTGTGCCGCCGGGCTCGTGAGTCAGCTCTGCGGGGATGCTCAGCCGGGAAAGTTTCCTCCACAGGGCTTTGGCCTGTGTGCTCTTGCCGCAGCCTTCACTGCCTTCAAAGGTGATGAATAGACCCAAGGTTTGCCCCTCGCAATGACAAAATAAAGGCTGTTTTAGCCTTTTAGAATCTGTACTCTTCTTCCTGGTTCTTTGCCTAGGCTATGAGAAGCCAGGCTATGGCGTTCGGCCAGGAGATGCTGCAAACGACGGATGTAGGCATTCTGGGGGCTAAGTTCTACAGGCCCCTTGCCTTCTTTTACCTGGGTAATCGCTTTTTCAGCTTCTTTAATGGCGGAATTGATGGATATGTCTTTGTGCGGCGTGTATATGGTGTCAAGGCATTGTCTCATCTGGGGAATGTTGTTGCTTTTGACGGCGTAGATGGGAATGCCGGCTATCTCGGCATCCCTTATCTTCTGCGGTTTGCGGCGATAATAATTCTTGGTGGTAAGTAATAGGTTGCTTCCTTTGAGTTCATTAGTAATCTCTAGGGTAATCCCTTTCCCTCTGGCAGCCTCTTCCAGTTTAGCGCGGTTGAGGCCGAAAAGATATATTCGAAACTCTTCTCTCTTTGGTATTGGCTCCTTCTTGTTCAGGACGTGGGAAGTTGTCACCTTATCCTTTCTCACTTCACCGTTTTCATCAAGCCAGCGGATTTCAGTTTCCTGAGGTCTGCCGTGAAGAGCAGCATCTACGGCCTGGCCTACGTCCGGGTGGACAATCACCCTGTCTCTTTCCTGGATTTCGACGACTATATCGAAGGTGGGCGGTGCCTTGCGCTCCAGAATTGATTTCTGCGTATGCCGCCTTCTTGCCTCCTCATCTCCCAGGGTCACTGTTTGAATGCCGCCGATGAGATCGGATAGGGTAGGGTTCATCATCAGGTTCTCCAGGCTGTTTCCGTGGGCGGTGCCGACCAGCTGGACGCCACGTTCGGCGATGGTTCGAGCCGCTTCAGCCTCCAGGTTGGTGCCTATTTCATCGATGATAATGACCTCGGGCATGTGGTTTTCCACGGCTTCAATCATCACCGCGTGCTGCATAGTCGGTGTGGGCACCTGCATCCGCCGGGCATGGCCTATGGCGGGATGTGATATATCACCATCACCGGCAATTTCGTTAGAGGTGTCAACGACGATTACCCGCTTTTTGAAGTCATCCGCCAGCACCCGGGCTACCTCCCGGAGCATGGTTGTTTTGCCGATGCCAGGTCGGCCGAGAAGCAGCACGCTTTTGCCTGACTCAACAAGGTCCTGGATAATTTTCACCGTGCCGAAGACAGCTCTGCCGACACGGCAGGTCAGGCCAACAATCCGTCCCTCCCGGTTGCGCATGGCCGAGATTCGATGTAGCGTGCGCTCGATGCCGGCACGGTTGTCGCCGCTGAAGCTGCCGATGCGGGAGACCACGTGCTCGATATCTGAGTCTGTGGCCTCTTTGGGGCTGAGGGTTATTTCCCTTTGTGGATAGCGGGCTTCAGCGGGACGTCCCAGGTCTAAAACTACTTCAAGTAACTCATTGCTGTCAGGTTGCTCAAGAAGCGCCTGGCGGATGTGGGGTGGCAGGACATCAAGCAGGGCGTCTAAATCGTCAGCAATTACCTTTTGCAAGCAGCTTCTCCTGGATGGTGTTTCTGTGTCATCCTGAGCGATAGTGAAGGATCTCTAGCCTGTTTGCGGGGTTTATTCTGAGAGAGATTCTTCGGTCGCTCCGCTCCCTCAGAATGACAGGAAGCGGAGGGCTCAGAATGATAGGAGGCGAGGGGTTCAGAGTGACTGGCGGGATTGTTAGATGACCTGTCTCCTGTAAGAAGGTCGAGGAAATATCTGTGGAATCTCAAATCATCGGTCAGTTCCGGGTGGAAAGCGCAGGCGAGCAGTTTGCCTTGCCTGACTGCCACCGCTCTGCCGTTTAATTGACATAATATCTCAACACCGCGTTCGGCTTTTTCGATTATCGGAGCCCGGATGAAGATGCCGTGGAAAGCCCCGTTGTCCAGGGCTGGTATCTGCAGGTCGGCTTCAAAGCTGTCCACCTGTCTGCCGAAGGCATTGCGCTTCACCTCGATGTTCATAACCCCGATGGGCTCCATTTCTAGATTGGGTACTTTTTTGGCCAGAAGTATCAGGCCGGCACAGGTCCCAAAGATGGGGAACCCTTGTTCGGCGAGCTTACGTATCGGCTCCATAAGGCCATAGTCTGACAGCAGTTTGCTGATGGTAGTGCTCTCTCCACCCGGGATTACCAGTGCGTCCAGGCCATCGAGCTCAGAGGGCAAGCGGACGGGGACGGCTTCTGCGTCTAAAGCGGATAGCATTCCTATATGTTCAGTCACAGCTCCTTGCAGAGCCAGGACACCAATTTTCACTCTACCAGCCTCTGGTGGCCAATAATTCTTCCGGCGGGATGGTCTTTATGTCCAGCCCGGGCATGGCTGTGCCCAGGGCTTTGGATACCTCGGCGATGATTGCCGGGTCTCGGTAATGTGTGGTGGCTTTGACGACGGCTTTAGCCCTTGTCGCCGGGTCGCTGGACTTAAAAATCCCCGAGCCGACGAAGACGCCCTCGGCGCCCAGTTGCATCATCAGCGCAGCATCGGCCGGCGTAGCTACACCGCCAGCGGCGAAATTGACTACCGGTAGTTTTCCCGTTTTGTGTATTTCCAGCACCAGCTCGAGCGGAGCGCCCAGGTTTTTGGCTTCGGTGGTAAGCTCGTCTATAGGCATGCCCTGGAGCCTGCGGATACCATCTTGAACTGCCCGCATGTGTCTTACGGCTTCAACGATGTTGCCGGTGCCAGCCTCGCCTTTGGTGCGAATCATGGCGGCGCCTTCAGCGATGCGGCGCAGGGCTTCGCCTAAATCGCGGCAGCCGCAGACGAAGGGTATCTTGAAATCGTGTTTCCAGATGTGGTGGCTTTCATCAGCCGGGGTCAGCACCTCAGATTCGTCGATGAAGTCAACTCCTAGCGCCTCCAGCACCTGAGCTTCGACAAAATGCCCGATGCGGCATTTAGCCATCACCGGGATGCTTACCGCTTCCATTATGGCGGTGATTATCGTCGGGTCAGCCATACGGGCAACACCGCCGGCAGCCCGGATGTCTGCTGGCACCCGCTCCAGTGCCATGACAGCACAGGCCCCAGCGTCTTCGGAAATTTTGGCGTGCTCAGGTGTGACCACATCCATGATGACGCCGCCCTTCAGCATCTGGGCTAACCCTGATTTAACTTTCCAAGTACCTGTGTCCATTTCCCCCCGTTTACATAAGCAGTGTTTTTAATATTTTACACTGGTTCGGTCTTCGTAGCAAATAAGGCCAGCTGAGCATTTTTCAGATATTCGTTTTCCTCTAATAAAATTACGTGATAATACCATTGTAGCAGGTACACAGTTATAAATTAACGCCTCCGTATCGCAAATACTTCAGCTACAATAGCTAGAACGAGACATAGAAGTATATAACTCATAAAAATCTCTGCTAGTAGTTGCAGCTTCATATCATTGAGTAACCCAATAATCTTTGCCATTGCATATGCTATGGATAGAACTGAAGCTACGAATAACGGAAACCTTATTATAGTCAGGAGTTTTTGGGCATTGGATTTATATGCTTCTCTATACGTGAATATGAATAATACTGGAGCTACCAGTAACAGCAACACTCCGACAATTATAACTAAGTAGTTAATTGGGGACGCTAGCGGGTAGGCAATGAATAGTATCACGTATAATAAACCCGCTGTCAGACACGAAAGCGCATTTGTAATTATTTCCCATCTTTGTTTAGGTGTGTCTTCATTAGCCATGTCTTTCCTCCTATATTCAATTATAATCATTCGCTAGATGTTTGCAGATTTTCTAGGTCCATGTTACAATAGGTTATAGATATAGAGGAGATGAGATACATGAAAATAAAAGTTGTTCTTTCGGTGGTGTGTGAATCGCGTGTACCTTGGTCGCTTTAACTATGGCGTTTTCTTATAACGTTGCCTGATTTCCTCCTTCTCTGACACTAACAAGTCTGGGCGTACCAATAGGTTATTCACTATTTTCCGTGCTAGTCTCCTGTCCTCGAGTTTGTTCTTCGGTAATTTGTACAGAACATAGGCATATGTATCCAGCCACATTGTTTCGTAGTCAGGAAAATCCGTTGCTCTCTCTTTAACATAATTAGCCAGACGATGCGCCATCACTGTATCCTTGGGGTCCCCTCGTTCGGCATATGCGAAGGCTAAATTGTTATACACGAGGCATTTTAGTTCATCCTCCCCATATATCCTCTGTTTCCCCTCTATGACATTGTACGCCTGCCTATCGGCGCGTATGGACTCGTTCAGAAAAACTTCGTTTCCCTTGTCAATGTAGAAGGCCCAAAAGGCTTGGCCTACTTGAGAAAACATGCGCGATAACGCCTGGTTTCTTGCTGCCTCTTCTGCTTCCGAGATTACCTTTTTTATGTCTTCAGCCAGTACACGCCTCAAGGCTGTCCATATACCAAGCGATGCCAAGGCAACCAATAGACCTACTAGCATCATAACAAAGGCTACTGTATCTGCAAACATAGTGCTTGTGCCTTTTATAAAGCAAATAGAGCTGGACACACCAAGAGCAAATAACACAAGCACACATATTATCAACGCAGAGATAGCTGCCTTCTTCATACCTATACCTCCAACTCAAAAGTTGTATAAGATAATTATAGCATCTAGCGCAGGTGAAATGACAATGTGTAGTTGCGAGGCTTTAGCCTCGCCGAAACCTTGCCCACAGGCGACCATAAAAGGTCGCGACTACATCGGTTGGAGAAGGCCGATACTAATTTCGGGATGCGTGAATGACTTGTGTTATAATCTCGATTGTGAAAATACTCGGTATCGAAACTTCTTGCGATGAAACGGCGGCGGCGGTAGTTGAAGATGGAGCTAATATCCTGTCAAACATCGTCGCCTCTCAGGTGGATATACACAGTCGCTACGGCGGTATTGTCCCTGAGGTAGCCTCAAGGCAGCACCTGATTACAGCTTTGCCGGTGGTGGAAAGCGCTATGGCTGAGACGGAAGCCACCTGGCAGGATATAGCCGCTATCGCCGTAACCATGGGTCCTGGTCTGGCCGGCTCATTATTGGTTGGGGTGAATATAGCTAAAGCGGTGGCTCTAGCCCAGGGCTTGCCCCTCATCGGCATCAATCATCTTGAAGGCCATATCTACGCCAACTGGCTAAGCGGGGATAAGCCTGTTTTTCCTTGCCTTTGCCTCATTGTTTCCGGGGGGCATAGCGATTTGGTAATGATGAGAGGACACGGGCAGTTCCAAAGGCTGGGGCGGACACGAGACGATGCTGCTGGCGAGGCCTTCGATAAAGCAGCTAGGATTTTGGGCCTGGGTTATCCCGGCGGCCCAGCTATAGAGGGAACAGCCAAAGACAGGGTGCCATCATTTGCTTTGCCCAGGGCTTGGCTTAAGGGCAGCGACGATTTCAGCTTCAGCGGGCTGAAAACAGCTCTGCTCCATTTGGTCAGGGACAACGATTTTTCGGACTCTTCCCGGGTAGCCGAGGCAGCGGCTAGCTTTCAGCAGGCGGTGGTTGATGTCCTGGCTACGAAGGCAATACAAGCTGCTGAAAGGTTGGGCGTCAAGCAGATATTGCTGGCCGGTGGCGTGGCGGCCAATAATGCCCTCCGTGACTACTTTATTTCTAATTCGCCGGTGCCGGTGCTCATACCGCCTCCAGGCTTGTGTACCGATAACGCGGCTATGATTGCCGCCTGCGGCTATTATCACTACCAGTTGGGCAAAATCGATGGCTATGATATCGATGTGATACCGAGCCTCAGTTTCGGTTAGAAGCTACCGGACACGCGGTACAGTTTCGGAGACGGCAATACGTCTTGAAGATATGAATCAGCCCCTGCTGCTGGCAGGCAGAAAGGCAGGTATCTGGCTTGAGAAGTAGCTGCTGTTTCATATGCCGAGTTAACTCGTTGTCTCCCGACCTGGGATAGCGGCGGTAAATTTCAGCCGCTTTTCTCTTTAACTTCAGGTCAGAGCTTATCTCGCCCCAGACACAGGCGAAGGGCAATATAGCATTTATAACTATTTCCGAGGCTTTTTCTCGGCCGAGAAGAGCCGAGCTTCGCTTCTTAACAATACCGAAGTCAAAGTGGTTCCTCCAGTAAGCTTGACCGGCGATGACCAAGCCGGTTTCCAGCCAGCGATACTCAGTTCCTGGGGGTGCTTTCTTTACCAGTTGCAATATCCCGTGGAGCAGCTCTGTTTGGCAGTAACGGGCTATGAGATAGCTCAGGGCGATGAGGCGGCGGGTGGGGAAGTTGTCAGGCCGCACTCGGGAAAAGCACCAGTCAGCTTCATTCATGGTTTCGGTTATATCGGTGGATTGCCATATCCTTTCTAATTTATCTGTCTCCCTGTCTTCAACCGGCCTATGCCGCTGAGAGGGCAGTAACCCGGCAGTCCCCAGAATCAAAGCTTGTCTGGTGAAATCAGTCTCCGGTTCGGCATTTTCTAAAAAGTTGAGGGGCAGCCTGTCAGCCAGCTCTTCGCAGGGTTTGGCATTTTGAGCGTAGCCCAGGGCTCTGGCTATGCCGCGAAATAGCACCTGCCCTGCCTTTTCTTTCTCCAGAGCTTGGCGGCACAAAGCTGCTTTAGCCGCGAATCTTTCCTCCCCGGTAAGGATAAGCAATTTGTTCAAACTGTCTGAATTTGAATGTCCTTTGGCTTCAGGACAGGAAAATGAGGAATTTCTGGATTGGTTGAGGTGCTGATTCAGTTCATCTAAAGGATGGCAGAGGAAGGGACTCAGGCAGATTGTGGGCACGGTTTTGCCGTTCTGGAGCATGGTTGGAGATTGGTTATCGCGCCACCATACGACGTGTAAAGCTATATTGTTGTATTTTGGGTCTCGGTGATGACCATGGCTGTACCACTGGCTGGACTTAACATGAATCTCGATGTCCCCGCTAATTATTTCGTGGCTGATGGCAAAAACAGCGTCCTTGAAATCACAGCCGCTGGTCTGGCTAGCTCTGCCCGGGTAGATTGTCTGAAATGGCTCACCGCTATCGGTAACCAGGTTGGTTACTAGCTGGTATTGCCAGATGCGAGCGATGAGCTTTTCCGAAACCTGTGTCTTCATTTTCTTTCTACACGTTTGCGTGTAGCCATAGGCAAAAAATTAATTCTGGATGGACTGCTTTGTTTTCAATGGCACCCAGGTTCGCTTTTCGTCGATGATGTGTTCTATTTGCCAGCCCCTTTTTTCTAGCTCAGAGGTGATAAAGCGGCGGTGACATCGCCACGGCAGCCTTTCAGCACATAGTATCACGCTGCTTTTTTCCGAGGCGGTTTTCTCTACAATGTTTATTCCTGTCTCGAAGTCCGGGGTAGTGGTGAAAGCTTCGTAGCCGCCGCTCCGATAGCCGCCCAGTTTGTCCCCCAGGTGCAAATAGCCAATCTGTAGCTCCGCCAGCAATTGCCTCAGTGCCTGTTGCTTGAAATGCTCAATGCGGCTGGTGGGGAAGCGGCGGACATCTATAACCATTTCGATACCGTGACTCCGGAGCAACTCGGAAAACTCCGCCCTTGACCTGGTGCTGGTTCCTAAACTGTGAACTTGGCTATGGTGTTTCATCCCTTTGGGTAAGCCGCAGCAGCCTACTTTGACCTGGTGCACTTTACTCCGTTGGTTGTTTCTTTTTGGCTGCCTCATACTTGAAGCCGGAGCGCTCGGCAACCAAGGTAAGCAGGGTGGACGAAGTTCCCCGGGGCTTGTACATTCCGGTTTCCCATTCGCTGATCGTCTGCTGGCGGGTGCCTAACTCCTCAGCCAGTTTAGCTTGGGTTAGCCTCAAATGTTGACGCAACGCCCGGATGCGTTCCCCATTCCAGTTAATTTTCTGGCGTTTCTGAGCCACCTTAATTTATATTTTACACGGTATAGCGTAAATATTCAAGGAGCATCCTGTTGAATATCAATAGTTGGCCTGACAGGAATAAAAATAAATAGGTTGATATAATAGATGCTACGCTTAGACGGTACTTAAACAAAGGCAATAGGAAAGCTGAAATGCCGATCTATGAATACAGGGCGACTGGAAAAGGCTGTAGATATTGCCGAGATGGGTTCGAAATCAGGCAAAGCATAGATGCGAAACCTCTCACCGAATGCCCTAAGTGTCAGGCGCCGGTCAGGAAGCTGGTATCACGGTTTCGAGCCTGCGTCAGTGAAACTCCCGATGAGATAGTCGAAACAGAAAGGAAAATACGCGACCACGAGAAAGAAGGGAGGTGGAGCCATGCAGCCGAACTTGCTGATAAAACCGGCTTAGAGGACAGGGCTAGGGAGAATTACAAAAAGGCCGGATATGAAATGTAATGACGAGGCGAAATTTTCGAAAATTAGTAATTCTGTCCATATAACCCTCTTTACAAACAAAATCGATTATGTTAATATAATTAGCAGTCTTAGCCAGAGAGTGCTAAAATCTAATACAAGGAGGTAAATATGGCAGTTAAACTTCAGCCTTTAGGAGACAGAGTAGTGGTAAAGCCGAGATCGAAAGAAGAGGTGACGAAGGGCGGCATTGTGATACCGGACACAGCCAAGGAGAAACCTCAGGAGGGCGAGGTCATCGCTGTTGGTCCCGGCAGGATGACCGAAGATGGCAAGCGGATAGCCATGGATGTGAAGGTCGGTGATATAGTGATTTACGCCAAATATGGCGGCACCGAGCTAAAGGAAAACGATGAGGAACTTATTATCCTCAGGGAAAGCGACATTTTGGCCAAAAAGAGCTCTAAAACCGTGGTTTCTAATAGGCCAGTGACTAGAAGATCGAAAAGGCGTTAAGAAGAGTCTACGAATATAAACAGGAGGTTTTAAAAGATGGCAAAACAAATTCTTTATGGTGAAGAGGCAAGGCGAGCTTTGAAAGCTGGCATTGACGCTCTGGTTAATGCGGTTAAGGTTACTTTGGGACCGCGTGGTCGCCCCGTAGCTCTGGACAGGAAGTTCGGTGCGCCTAACGTTATTAATGATGGTGTTTCCATCGCCAAGGACATTGAGCTTCCCGACCCCTTCGAGAATATGGGGGCACAACTGGTCAAGGAAGCAGCAATTAAGACAAATGACAAGTGCGGCGATGGTACCACTACAGCTACTGTGCTGGCTCAAGCAATTGTTACTGGTGGCTTCAAGAACATAGCTGCCGGTGCTGACGCCATGGCGCTTAAGCGGGGGGTTGAGAAGGGGGTGGATGCTGTGGTTGCGGAGTTGAAGAAGATGTCGACCCCGGTGACCACAAAAGAGCAGGTGGCTCAAGTGGCGACGATATCAGCCGCTGATGCTGAGATAGGCAATCTCATTGCTGAGGTGATGGAAAAGGTGGGTAAGGACGGGGTAATTACCGTTGAGGAATCAAAGGGTTTGCTGTTTGAGAAGGAGTACGTTGAGGGCATGGAGTTTGACCGGGGCTACATCAGTCCTTACTTCATCACCAATCCCGAGATCATGAAAACAGAGCTTGATGACCCCTATATCCTGATTACGGACAAGAAGATCTCGGCTATAGCGGATATCCTGCCGGTTCTGGAAAAAATACTTCAGGTTTCTAAGAATCTGGTGATTATTGCCGAAGATGTGGAAGGTGAGGCCCTGGCTACTCTTGTCGTCAACAAACTGAGGGGCACTCTCAACTGTCTGGCGGTCAAAGCGCCGGGCTTTGGTGACAGGCGCAAGGCTATGCTTGAGGATATAGCTATCCTGACTGGAGGCAAGGTTATCTCAGAGGAGATAGGTAGGAAGCTGGATTCAACAACCGTGGCCGACCTGGGTCGAGCTCGTAAAGTAGTGGCGGACAAAGATAATACCACTATTGTCGAAGGCAAAGGCTCTGAGGGGGATATCCAGGGTCGAATCAAGCAGATAAAGGCGCAAGTTGACGAGACCACCTCAGACTACGATAAAGAGAAGCTCCAGGAGAGGTTAGCCAAGTTAGCTGGTGGTGTGGCGGTGATTAAAGTAGGAGCTGCCACTGAAGTTGAGCTTAAGGAGAAGAAGCACAGGGTTGAGGATGCCCTTTCGGCGACCAGAGCTGCTGTTGAGGAAGGCATTCTGCCTGGCGGTGGCATCGCCCTGATCAATATCAGCCCGGCTCTGGATAAGGTAAAAGCAGAAGGGGATGAAGCTATCGGCATTGCCATCCTCAAGACAGCTTTGGAAGAGCCACTCCGCTGGATTGCTGAAAATGCTGGACAGGAAGGCTCGGTGGTAGTGGATAAAGTGAAGCGCAGCAAGAAAGGTGTTGGCTACGATGCTTTGAAGGGCGATTACGGCGACATGGTAGCCAAAGGTATCATCGACCCGCTTAAGGTCACCAGAACCGGTTTGGAGAATGCTTCCAGTATTGCTAACATGATTTTGACCACTGAATCTCTGGTAACCGACATTCCGGAAAAAGAAAAGGCCCCGATGCCACCCATGCCAGAGTATTAGTGCGGCATAGAGGTCAGCCAAAAAGAGCCGCCCTTTAGGGCGGCTCTTGTCTTTAATAACGCTTTACAGCTTGAGTAGCCTGGCTAGCGGTTTTTCTTCTTTGACAGGTCCCACGATAGCAAGATTCAGTTTTTCGCTGGTCAAGAGCTGCTGTGCCACTCGCTTCAGGTCTTCGATAGTAACAGCTTCGACCAGTGATATCACCTCATCTGCGGTAAGTATGCGGTTGATAAGCAGCTCTTGAGTTCCTAGCCAGGCAGCAACATTTCGGCTGCTCTCCAGGCCCAGCAATAGCCGCCCTTTGGCTATCTCCTTAGCCTTATTTAGTTCAGCTTCAGTGATTTGCTCCTTGAGCTTGGAAACCTGGTCAATAATTGCCCTCAAGGCGCTGTCCACCCGGCCGGGGTCGACCCCGGCGTAAATGATGACAGCTCCTGCATCAGCGAAATGGTCGGAGTAGCTGTGAATATCATAGGCAAGCCCTTGTTGCTCCCTTATCTCGGTGAACAGGCGGCTGCTCATGCCTTCGCCCAGTATTATGCTGAGCAGGTCAACGGCATAGCGGTCAGGATGGAAAAAGGATAATCCGGGAACACCCAGGCAAAGATGCGCCTGTTCGGTTTCTCGGAACTCAATGTTTAGCCTGGCTGCTTCTTGGTCACCCTTGCTAGGGAAGCCTGCCGATACCTTGTTGGGTTTCCAATCGCCCAAAGTCTGGTTGATGGCGTCCTGCACTTGCTTCGGTCTGATGTCGCCGGCTACAGCGAGCACAGTGTTGTTGGGTAGATAAAGGTTGGAGAAAAAGTCGAGCATTTGTTGGCGGGTTAGAGCGGTTACTGTTTCCTTACTCCCAGCGATGTCACGCCCCAGCTGTTGGCCTGGCCACAAAAGCTCGTCGAACAGCATGGCCACCCGCTGTCGTGGCGAGTCAAGGCTCATATTTATTTCCTCAATGATTATCTGGCGCTCTCGGTCGATGTCATTGGCATCAAAGCGGGAGTGCCGCAGCAGATCAACGAGGATATCCAGAGCTAAAAGAAAATGTTCGCTGGTTACCCGGCACCAGAAAGTGGTCAGTTCTTTGTCGGTGCCACCGTTGATTATGCCACCAACACTTTCTATAGCTTCGCTGATTTCCTTGGAACTCCGGCGCTTTTCAGTACCTTTAAAGCAAATGTGCTCGATGAAATGGGAAATGCCAGCTTCAGGCTCGACCTCATAGCGTGACCCGGCGGCGATGAAAAAGACCACAGAGACCGAACGGGTGTGAGGCATTTCGCTTGTTAGAAGGCGTAAACCGTTATCCAGTGTGATTTTTTCGTGCATGATGTTAGCATTTTACTCGCCACCAATGTCTACAGTCAATGTGATTGCCAATGAAGTTTATCGACATAGATAAAGTTGACTTCCCCTCGGAATTCGTTATATGCTGTTCAGAATATAGATTGTGTTGGAGGGTATGGTATGAGAATACTTCTGGTCTATCCTAAATATCCGGATACTTTCTGGGGTTTCAGGCATGCCTTAAAGTTCATCTCTAAAAAGGCAGCTTTTCCTCCAATAGGCTTAATAACGGTAGCAGCGATGCTCCCAAAGGAATGGGAGAAAAAGCTCGTAGATATGAATGTAACAGACTTGAGTGACCGGGAGATTGAATGGGCGGATTACGTCTTTATTAGCGCCATGGCTGTGCAAAAAGATTCAGTCAAAAGTGTTATCAAACGATGCAAGAGATTGGGAGTTAAGATTGTTGCTGGCGGTCCCCTTTTTACTACCGGACACGAGGAGTTTGATGAGGTAAACCATCTTGTGCTTAACGAGGCCGAGATCACGCTGCCATTATTTCTGGAAGACTTGCGGAATGGGTGTGCCGAGCATATCTATACATCTGATAAATGGCCTGACTTAACAACAACTCCAATCCCGCTTTGGGAGCTTGTTGACATGAGGAAGTATTCGTCAATGAGTGTTCAGTATTCCAGGGGTTGCCCCTTTGACTGTGAGTTTTGCGATATCGTTGTACTCAATGGGCACATGCCACGAACTAAAGATAAGGAGCAGCTACTGAGGGAACTGGATGAATTATACACTCGTGGGTGGCGAAACAGTGTCTTCATTGTAGACGACAATTTTATAGGCAACAAGAGGAAATTGAAGGCAGAAATCTTGCCGGCGATAATAGAATGGATGAAAAGGAGGAAAAAACCCTTTTCACTTTTTACCGAGGCGTCTATAAATCTCGCGGATGATGAAGAACTCATGCAATTAATGGCGGAGGCAAATTTCAATATGGTATTTATAGGCATTGAAACCCCAAATGAGGCGAGTCTAGCCGAGTGCGGGAAATTTCAAAATAAGGAGCGTGATTTGGTAGCTGCTGTCAGGAAACTTCAGAGCCACGGTTTACAAGTACAAGGTGGATTTATTGTAGGCTTTGATAGTGACCCTCACACGATTTTTGAAGACCAAATCCGTTTTATTCAGAGGAGCGGAATTGTTGTGGCAATGGTCGGCCTGCTTAACGCACTCCCGGGTACAAAACTGTACCGGCGTCTCAAAAAGGAGAATCGTCTACTGATGGAGTTTTCGGGCGATAATACCGACTGCTCGATAAACTTCATCTCCAGGATGGACATCGAAACTCTTATGAATGGCTATAAAAGCATTGTCAATACTATTTATGCACCAAAGCAATACTATGAACGGATAAAAGTCTTTCTGAAGGAATACAGACCACGGCAGAGACAGCGATTTCGTCCTCAGATTGGGCATTTTGTAGCATTTGTTAAGTCGCTGTGGGTCTTGGGGATAGAAGCCAAAGGGAAAAGGTATTTTTGGAGGTTCCTTGCCTGGACGCTGGCAAGGCGCCCGCAATCTCTTCCGATATCGATAACGCTTGCAATCTATGGATTCCACTTTCGTAAAATTGTGGAAAGATACGCTGGTGTACCGGTTTGAGTTAATGCTTCAACGCTGAGAAAGTCTACTCGAACCAAATGCCTATGGTCATTGACCATTTTCAGCCCCTTTGATATACTTCTCTTTTAGTTATCGATAACAAGGAGGCATTATCAGGATGAAGACGTCAACTGCTCGGCTTACCTTTATGGATGTTGCTTTACCTAGAGCTGGTTTTCTTTGGGATGTGGTCTTGGTGGTTGGCTTCGCTTGCTTAACTGCTGCCTTTGCCCAGATAAGTTTCTGGATCGGTCCGGTACCTATCACGGGGCAGACCTTTGCCGTTCTTTTAGCTGGTGCCCTTTTGGGAAGCCGCCGCGGGGCGTTTAGCCAGCTTAGTTATCTGGCTATAGGGGCTACTGGCATTCCATATTGGTTTGCCTTGGGCGGTCCTCCGGGCATCGCTCGCTTGGTCGGACCCACAGCCGGTTACTTGATAGGCTTTGTAGCAGCTGCTTTCGTTGTCGGTTGGTTAGCCGAAAGAGGCTGGGATCGACGTGTATGGACGGCAATTCCAGCTATGCTTGGTGGTAGTCTTGTTATGTATATCTTTGGACTTTCCTGGCTGGCCCACTTTGTTCCTGAGGGCGCTGTGCTTCAGGCCGGTCTTTACCCCTTCGTCATCGGTGATTTGATAAAGATAGCCGCAGCAGCTTTAGCTTTGCCTTCAGGATGGCTGATTCTCCGACGATTTAAGGGTTGAAAGCTTTAACCCTCTCAAATAGTTCTCACCGAGGTTGTTGGCTTGGAAATCACCTGGCTAGGTCATTCCTGCTTTCGCATTAAGGGTAAGGAAGTTACCGTTATCACCGACCCATGCCACCCGAGCTTGGGTTATTCCTTGAGCAAGCTCCAGGCTAACATAGTGACCTTGAGCCATTTTCACCCCGGCCATTGCTACACCGAGGCTATCACCAGTGAATTCAGAGTGATTAAAGGGCCCGGTGAGTACGAACTGAAGGGCACGTTTATTACCGGTATCGCTACCTGGCATGATGCAGTCCAGGGTGAGAAGCTGGGCAAAAACACAGTTTATCTCTTGGAGATGGATGGGATGACATTGTGCCATTTAGGCGACCTTGGCCATCTTCCGGCGTCTGAACTTATAGAAGACATGGGCGATATTGATGTATTGTTTTTACCTGTGGGCGGTGCATCTACCATAGGTGGCTCGACGGCTGCTGAGATAGTAAGGCGTTTGACGCCTAAGGTCGTTATTCCCATGCATTACAAGACGGCAGCATTGGCCAAAGAGCTTGAGCCTGTAGATAAGTTCTTGAAAGAAGTGGGAATAAAGGAAACGGTCTCTCAATCTAAGCTTTCGGTTAACCGGTCAACTCTGCCCACCAGCACCCAGGTAGTGATTCTCGATTATCCTCATTAGCCAGCCTCTCCTCTTTGACAGACTTCATACTTCTCCCGTAGAATGAGCCTGGTTATGACTTTAGCCAAGAGACTCTATGATTTACAGCAAATCGACCTGGAAATTCAGAGAGAACAAGAGGCTCTAGATGAGATCAGCCGCCAGTTAGGTGAGAGCGAAGCTTTGCTCAAGGCTAAGGCTGAGCTTCTCGCTGAGCAGGAGCATCTGGCCGAGATGGAGAAGCAGCAGCGGGATGTGGAGTGGGAGATCGAAGACCTGAGAACCAGCATTGCACAGGTAAATGATAAACTTTACAGCGGTGCAACCAAGAACCCAAAAGAGCTGGTCAGCCTTGAGAAGGAGGTGGAGATTTTCAAGGCCAAATTGAGGAAAAAAGAAGATAACCTGCTGGATTTAATGGCTGAGACAGAAACGACACAGGACAAGATAAAGTTAGATAGCGAGCGGCTTAAAAAGTTAGAGGTGGAATGGAAGCGGGAGCAAAAGGGCTTAACTCAAAAGCAAGCTAAAGTGAAAAATCGGCTCTCAGACCTCAGCCAGAAACGGCAGGCAGTAGCCTCGGAAGTCACCTCGCAAACACTCGAGCTTTACGAGGGGATTCGGCTGAGGAAGGGGCAAGCGGTGGTTAAGGTAGAGCAAGGGAGATGCCATGGGTGCCATCTCACCTTGTCAATGAACGAATGGCAACGAGCCAGAGCCGGGGCTTTAGCCCAATGCAGTAGCTGTGGCAGGATACTCTATTTAGGCTAGAGTCTTGTAAAGAGCAGAGGATGCATCTGAATATCTATGTTGACGGAGCTTCCTGGGGCAATCCTGGGCCAGCAGCCATAGGCGCTGTTATCAGGGATGGGAAGCAAAAAGAATTGGCTAATATCTCTCAATACATCGGAGAGACTACTAATAATCAAGCGGAGTATCAGGCGGTCATCGCCGCTTTGAAGTTGGCCGCCAGATTTAAAGCAACTGAGGTTACGCTTTATCTGGATTCAGAATTAGTAGCTAGACAATTAGCTGGTAGTTACAAGGTGAGGAACCTTTTTCTCTTTCCTCTCTACAAAGAAGCTGTTGAGCTGTGCAAGGAGTTTGCCAATCTATCCATTGTCCGCATCGGGCATGATGAAAATGTTGAAGCCCATGCCTTAGCTAAAGCAGCGCTGAGGAAGTTCAACAAACAGCAAGTTTAGATTTGACGGCTACTTAGCCAGGGTGTAAAGTGGATAATGGGCTAAGTAAACCGGGTGACCGCTCTGACCTAAAAATCAGGGAGGAAAGTCCGAGCTCCACCGGGCATGGTGCTGGGTAACGCCCAGGAGGGGTGACCCTACGGAAAGTGCCACAGAAACATACCGCTCTTTGTATTAAGAGTAAGGGTGAAATGGTGAGGTAAGAGCTCACCGGCAGCTAGGTGACTAGCTGGCTGGGTAAACCCCACCCGGAGCAAGACCAAATAGGGGGCTAAAGGGACGCCCGGCCCTAACCCCGGGTTGGTCGCTTGACCTTGGTGGTAACATCAAGGCTAGATGGATGGTCACCGCTCCGAAGGCTGCTTCGGAGTACAGAACTCGGCTTATAGGTTTACTTAGCCCTTTGGCTTATGAAATACGTTTACCTTTTGACTTCTGGCGTTTTATTCTCTGGGCAGTCAAAACTTTGATAAATTTTTTATTCTTTTGAGGTAGGAAACAGGGTTGGATGCCTTAGACTGAGCATTAGTCAAGGCAGAAGCAAGAAGAGAAAGACTAGCTCAATGGCTGCCAGCAACTTTGCTTGAGTCCACTTCTGGTAGTAAACTTTTTGTGGCTCTAGACCGTTTTATTTTTAGCAGCCATGAATTCTCTAGACCCTCAACTGCGTGATTTCATTTTGTTCTGTGTAGAGAGGCGCGGTGCTGACTGGCCAGCCCTTTACGACGAGATGGCAATGGTGGCCGGGCAGCATCTGTTTAATGGGTTGGGCCGCGCCGAGCTTAAGCAGCTGGGACTGTCTTTAGCTCTCGACAGTGTGGACAGGACCCTTGAGATAGTGAAACAAGCCATTGCTCAAGGCCAGCAAGCTTAGCCTTCTTATTTCCCCCGTAAGCTGCTACAATATCTGCCGTATTTCTGCATTATTTCCTGGATAGACGGAGGTAAATTATGCGTATAAAGAAAGCTGTTCCTGTATCTGTGGCATTGGCTATTCTGTTGTTTATATTGCCGATATTGGGTGCGGGCTGTGATTTTGTTACCGAGAAAGTCGTCCCCATCATTACATCTCCTGAAACGAATAAGCCTCTTTCCTCTAATACTGCTGTTTCCTCTAATCCTGATGGTAAGCTGCCTCCTGAGTTTGATATTCTCGCTGAGGCCTGGAAACTGCTGTCTGAGGACTACGTAGACAAGAGTAAGCTAGACCCCCAAAAGCTGAGCCAGGGCGCAGTGAAAGGCATGATTGAGGCATTAGACGACCCATATAGCGGCTATGTTGACCCGAAGACTAAGGAACTGGAGTCGAGCACCTTTGAAGGTAAATTTGAGGGCATTGGGGCTGTCATCAGCATGAAAGATAAGCAGCTAACAGTCGTGGCACCAATTGCTGATTCCCCTGCTGAGAAGGCGGGCATCAAGGCCGGCGATAAGATTTTGGAGATTGATGGTCAACCCACTTCCAAGCTGGGTCTGATTGAAGCAACCTTTAAAATCCGGGGGCCAAAATATACCTCGGTTAGACTCCTTATACTTCACGAGGGTGAGGCCGAACCCGTGGAAGTTCAGATAGTCCGGAGCGAGATAAAGGTGGAGAGTGTTTCCTTCGAGATGCGCGGTGATATTGCCTACATCAGGATTACCCAATTCTTAAAATCTACCGGCGGTGAGTTGCAAGATGTTCTAAAAGATGCCATCGGTAAGGGAGCCAAAGGCATTGTCCTTGACCTTCGCAATAATCCCGGTGGCCTGCTTAATGCATCTGCTGACGTGGCCAGTCAATTTCTGGCTATGGGACTGGTGGCTAAGGTTGTGGATGATGAAGGAAGGGAAAGCCAGGTGCCGGTGAAGCGGGGTGGCATAGCTACTCATCTGCCGCTTATCGTCCTTGTAAACCAAGGTAGTGCCAGTGCCAGTGAGATAGTGGCTGGCGCTCTCCAGGACTACGGCCGGGCTAAGCTAGCTGGCGGCCAGACTTTTGGCAAGGGCAGCGTTCAGCTTGTCCGTGACCTCACCGATGGCTCAGCTTTGCATATAACCGCTTATCGCTGGTTGACTCCATTCGGCAGGCCAATAGATGGTGTTGGGTTAACGCCAGACTTTCCACTTAAGCTAGAAGATGAAGAACTAGTGGATTGGGCCATCGATTATCTAAAAGGCCAGATTAAAGCCGAATTACTGCCGGCTTTCTGCTAGTTCTAACTCTCGATAGTATCCTTGGTGCTGGGTATTCTGCCGGCGATTCTCTCATCGAGACGAGTTGCGGCATCGAGAGCTCGGGCCAGGGCTTTGAACAGTGCTTCGGCTTTGTGATGGTCATCGATGCCGCTGAGGACTTTGGCGTGAATGTTAAGCTTCGCTTCGGAGGCGAGGGAAACGAAGAAATGGCGAATTAAGTCAGTGGACATTTTTTCGATTCTGGTGCTGTTGAAGGAAGCTTCGAAGGCTGCATAACCCCTGCCACCGATGTCTAAGGCTACCATGGCTAAGGTTTCATCCATAGGTATCACAGCGTGAGCCATCCTGACTATTCCTCGCCTGTCTCCCAGGGCTTGATTGAAGGCTTTACCCAAGGAGATAGCTACATCTTCGACCACGTGGTGCTGGTCAGCGCCTGTAGCTGAGAGCTTTATATCGAATATTCCATGCTGAGCCAATTGACTGAGCATGTGGTCGAAAAACCTGATTCCGGTGGTGATTTCGAACTGTCCTTTGCCATCGATGTTCAGTTCCACCTTCACGGAGGTCTCTTTAGTTTCCCGGGTTACTTTTGCTTTTCTTTCAGCCATTTCTTAACCTCGCTGTATTCTTATAAGTGCCACATTAACATATTTCTTTTAATGTGGCAATCAATGTATTAGTGTGTTCTGGCTTGCCAATGCTGATACGCAAGCAGTCCTTCAACTGCGGGGTATCGAAGTAGCGGACAAAGATACCCTTCTTTTGCAGTCCTTTATGTATTGCCTTTGCTTTGCCGTTAAGCACCGAGCAAAGGATGAAGTTAGCTTGGGATGGATAAACTTTTAGCCAGTCAAGCTGGCCAAGCCTGGCCAACAGCCGTTCCCGCTCATCAACAATAGCCTTGATTGTGCCACGCAGATAGTTCATATCCTTCAGTGATTCTAACGCTGCCACTTGAGCCGCGACGTTTACATTGTATGGCTGCTTTATTTTTATGAGATATTTAACCATATTAATCGGGAAAATGCCGTAGCCGACTCTTAGACCAGCCAGCCCTGCCCATTTGCTGAAAGTACGAAGGACTATTAAATTTGAGTACTTTGGAACTAGAGGAGCCACCGTTATGCCGCTGAATTCAAAATAGGCTTCATCGACTGCCACTACAGCGGCGCTATTCAAAAGCTCCAGTATTATCTGTTCAGGTGTTACATTGCCCGAAGGGTTATTTGGTGAAGCGACAAAGATAACCTTTGTTCGCTTATCTATAGCTTCCTTTATAGCCGTAGCGTCGATGGAGAAGTCTTGCTTTCTCGGTATACTGACCACCTTGCCACCGCTGACGTCGGTGCTAAAAGGATACATACCGAAAGTCGGCGGGCAGTTGATTACCTTATCTCCGGGTTCGACGAATAGACGCAGGACGAGGTCGATGAGCTCATCGCTGCCGCTGCCAGCTATAATGTACTCTGAGCTTATCCCTGTGTATTCTTCCAGAGCCTTCCTTAATTCTCGCTGTTCGGGGTCGGGATAGAGGTGATAATAGGCATAATTAGCCAGGGCCTGTTTTACCCTAGCTGAGCAGCCATAGGGATTTTCATTTCCATCGAGTTTGATTACTTTTTCTTTGGGAATTTCGACACGCTGGCTCAATACGTCAGTCGGCTCAATGGGTGTATAGGCTTTCATGGCTTTGAGTTCAGGCCTCACTAATCCCTCGATATCTTCAGGCGAAATCATTTGAGTTTTTTCCTGTTGGTTATAGGTTATAGTCTTATCCTGATTGTCTGGGCATGACCTTTAAGCCCCTCAGCCTCAGCTATGGTTATGGCTGCTTGCCCCAGTTCTTTCACGGCAGCTTCATCTAAGGCGATAATATTGGTGACCTTAAGGAAATCCTCTACGCCGAGCGGGGAACTGAAGCGCGCACTGCCTCCTGTGGGCAAGACGTGGCTCGGTCCGGCGATATAATCACCCAGGGCCACCGGGGAGCTACCGCCGATGAAGATACAGCCGGCATGGCGGATTTTCTGGATATAACTGGCAGCATTACGTAACATTAGCGATACGTGTTCAGGAGCATAGAGATTGACCAGTTCAATAGCTTCATCCGGACTATCGACCAGCACTATCATACCTCTGGAGTTCAGGGCTTCTGTGGCAATGGTTTGCCGTTCCAGCTTTGCCAGCTGTTTCTTGACCTCGCTGTTAACATTGCTAGCTAACTTGAATGAGGTGGTGATTAGGATTGCTGATGCCTGAGGGTCATGTTCCGCTTGAGCTATAAGGTCGGCGGCACAAAAGGAGGCATTAGCAGTGTCATCGGCTACAATTATTACCTCGCTGGGGCCGGGAAGGCTCTCTATAGCCACTGTTCCATAGACCAGTCTCTTAGCTGTAACCACAAAGATGTTGCCCGGACCACAAATTTTGTCTACCTTCGGTACCGATTCAGTGCCAAAAGCCAGGGCGGCAATAGCCTGAGCCCCGCCTATCTTGAAGGTGCGATTGACCCCGGCGATGTCAGCTGCTACCAGGGTCGCTGGCGGAATTGTACCATCTTTTTGTGGTGGCGTGACTACAAAGATTTCTTTTACTCCGGCTACCCGGGCCGGGATGGTGGTCATCAGCACTGTAGATGGGTAAGGAGCGGTGCCGCCGGGTACATAGATGCCTACCCTGTTTAATGGGCTGATTTGCCGCCCCAGACCCTGGCTGAGGAAGCTTGATTCAAGTCTTTGCTTACACATGGAATGAAACTGCTTTATTCTGTTTGCCGCTAGCTTTAGCGCCGACACTAGCTTCTTCTCCACCTTCTTATAAGCATCCTGAATTTCGCTTTCACTCACTTCTAGCGAGCTAAGTTCAGCCCCGTCCAATTTCTTGGTATAACTGAAAAGTGCTTTATCACCTTTTCTGCGCACCTCAGCAAGGATGCGTTTGACTATCTCCTCCGGGGATGGTTCTTTTCTCCTTGTCTTGGTTTTAGGCTTCGGGGGCAGGATAAGTCCGGAGTAGGGGACTTCTCTGGTCAACAGGGGTTTTGCCTTTTGAAAACCTTTGACTACTCTCATTTCAGTTAGCCTCGGCTGCCTGACGGAGGCTCTCAACCAGAGAGGCTATTCTCTCTTTTTTGGGGAAGGACTCCATGCTGTTTCTGTTGCCGATAAGGCAAGCTGTGGATTGAAAAAGCGTGTCCATGATTTTGAGATTATGCTTGGCCAAGGTCTTTCCAGTCTGAGTGTTTTCTATAAGTAAGTCGGCATCTTCAGGTAAGAAGGCTTCACTGGCTCCCCAGGTAGGAATCAGTTTATACCGGCTGACATGGTTGTCACGAAGGTATTTGTCAGCGATATTTACGTATTCTGAAGCGACTCTAAGTGGTGATAAATTGACATCTTGTACCTGCTTCAATTGGTCGATATTAGCCACAGGTAAGTCCTGGCTGACTACCGCCACTAGTTTTACTTGGCCAAAGCCGAGGTCAACAAGCTCTACAACTGGACTTGAAGGAAAGCGACAGAGATGGTCAAGGAGCCAGTCTTTACCTGTTATAGCCAGGTCGAAATTCCCGTTGGCTACCTGGAGTGGCATATCCTGCGGTCTGATCACCTTAACATTAACCCAATCCAGATTGAAACGTGGACGACGATTTAGCTTGTTCTCTGAATAGCCTTGCAGCTTCAACCCAGCTTTGTTTAGGAACTCTGAAGTTGGGGGTTGCTGATGTCCGTCGGGAAGAGCCAGCCAAACCTTCTCTTCATTAAAATCAGGGCGAAAACTGTTGGAGCTTTTGGCCACGTCTGGCTTGATTTTCAGCCATGGCTTGGCTTTCATCTCAAGACCCTGGCTGAAATAGGCTATTACCTGGCTGAAATTCTTGGCTTGCCAGCTTTCTTGATTGGCGATAAGAAAGGCAGTGGAAGAGAGCAAAGTCTTCAGCGGAAACAAGCTATGTGCCCTTATTTCTGAATCATCTCTTGCCCATAGTAGAGCCAGGTCAGCGTTTTCCGGTGGATAGACTTCGGCAGCGCCCCACACGGGGAAGATCCTGAACCTCCTCAGCCTGAGATTCAAAGCTGCAATCTCTGCTAAATTGGGATACTCAGTCACTATTCGCCAGCTGTATTGCCCGGTTGACAATTCCTGGAGGCTGGATATGTTTTTGTAGCGGCTGGCGGCTAGATATAGGTTTCCTTTGCTGTATTCCAAGTCGGCTACCTTGATCAAGGCACTGGTCGGGTACTTAGCTAAAAGCTCTTCAATCCAGTCCAGGCTGCAGATGCCCAAATCGTAATTGCCTACAGCTACCTGGATGGGGATGTCTTTTTCTTGAAATATCTTGGCTGAAAGATAAGGAAGCTTTGCTGATTTAAGTCGATAGACTCGTGTACCTTGAGTGTAGTCTTTGAATTCAAGCTCCGTTTCTTTAAATAGACAGGCGGTAGCCGGTAGAAGTCTTCCCTTGGGTAAAGCTATCCTAACGTAATCCAACTGGCCTCCGGCTAGCAAGTTATGCGGAGCCTCCTACCGTCTTGATGGCATCAGCAATTGAGGACGCCTCTTTCTTCTGGTTTCGGGACTGGTCAATAACAAGAAAGGGTGGCGGCTTTTCTTGAACAGCGATTATCCAGCGCCAGTCTGACTGGCGACCGCTGAAGTCAAGCTCAGTCGCATATCCAGCTTGGCGAAGTGACTGAGCTAACTGAAAGCTGGTTTTTATTGAATCCGGCGTCGTTTTATCGCATTTAACCAGGATTCCCTGTCCCGTCTTTCGTTTGGCTTGAGGTTGAATCAAATTAATAATAGGGTCAACATAGAGAGCAAAACCACAGGCTGGTGTGCTCTTCCCACCTATGAGCGGGATAAGGTTGTCATACCTGCCACCGCTGCCAATTTTCTCTCCTTTAGCTGAAAACTGGAAGCAAAGTCCGGTGTAATACTCAAAACCCCGGGTGGATGTGATGTCAATCTGGTAATTACAGCTAAGGGCATCGAGAAAGCTGGCAATTTCAGAGAAATTGTCGAGGGCAGGCTTTAAGGTAACGGGAATCTGAGGTAGAGCCTTCAGGTTTTCTAAGAAACCACTGGTTTTTCCCCTTAAATCGAGGAACAATGATATCAGCCTGCCAATATCTGAGTTGCTCGGCTTCGTTTCCGTCAGCACTTGCCACTTGCCGTCAAAAACCTGGTCTAGCAACCTGATTTCTTCGTCGGGTTTCAGCTTTAACTCTTTGAGCAAAGCCTTCAATACTCCGGCGTGGGATAATTGTATTTGAACATCACCGACATTTAAGCTGCGTAGAGTTTCGATAGCCAGCAGAATCAATTCTGCATCTGATGCTGGTTTGTCACTGCCTATAAGCTCGACTCCGCATTGCCACCGTTCTCTGTTCTCCTTGCCTGTCTCTTCAAAAGCGAAAACATTGGTGACATAAAAAAGCCTAGCTATTTCTTGCTGAGGCAAATTCTCTATGTATAGCCTGGCGACAGGTATAGTGCCATCAGGTCTCAGCACTACCCTTTCACCACTCCAGCCATCCCAATCGAGAAAAGAATATACTTTGCTCAGCATATCGGGAGTAAGTGTGCCGGCGGCGGTGAACAGGTACAGATATTCCAGAGTTGGAGTCCGCACCTCCTGATAACCCCAGCTGAGACACAACCTGCGAAAGACATCCTCTATAAAACGAAAGGCCTCTGTGTCTTTGGGAAGTAAATCTCGAGCCCCTTTGCATTTTTGACTTGTCATAATTTTAAACCTTGCCTAGGTTGACCTATTCTACACTAATGAGCTTTCTCGTTCAATTTAGATTTCTTGAGGTTGTTTAACTAATGTGGCGGCGAGGCTTTAGCCTCGCTACAGAAAGGCGACCCTAAAGGGTCGCAGCTACATTCTTGTCATTATGAGTCCTTCGCCGTTGCCCTTCTGAGCGTAGCGAAGAATCTCACATAGCTCAGGGCAGGCTCCGCTAAGAACCTCGAAACCCATCGCTGTCACCGCAGTCGCGAACGGTCAACTTATTTGCTGTCAATCATTGGGTGAATTATAATTGAGTTGTTCTGGCAACAGATGCTTAAAGTTAGGCTACGATTCGCCCTTATTCTTTTTCTAGCTACCTTGTCAGCTATGGCCTTCATTTCCAGCGTGGTCAATGCTGACTCGTCGGATATAGAAATCCTCAGTGTTGATGGCACCATTGTCCCTGTCGTTGCCAATTATCTAGACCGTGGTATTGGCAGAGCTGAATCAGAAGGTGCCGTCGCCTGCATCATTGAATTGAATACTCCTGGAGGGCTTCTTAATGCCACAGAAGATATTGTGCAGCGGATGCTGAATGCTAAAGTGCCGATTGTAGTTTATGTCTCGCCTAGTGGTAGCTGGGCGGCTTCAGCCGGGACTTTTATCACCGTAGCTGCGCATGTAGCGGTTATGGCTCCGGGGACGAGTATTGGAGCCGCTCACCCGGTAACCGTCGGTCAGGAAATGCCTGAAGAGGTGTCAAAGAAGGTAACCGAGTATTCGTCTGCCTGGATCAGAAGCATTGCAGAAGTACGAGGGCGTGACCCTGAACAGGCCGAACTGGCGGTTACAGAAAGCAAGTCGTTTACTTCATCTGAAGCGGTGGAAGCCAGGCTTATTGATTTCCAGGCTAATGACTTAGAAAGCTTGATTCACCAGCTCAATGGCAGAAAAGTGACTTTGGCCAGCGGCAAAGAGGTCGTTATCGATACTACCGATTATATGCTCAGTAGGAATGAGATGAATCCTGTCGAGCACTTCCTGCATGTTATCAGTGACCCTAATATCGCCTATATCCTGCTCAGCCTAGCTACGATAGGCTTGATTACCGAGATCTCAAATCCAGGGCTGATATTCCCTGGAGTTGCTGGTGGTATTTGCCTGTTTCTAGCTTTCTATTCTCTGGGTGTGCTAAACGCATATTGGGCTGGGGTGTTGCTTATACTTCTTGCCTTTGGACTATTTGCCGCTGAGCTTTTCACGCCGGCTTTTGGTATACTTACAGCCGGTGGGCTTACCTCTTTGGTTTTTGGCTCTCTTGTCTTATTTAGTCATACGCCAGCTATGGAAGTAAACAGAGGCTTAATTGCCGGAGTAACCGTTGTCATAGCTGCCTTCGTAATCTTTGTCGTCGGCGCCGTGGTTCGAGGTCAGAGAAGGCGGGCAGCAACTGGTGCTGAGGGGTTGATTGGCAAAGTGGCCGTAGCTAAGACACTTCTTGACCCTAAGGGTACGGTTCTCGTTGATGGTGAGCACTGGACGGCTACAGTGGACAGCGGCAAGGTAGAGCCAGGAGAGGAGGTGACGATAACTAAAGTCGAAGGATTAAGGTTGATAGTTACTAAGAAGCAAACTAAAAGGAGGAGAAGATGAATTTAATTCTTATTTTCGCCATTGCCATAGTAGCAATTATAATTCTTGCAGCGGCTATTAGAATTGTCAACGAGTACGAGCGTGGCGTTATCTTTCGCTTAGGCCGATTTGTTGGCGTCAGAGGGCCTGGGTTTATCCTGCTAATTCCGTTTATTGAGCGTATGGTGAAGATCGACCTCCGTGTTGTCACCATGGATGTCCCAAGCCAGGAATGCATTACACTGGACACGGTAACCGTTAAAGTTGATGCTGTAGTATATTTCAGGGTCATGAAACCTGAAGACGCTGTGCTCAATGTGGAGCAATATATTAGGGCAACTTCGCTGCTGTCACAGACCACTCTGCGTAATGTGGTGGGACAGTCGGAGCTTGAAGATTTGCTGGCTCATCGAGATAGAATAAATGAGAAGCTCCAAACCCTGATTGATGAAGGAACGGAGCCGTGGGGGATAAAGGTAAGCATGGTGGAGGTCAGGGATGTTGAGCTGCCTGAGACGATGAAGCGGGCAATGGCGGCTCAAGCTGAAGCGGAACGGGAAAGGCGAGCCAAAATCGTGCATGCTGAAGGTGAATTCCAGGCTTCGGAGAAGCTGGCTGAGGCAGCGAAGATTATTGGCAGGCAACCTGCCGCCATTCAACTTCGCTATCTTCAGACTCTGACCCAGATCTCTACCGAAAAAACTAATACTATAGTGTTTCCCTTGCCGATGGATTTGATAATACCAATGCTCGGCAAGCTCAGTGAGTCGAAGAAGTAGTTAAACTGTTACCCCATGTCACCATAAGGGGCAGGGGGTAAGGTCAGTCTTTTATTACCGTGACATCGCCGGCCACGATTTCAGTCAGGCTGCCATCGGACCGGCGCAAGATGAGATTGCCGTGTTCGGTCACGGTTTCGGCTTTGCCCTGCTCGACTGCTTCCCCAGTTTTGACCTGTATCCGCCTGCCCAGCGTCTCCATATTCTCTTGCCATTCTTTGTATACAGGTGCTCCAGCTTGAGCCTCTAAATATAGTTGTTCCAGTTCAGGTAACAGGGTACTGATAAACGCAGCCTTTGATATTCTTGCTCCTAGCTCGTGTGACAGGCTGGTAGCTATGTCTGAAATCTCGGGGAAAGCCAGGGGGTCGAAATCGACATTTATTCCTATGCCTATGATGGCAAAATTTACTCTGTCTCCCTTTACTTCGCTTTCTATCAGGATGCCGCAGACCTTTTTGCCTTTAATTAGGACGTCGTTGGGCCATTTGATCTGTGTCTCAAGGCCAGCGACTTTTCTAATAGCTCTGACCACAGCCAGAGAAGCTATCATGACAAGCTGTGGCAGGTTATCCAGAGAAGGCTTGAGGATAACCGACATAGCTAGACTGTCTTCAGGTGATAGCCAGGCTCTACCCAGGCGTCCTCTACCTGCTGTCTGCGTATCAGCTATTATCACAGTTCCCTCGGCAGTTCCTTTCTTTGCCAGTTCCTTGGCCGTCTCCATGGTCGTGGCAAGTCGGTGATAGTAATATAGCTGTCGCCCAACAAATTTGGTGTTTAAATGGCTTTTGATGTAGGTTTTTATATCCTGGCCATTTAGCATACTTATTGTTTCCTCAGACAATCTAATTTCCTACTTAGTATAGCGATAGCCTTAGGTTATGTCTATTGACTTCAAGGGAGACATCTTGACATTATAGCCGAAGCGAATTACTATTGTTTTTAAGGCGTAAAAGGGTAGAGGTAAGCCGTGGAAACAAAGGATTTGGATTATCTGGCTGATAAGGTTGCTACCTTGATTGTGGAGATGAATAGGATTATAGTTTTCACCGGAGCTGGTGTCAGCACAGAGTCGGGCATACCTGACTTCCGCAGTCCTGGCGGAATCTGGACAAGGTTTGACCCCGATGATTTTACAATTCAGAAGTTCATGAGTAGTGAGAAGACACGGAAAATGCAATGGCAGATGCTGGCGGAGGGTAGCCTTCTAAAAGCCGCTGAGCCGAATCAAGCTCATCATGCTGTTGCTGAACTCGAGAAACTTGGCAAGTTAACCTGTGTCATCACACAGAATATTGACAATCTCCATCAAAAGGCAGGAAACTCTCCGGACAAGGTCTTTGAGCTCCATGGTAATATGCAATGGGTGAGATGTATGGGCTGCGATAATCGCTTTCCCATCGAAGATATTCTCCCAAGGCTGGAGAAAGAAGAAGTGCCTGATTGCCATCTCTGCCGTGGCATTTTGAAACCGGATGCCGTTTTCTTTGGCGAGGCATTGCCGCAAAAGACGCTAAATGATGCTATCCACCATTCTCGACACTCTGACCTTTTCATAGTTATTGGTTCCACTCTTATTGTTTACCCGGCAGCCTATATGCCCATGTATGCTGTTGAATCTGGAGCTAAGCTGGTGATTATTAACCTCAGTCCTACACCTATGGATTCTCAGGCTGCGGTGCTTATTACCAGCAAAGCCGGGGAGGCGATGGCTAGGATTGTGGAAAGGGTAAAAAGTCGGTTATCAGCTTGAAACAAGGTTCATTAAGAAGTGGAAGACAACGTTGAAAAGAAGGGCAAAGCTGAGCGAAGGCAGCAAAAGAAAGCCAAAAGGAAATTCAGGCTCCACGGCGGCAGCCTTAGAGTCATATACCAGAATGTTATCCGGCGGAGGTTAAGGGAAAAGAAATAACTGTGAAAGACAGTCTAAAAGGCTTTTATGATATTACGTTTAGACAATTTAAATTTTGTTTGGAGGTAAGGATATGAAAAAGTTGTTATTTCTAGTCGTTATGGTTTTGACTGTAGCTATTGGTTGTCTGCCTGCTCCACCGTCGCCGAATGAACCGCCCACTGCTTATATAGATTTGGTATCGCCGACCAATGTCGCCCCTGGGGAAACGGTGACTTTCACCGGCCACGGCATTGACCCCGATGGCAGCATAGCCGCTTATAATTGGCTGTCGAGTTTGGACGGAGATTTGAGCACTTCGGCGAGCTTTAAAACTTCATCTTTATCGCAAGGAACTCACACAATTTGGTTTAAGGTTCAGGACGATAAGGGAGAGTGGGCAAAGCAGGTTTTAGCAACCGTCATTGTTGTTCCTATCCAGGTTGGCCAGCCGGTGGTGGACTCCTTTGATGCCAATCCGGGGAAGATTGGTCCAGGCGGGTTCTCCACGCTTAGCTGGAATGTCTCCGGTGCTGCAACGGTCAGCATAGACCAGCAAATAGGCAACGTTGGCTTGAGCGGGACCAGGGTGGTATTACCTACCACGACCACGACCTATACTTTGACAGCTACCAATGTGGTTGGAAAAGTTACAGCTACGGCCCAGGTTGTGATTGCTGAGGCGCTTTCCCAAAAATTAGAGCTGTATTCCATTGCAGCAGAGGATGGGCAAGTAAGGCGCGATGGCTATGTTGGTACGGAGCCGGATGTCGGCGATACAAAATCAGGCACGACCATTCAAGCCTTTTTGAGCTTCGATATTTCTATGATACCGAAAGACGCCGTTATTACGTCGGCCACGCTTGATTTAACTGCCGCTAATGTGTTTGGCGACCCGTTCAGTAAGCTCGGTATGGTTTTGGTTTACGATTGCCAATATCGGACTTTAAGCAACCGCGATTTTGTTATTGGTCCAGCACCTGGAGCTTTACAGGCTATCCCCGTGCCACCATCGCAGCCTATCACTTCTTATATATTGGCTACCGCTATTCAGAAGCAGGTCGACGCTGGAAATCCCCGCTTTCAGCTTCGCTTTCAGTTTGAAAAACCTCAGTTCTATAATAATCAGGCTGACTATATGGCATTGGGAGAAGGTAGAACCCGGCTTGCTATTGAGTATCAAGATTGATATATAATGTGAATAGCTTGGTGTAATTGCAGTTTTCTATTAGATTATATTGGGAGGTGAAACATGAAAAAGCTGATTCCTTTGCTTCTGCTGATAGTGGTGTTTACTGCTGGCTGCTTACCGGGTGGCCCAATTACTGTAACCACTTCTGGCCAGCCACCGGTCATAAACTCCTTTGACGCCAGTCCGCCGAGCATTTCGGCTGGAGGGTCTTCAATGCTTACCTGGAAAGTGTCTGGGGCTACCACGGTTAGCATAGACCAGGGAATAGGCAATGTGGCTTTGACCGGCAGTAGAGCCGTAATGCCGAGCGCCACCACTGTTTATACCTTGACGGCGACCAACGCGGTCGGGGTGAGCGTTACAGCTACGGCTCAGGTTATGGTTTCCGGAGCGCCATCACTGCCTGCGCCTGGTGGTCTGCCGGTAGTCGATTCTTTCACCGCTAACCCGCCTGGTATAACTGCCGGCAGTTCCGCCACTTTGAGCTGGAATGTGTCAAATGCGACATCGGTGACTATTGACCCTGGTCTGGGCACTTTTGCCTCTTCTGGAACCACGATAGTCTTACCAGCAGCGACTACTACTTACATACTGACGGCTACCAATGTGGCTGGGAGCACTACGGCAATGACGCAGGTTACAGTTTCAGGAGCGCCGTCACCGCCTCCAGGTTTGCCGGTGGTCAATTATTTCACGGCCAACCCGCCCAGCATAACTGCCGGCGGTTCCGCCACGTTAAGCTGGAATGTATCAAATGCGACATCGGTGACTATTGACCCTGGAGTAGGCTCTGTTGGCCTTGTGGGGACAGCACCTGTATCACCGGTGACGAGCACTAATTACACTTTGACGGCGACCAACGCCGCTGGGTTGTATTATATTACTATTCCGGTTCTGGTTACTGGGGCACCACCGCCTGCAGGGGAACCGGATTTGGTTATTACTGATATCCAGAGAGTTGAAACTCCTAGCGGTTATAGAATTAATTACACCATTAAGAACCAGGGCACGGCTGATGCTGGGGCCAGTACCACCAAACTATATGCCAACACTGTATATAAAGCTTCTGATTCCGTGGGTTCGCTAGCTGCAGGCGCTTCAGAGATTAAACAGTTCACCGGCTGGGTATTTAACCCGACCACCCCGCAGATAAAGGTTGTTGCTGATGCCAATGGTACAGTGTCTGAGGGCAATGAAACTAACAACGAAAAGCAAGTGAACTATGCCATTCAGATCCTCTACAATTTTGTGGATCATGCCGGTGACGCCTCTGTCAATTGGAGAACTGGTCCGCCGGGCGGTGATATAAGCTTCGGTGGGGCTATTAATGATGCCAATGGCTTTGCCTGCTATCGTACTAGTATTAAAATGGAGAATGGCACAACTTATACCAAGGTTCTGGAAACACATCCTAAATGGGTTAATGATGGCTGGATTTTTGGTTACTACTATATACTTCATGAGGTAAAGCCGGGCGAACATTTCTTTGCCAAAGTCGGGCTCATTCAAGGTGCCAGTGCTGGGAATGTGTATTTTGATGTGATTATCCGTCCAGAGGGAGGTGGTTGGGTGATGCTGGAAAGTGTTACCGACGCTTATGATAGCAGTATAAAAACGTTAGACATAACAATACCTGCCTCGTATTTTGGAAAGAAGTGTGACTTTGGTCTGCGGGTGAAAGCTAATGGCTCCTCAAGTCAAGACTGGGCAACCTGGGTGGAGGCTAGGTTGATTCGGTAGCACGAGGTCAAGATCAGCGAGAGGCTACACCTTTTCCAGGTCGAAGCGGTAGTTTTCAATTACCGGGTTAGCTAATAGCTTGCGGCACATCTCGTTTACCTGCTCTCTGGCTTTATTCAGGTCGTTTTCCTCAAGACGGACTTCGATGTATTTGCCAGCGCGGACATCTTCAACTGAGGCAAAGCCAAGGTTGTGTAGTGCCCCCTTTATGGTCAAGCCTTGCGGGTCGTTTACCGTTGGCTTAAGTGTGATGTAAACCTTAGCCAGATACATTTTATAGTGTCCTTTCAGTCAAGCGGAAATAAGCCTCGCGGTATCGGCGAGTTGTAGCCTCGATTACTTCGGGTGGCAGCATCGGTGCTGGCGGTTCTTTGTTCCAGCCCGAAGCTACCAGCCAATCGCGAACTGGCTGCTTGTCGAAGCTTGGTTGTGAACGTCCGACAACATATTGGGTGGCATCCCAGAAGCGGCTTGAGTCCGGCGTCAGCAATTCGTCAATAAGGATAAGCTTGCCATCAACAAAGCCGAACTCGAACTTGGTATCGGCGATGATAACACCTCGTCCCCGAGCATAGTCTCGGGCGAACTGGTAAACGGCGAGGCTCTTTTCTTCAAGCTCACGCGCTGTTGTTTTCCCCACAAGATTTTCCAGCTCTTTTTTACTGAGAGGCCGGTCATGTCCGGTCTCGGCTTTGGTGGTTGGGGTGAACAATGGTCGAGGCAGTTCCTGGCTTTCTTGAAGCCCTTTGGGGAAGGACATGCCTGAAATTGTACCACTCTCGCTATATTCTGCCCAGGCTGAACCTGAAAGATAGCCGCGAACCACGCACTCAATGGGGACGCGCTCAGCTTTGAGAGTAATCATTGACCGACCAAGGAGATAGTCTGACGGAGTGATTCCTGGTGGAAAATAGCGCTTGAGCAAATCTGCTGTGTTAACAAATGCTACTAAATGGTTGGGCATAACGCGGCTCGTCTTTTCAAACCAGAAGCATGAGAGCTGGTTGAGGACCAGACCTTTATCTGGAATAGGGCATGGCAGGACAACATCAAATGCAGAGATGCGGTCTGTGGCGATAATTAGTAGCTTATCTCCCAGATCGTAGGTGTCACGTACCTTACCTCGGCAAAATAGCGGAAGAGGCAAAATAGCTTCTGATAAAATTCTTGACATAATTTTATAAAGCTCAAAGAGCTTGAGGTGTAAGTTCCTCAGCTTTAACCGCTTTAGTTCTCTTTTTCTCGGTTAAACCTAGCCTGCGAAAGACCTTGTCAACATGCCTGATGAAGTAGTTATAGTCGAAAAGGGATTCCAGTTCCTTCTCTGATAGATGAGCCTTTACCTCAGGGTCAGCTTTGAGCAGCTCTAAGAAGCTGGCTCTCTGTTTCCACGCTTTCATGGCATTGTGCTGGACTAATTCGTAAGCTTTTTGCCGGCTCAAGCCTTTATCTATGAGTGCTATGAGTACTCGTTGGGAGAAAACTAGGCCTTGAGTAAGCTCAAGATTTCGGCGCATGCTCTCGGGATAGACCTGAAGCCCTTTAATCACTGACGTGAAGATGTTCAGGATGTAGTCCAGGACCAGGCAGGAGTCTGGGAGAATGATGCGTTCGTTGGAAGAATGGCTGATGTCCCTCTCATGCCACAGAGCGACATTTTCCATAGAAGTTAAGGCATGTCCTCTTACCAGCCGTGCTAGCCCACAGACGCGCTCGCAGAGCTCTGGATTGCGCTTATGTGGCATAGCCGAGGAGCCGGTTTGCCCGGCTGCGAAGGGCTCTTCGGCTTCCAGAACTTCAGTTCGCTGGAGGCTTCTGATTTCAGTGGCAAACTTCTCTAGTGAACTGGCGATGAGGGCTAGCGTAGTGATAAACTGAGCATGACGGTCGCGCTGGATAATCTGGCTTGATATCGGTGCTGGAGCAAGCCCAAGTTTAGCGCAAGCTTTCTCCTCAACTTCTGGTGGCACAGTAGCGTAGGTGCCCACAGCTCCAGAGATTTTGCCAACACTGATAGCTTTTTCAGCTTCGGCTAGGCGGGCGGCATTGCGTTTCATCTCCTGTGCCCATATAGCTAGTTTGAGGCCGAATGTGATAGGCTCGGCATGGACGCCATGAGTCCGCCCTATCATTATGGTCTGCTTGTGCTCAATAGCTTTGTCTTCCAGAACTGTGGTAAGCTCAGTAACGTCTTGTGTTAATAGTCTTGAAGCTTCTTTCAGTTGGAGGCTGAGTGCAGTATCCATGACATCGGAGGAGGTGAGGCCGAGGTGGATAAAGCGAGATTCTCCACCAAGGCTTTCGCTTACGGCTTGGAGGAAAGCGGTCATATCATGGTGGGTCACCTTGAGGATTTCGGCAACGCGCTCCACATTGCAGCAAGCTGTCTTTATCTTGGGGATAGCTTCTTTGGGTATAGCGCCTAGCTCAGTCCAGGCTTCACAGACAGCTATCTCTACCTGAAGCCATTTATCGAACTTGCTTTCTTCAGACCATACCTTTTTCATTTGTGGTCGAGAATAGCGCTCAATCATATTTCTCTCCGGGTTTATGTATCAGCCAGTTTCTGCTTGTATTTCTCATAGGCGTCTCTTATGTTTTCGTATTTTATGCCAAGGATTTGGGCGGCCAGTAGAGCGGCGTTTTTGGCGCCAGAAGTGCCGATGCCAACACATGCCACAGGCACTCCATCTGGCATCTGGACGATGGAGTAAAGCGAATCCACACCTTTGAATTCGCTGGTAGGTAGCGGCACGCCGATGACCGGCAGTGTCGTCCAGCTAGCTAAAACTCCGGGGAGATGAGCAGCGGCACCGGCAGCGGCAATAATGACTTCTATTCCATGTTCTCTGGCTTTAGAACCGTATTCGCGAACCTTCTCAGGGTTTCTGTGTGCTGACAGGACTGAGAATTCATATTTGATATTTAGTTGCTGTAGCATATCTAAGGCTGGCTGTATTGATGGCTCGTCGGTTTTGCTGCCTATGACTACGCCGACTAAAGGCATTTTTAGTTGACCTCCCGGGCTGCAATGTCCTTGCGGTAATGGCAGCCATCGAAGTGGATATGAGGCAGATTTTGGTAGACTTTAGCTCTGGCTTCAGCCATGTTTTTGCCAGTAGTTGTTACTGTGAGCACTCGTCCTCCATCAGTATATACCTGCGAATTATCGCCAAGCTTAGTCCCGGCATGAAAGACCAGGATATCCTTATCCAAGTTGTTCAGCCCCGTTATGGGGAAGCCTGTCTTGTAGTTTCCCGGATATCCGGCTGATGCCATTACCACCCCAACGCAGGCATTATCAGTCCATTCCATGGTTGCTTCACCGAGCCTATTATCTATTACGGCGAGAAGAATGTCTACTAAATCAGTCTGCAGACGAGGTAAAATCGCCTGAGTCTCCGGGTCACCGAATCTGGCGTTAAATTCTAACACCTTTGGCCTATCAGACGCTATCATCAGTCCGGTATAAAGCACCCCTTTGTAAGGTATTCCTTCGTTGGCCATTGCTCTTACCGCCGGCTTTAGGATTGTCTCCATTACCCGCTGAGTCAGTTTAGCGTCGAAAAATCCAGGTGGGCTATAGCTGCCCATGCCACCGGTGTTAGGGCCCTGGTCATTATCAAATATCCTCTTGTAATCGCAAGCTGGAACCATAGGAACGACCGTTTTGCCATCGGTGAAAGCCAGGAGGCTTATCTCTCTGCCGGTGAGGCATTCCTCGATCACTACACTGTCACCAGCCGAGCCAAAAATCTTAGCTTCCAAGATATCTGACAGAGCTTTTAAAGCTTCTCCTCTCGAACCAGCTACTATTACTCCCTTGCCAGCTGCCAGCCCATCAGCCTTAACCACTATCGGTACTGGCTGAGACTCAAGATATTTCTTACCTTCGGCGTAATTGGAGAAAGTGACACCCTTGGGGCAGGGGATAGCATATTTTTGCATTAGTTTTTTGGCAAAGACTTTGCTCGATTCTATCCGGGTAGCAGCTTTTGTTGGCCCGAAAATAGGTATCCCGAGATGCTCGAAGCGGTCTACAATGCCTGAAGCTAGGGGCACTTCCGGACCAACGACAGTAAGCTCAATGCCGATGTCTTGAGCAGCTTTGGCTAAAGCCTCTATATCATTGGGGCGGATGTTCAAGTTGCGGGCAATAGATGCTGTGCCAGCGTTGCCTGGGGCTACATAGAGTTCGGTGACATTGGGGCTTTGGGCGATTTTCCAGGCAAGTGCGTGCTCCCGAGCCCCACCACCGATAACCATTACTTTCAAACTGGTGTTCTCCTTGCTATTTATGCGCCATCTTGGTCACAATATCCCTTTGGTGAATTTCTCCGCCTGAACTGGGTCAAGCATTTGAATCAATTTAACCAGTTCGGCAACATGTTCCTTTTCATCATCTCGTATATGTTCCAGAACCCTTATAGCCTCCTCATCTTCTAAAGTCTCGATATGCTCCTGGTACTGGTTTATGGCCTGCAATTCGGCTATCAAATCTTCACGAAGCATCTCCAAGTCAAGCTCTCTTCCATCCTCGATACCAGTTTTTTCATCAAAAGGATAACTCATCTCTGTCTCCTTGAATACTTGGATATAATCTTCCTGACCTCCGCCAGTTTAATTGAGTATATCTAGTGTGGAGGGTAAAATCAAGAGGAGTTTTTTGGAGAGTGTTTATGAACAATTCATTTTCAATGTAGTTGTGATCCTGAAGGGTCGCTCTAGCGAGGCTAAAGCCTCGCAGCTACAGCTCCAGAAAAAACCGCCCTGCTAATGATAACAGTTGCTCAAGAGAAAAGCCTGAATAATGGATACACGATCGTTGCTCAAGGCGGCACTCAAGCACCCTGTGATACAATGTAGGAGGTATAAGCATTGTTCTACATACTCTACGGAAAAGACGATTTCTCTCTCCAGCAAGCACTGGAGGAGATAAAAAATGAGTTGGGTAACCGAGAGATGCTGGACGTTAATACCAGCATATTATATGGCCAGCAGCTAAGCTTAATCCAACTCAGAGATGCTTGTAGTGCTGTCCCATTCTTGTGCCCACATAGGCTAGTCATTGTTAAAGGCTTGCTGGGACGCTTCGAACCAAAATCTGGGTCAGAGCGGCGGGTGACTCGCTCTCGAGCAAAACTCAATTCAGGGCTGGAAGAATGGATGGGTCTGGCTGACTGTGTTAAGCAGATGTCACCGACCACTGTGTTGGTTCTAGTTGATGGTGAAATAAAGGCTAATAATCGTCTATTGAAGTCTCTGGCGGCGCTGGCCAAAGTCATGACCTTTCGCCCAGTAAAAGATAAAGAGCTAAGCAGCTGGATACAGGACCGGGTAAAGCAAGGCGGTGGTGCCATATCTCCAGTAGCAGTCAAGCTGCTGGTTGGACTGGTTGGTGCAGATTTGTGGGTTATGAGCGGCGAAATAGATAAGCTTCTTGCCTATTGTGCAGGGCAGGTTATCACTGAGGACAGTGTCAAGCAGGTAACAAGTTATGCCAGAGA
>Ga0315282_10001213_pt1 | contig 49490 bp, 41 predicted proteins | sample YL17G07_20_MG_FD_203693 | JGI IMG/M metagenome (GOLD analysis project Ga0315282, IMG submission 203693) | Sediment microbial communities from Yellowstone Lake, YNP, Wyoming, USA - YL17G07_20 | ecosystem: Environmental > Aquatic > Freshwater > Lake > Sediment | place: USA: Wyoming | collected...
GTTGCTTCCGCTCCCGTCTTTTGTATTGCTTTGAGGAATTCCAAACCATCCATACGTGGCATCCTGATATCACAGAGGATCTGATCAAAAGGAGACGCGACAGCCTTCTTCAACCCCTCCTCTCCATTCGAAGCGGTTTCCACTTCATATCCCTCTTTGATTAATATCACGGATAACATGTGTCTGAAATTTTCTTCATCATCCACAATGAGAATGCGTTTGGGAATCATTTTACCCTCCGATATTTAAACAGCAGCAGGAAAATAAATTTCAAATGTTGTCCCTTTTCCAATCTCGCTCTCCACCCTCATTTCACCCCTTAACGATTCCACGATCCTCAAGGAAATTGATAACCCAAGACCCGTTCCTTTATCCGGAGCTTTGGTGGTAAAGAAAGGGTCGAAGATATTTTCTAAATCCTCTTTTTTGATCCCCACCCCCGTATCGGAGATTCGGATTTTGACCAATCGATCCCCCTCTGAAAACTTCTTTAAAAGAACAGATAATGGATCGGTCTTCCGCATGTGAGAATAATCCGATTCCATAGGGTCACTCTTCCTTCTTCGCGGGTAAATCCCCTGGAGTCGATCCACATCCAGATTTTCTACCATATGTATTCTCGTTTGAATCGTCAGAGTGCCGCCATTCGGCATAGCATCCACCGCATTCAAAATGATATTGATAATCACTTGAGAGAGCTGAGATTCATCCCCTTTGATCATAGGGAGATCGGGTTGCATGTCCAACTGGGTTTCGATATTTTTAAAATTTTTTTGATACGATAATAAAGAAAGGGTGCTTTCAATGACTTTATTGATTTCCAAGTCTTTGATTTCAAATTTGGATGGTCTTGCAAAATCTAAAAGTTCGTGGACAATTCGATTGATTCTCTCTATTTCCTTCTCAATCCTATTCAAATAATCTTTAGATTCTTCACGATCCATTCCTTCTTTTTGTAAAATGCTCGTGTATCCCAGAATGGCTCCTAAAGGGTTCCCAACTTCATGGGCCACACCTGCGGCGAACCTTCCAATGGAAGCCAATTTCTCTGTACGGATCAGCTCTTCTTGAGCTTGTTTCAATTGTTTGTTGGCTGATTCCAGTGATTCTAAATAATTCTCCAGGCTTTCCTGTTTTTCTTTTAATCGCTCGATCATCCGATTGAAAGACACGATGAGCTGCCCAATTTCATTTTTTGAGGTCCCTTCTATTTTTTGGCTGAAATCCCCTTCGCTGATTTTTTGGGTCAATCGAACGAGATCTTTGATGGGTTTGACTAAAACCCGGGATAGTAAAAAACTCCCAAAGATGATCAGGACAATAGCATCGAGGGCGATGGTGATTAAGATGATCCTTTTGGATTCCAATAAATTCGTCATCAAATCCCAAATGGGAACCTCCATTAGAATGCCACCGATTATTTTCCCCTGGTGCCATAAGGGTGAGTAAATTACCATTTTTTTATACTGAGTTGATAAAAAGTTTTCGGATTTTTCAATTTCAGCACTTAATTCACCTGTTTGGATAACCTTTTTCATAAAGGGATCGGTGGAGGGTTTATTGACCCCTCCCCACTTTTTGCTAGCAATCGTATTGAGTTGAGTGTCGACAATCAATAATTCATAAAAGCCCTTCTCTTTCACATAGATGTGAACAAAATCTTGGACCTCTTTTTTGACAAGAGGGCTATCTAATATAAATTCCTTTTTTTCTTTGGACATAAAATCTAGGATGGTTTGAAAATCCTGAATCATCCTTTCTCCGTATTTGATCTTTTCACGAATGATATTCCTTTCATTGATCTTGGAGATCGTAAACCCGATTAACAGAATAGCCGCCAGCATCAAAAATGAGATATTGATGATGACCTCAGAACGGAGGTTTAAATTTATTTTTTTAAATAACCAAAAACTTCTTTTCATATCATCCTTTATATTGCAAGTACCAGGATATTATTTCATTTTGGTAAAAAAGAGCGATGACCGCACCCAGGGAAAGAAAAGGTCCGAAGGGTATGGCATATTTAAAATTTTTTCCTTTAAAGACCATAATGCTTATGCCAGAAATGGATCCAATGAGTGAACTTAAAAGAATGGTGAGGATCACGGCTTTCCATCCCAAGAAGGCCCCAATCATCGCCAGCAATTTTACATCTCCCCCGCCCATCCCTTCCTTTTTAAAAAGCCACTGGTATAAGGTGGCAACTATAAATAGACTTCCCCCTCCCAATAGGATTCCGATTAGCGAATTTAAAAAAGTGATTTGGGGAATGACGAGAGAGGCTAATAAACCCGCCCCTATCCCTGGAAGGCTAATGACATCTGGGATGATCTGGTGATAAAGATCAATGACCGTGATGACAATTAATGCTGCCACAAATGCGAAATAGATAAGATAACTTAGCGAGGGACCAAATCTCATGATCAAAAAAATTGAACTGAGTGCGGTGATCCCTTCGATCAAAGGATATTGAAAAGAAATGGGTTTCTTACAATATCGACATTTACCCCTTAATAAAAGATAACTGATCAGAGGGATATTATCGTAAAAATTGATCGGTTTTTTACAGCGAGGGCAGTGAGATCCTGGCCAGATGATGGATTCTTCTTTTGGCAGCCTAAATATGCAGACATTCAAAAAACTACCCACAAGAGCACCGAAGATGAGAGAAATAATATTTAACATTGGCAACTACCTACCGTTTTCTAGATCTTGAATCATCCACCTTAAATCTTCCACCCAGGATTTTGCTTTGGGCGCCGATTCAATTCCCCTGGCATAATAATATTTTGCCCTCTCTATATCCTTTATCCGAGAAGCGTAAATGTTCCCCAGTTCGACGTAAGGATTTATAATATTGGGGGCTAATTCGGTTGCTTTTAATAATTCTGAAATCGCTTCCTCATATTGCCCCTCATCCTTGTAAACGAGGGCCATCCGGTAATATAAGTTAGCATTTTGAGGATTTTTTGATAGTAAATATTTTAAAACCTCTTTGGCCTTTTGATACTCTTTTTGTCGCTGGTAAAACACGGATAGATTAATCTTGATCGTGTCATCATCCGGTTTCAACGAGATCGCAGTAGCAAACTCCTTTAATGCTTTCTCTGGTTCGTCCTGTCTTCCGTAAACAATAGCAAGGTTATTCCGAGATTGATAATCGTATGGAAGTAACTGGACGGCTTTTTCCAAGTATTTTATTGCATCCCGGTCCATGGCCAATTCCATATAGACTACACCCATTAAAGCGTTCGCTGTGCTGCTTTCAGGGTGTTTCTCTACTGCGTCAGACCATAACGTATAACTGTTTTCCCATATTTTATTTTGTCGAATTGTCATGAACGAGTAACAGGACAGGAGAAATAAGAAAACTACGATGGAAAGCAATTTGAAGAATCCCTCAGAAAACTTTTTATGCTGATAAGCGTAAAATCGTTCAAAAACGATTCCTAATAAAAAGACATAAGAAAATGAAGCAATGAAAACATATCGGTCCGCTTTAAGGGTGCTGATGGAAATAATATTTAAGTAAGGAAGAAGAGTGACCAAGAAGAAAAAAATGGAGAAAAAGATGATCTTGGTCCAGCGAAGGGATAGGACACCGATTGCAAAAAGGGAGAATGTGATCAGGATCAAGATTACGTTCTTCAGACAGAAGACCGGCATGGACACAAGAAAGGAATAAGCTGCCGAGTAATTGACCGTGGAAGCGAGGAGTTTTATATTTTGTAAAAAAACAGACAGACAGACAAGAACGTTGCTTGCGGTAGTGGCCCCTCGATATGGTTTGATGCCTCCTGCTTCAAGCATCACCTTCATTAAAATGAATGTGAAGATAGCCGATAAGACAAGGGAGACGAGAAGAAAAACCCAGTGACGTTTTAAAAGGTTGATGAGACCCTCTTTTCGCTTTGCCATCTCATAGACAATGATCACGCCGGGGAAAACCACCGCAGAAGGCTTTGAGAGAATCGCAAAAACAAGGAATAGGATCACGAGACTTAAGTAAAAGGTTTTCCGTCTAGCCTCCTCGCTTGCTTTGAGGTAAAGAAAAAATGCGAGGAAGAAGAAAAAGCCCTGAAGCACTTCTTTCCTGGCTGCGAGCCAAGTAACAGCTTCGACGTGCACAGGATGGGCGGCAAAAAGAAGTGCTCCAAAAATGGCAACTCGTCCATGGGAATCGGGAGACGCCTTCTCCCTTAAATGCGCAGAAAGATGAAGGAGAGTAAAATAAACTACGATGCAGGTGAGAATGTAGAAAAGGATGTTCGTGATATGGTAACCAACGGGGTTCAGTTCCCAGAAATGATAATCTATGGCATAACTCAAAACCCGAATGGGTTGGTAAGTAATCCCTATCTTCAGGGTAAATATCGATCGTATATTTTCCCAGTTCAGGCTGCGGATTTGAGTGTTCCCATAAATCATGCCATCATCCCAATTCGTAAAAAGATTGCCTATCGAATTGAGATACAATCCACCTGCCACCAAAATTAGGAGACTAATGGCGTAGATTCGGGATGGTCTTGAGAGAGAATTTTTCCAATCCATGTTACAATTCCCCATCCCTCTTCCAAATATCTGACGATGGTTTTCCGTCGATAAAGGTTATGAGCCAAAGTTCCATATTCACATAGCGCCAGATGGGGAGGTCCAGATTTATTTTCCCCTCCACGTGTTCCTCAAACCCCTTTTTCACCTTCTGGGCATCAAAGTATCCTCTTTCGGCAAAACGCTTCGAGGTGATGATTTTAGAGATGGGGTTCCTCAAAATGGTTCGAAACCAAATCCCCTCCGGGGTGCCAAACCCCATTTTATCCTTTCTACTCCGAATTGCTTCAGGCAGGGTTCCCTTCATGGCTTTTCTTAAAACCACTTTAGTAATACCTTGATCAATCTTCTGCTCAGGAGGCAAACCGAAGGCGTATTCAACAAGGCGATAGTCCAAATAAGGCAATCGTGCTTCCAGGGAGAAAGCCATCGAATTACGATCCTCATAATGAAGAAGCGCAGGGAGTTTCAAATAGCGATAAATCGCGTAGAGATAATTATCCAGGTCGTCTTCGAATTTTATGGGGGCTGAGAAGTTTCTAAAATACTTTTTTTGAAAATCCGTCCCAGCCCATCTCCTTTCCCTTTGCCTTTTTGGAAAAAGGATGGCTCCCATCCTTGTGATGAGTCGGTCCGTCGTAAGAAGATGATTTTCCCAGAGACCTTGTATCTGTTTCACCAGATTCCCAACCTTTCCCTGTTTTAAGGACTGGAGAAGTAGAAAATAGAAGGAAGGGAGGTATCCTGCCAACAGTTCGTCCCCTCCCTGTCCATCCAACAATACAGTGACGCCATGCTCTTTCGACAGTTGCATAACACTCCATTGAGCAAAAATACTGGTAGAACCAAAAGGTTCATCCTGATGCCAGATTAATTTGGACAAATCCTTTAAGAGACCTTCCCCTTGCGGGAAAACATAATGCTTATCCGCTCCGGTATGTTGAATCGCCACCTCGATGAATCTTCGTTCATCATAAGCCAGGTCGTCAAAGCACGATGAAAAGGTTTTTTGTCTCTCTCCGACCAAATGGGGATCAATGCTTTGTCCATCAAACATCAGTCGATTGGCCAGACAGACAATGGAGGAGGAATCCAATCCTCCGCTTAAGCAGGTACCAATCGGAACATCTGTTCTCAATCTCAAACGTATAGAGTCTTGAAGGAGCTCATAAAATCTTTCTGTATAATCACTATCACGTGGGAAACGAATCTCTTTACCCTCAATGTCCCAGTAGGATTGGACAATCAAAGATTCACCTTCAAGAAGGAGGTATTCTCCCGGTCGCAATTGGTAAATACTCTTAAAAAAGGTCTCTCGGGTGTGATCGAGAAGTCCCCAAAAAAGATAGTCCGCAATCATTTGTTCGTTGGGTTCAACACGAAAATCATCCCTCTGTAGAAGGGACTTGATTTCAGAAGCAAAGGAAAATTGTTTTTTATCGTAGGAATAATAAAACGGTTTCACGCCCGCCCTGTCCCTCGAGCAGAAGATCCTTCTTTTTTTAAGATCCACCAGGGCAAAGGCCCACATCCCGTTAAAGTGTCTCAGGCAATCCGTTCCCCACTCCTCATAACTGTGGAGGATCACTTCTGTATCCGTGTGAGATCGAAAACAATGCCCCAACGTCTGCAGTTCCCTCCGGATTTCAAGGTAGTTATAAATTTCTCCATTATAAACGAGCCATAAAGACCCATCCTCGTTCTGCATGGGTTGATGGCCACCAGAGGAGAGATCGAGGATAGATAATCTTCGATGGCCGAGGAATAAATGTGCAGGCTGATTGAAATCCTCTAAGCGTTGGCCCCGAATGCTGCTTCCTTTGCCGGTAAGTGGAAAGGTTTCCCCCAATTTTAGATTCCCAGCTAAAAATCCCTCATCATTGGGTCCCCGATGACTCAACACATCTGTCATCTTTTTTATCAGCGGAGGGCTGACCTCTTGCTGGAAACTATAGGTTCCTGCAAATCCGCACATGTCTCAATTTCCTAGTCATCTCTCAGTAATCAAAAAAGACCTTTCATTATGTCCAAACCCTACAGGCTCCCGGTTTCCCGCTCTACCTTCTTCAAAGCTTCCTGAAAGGTAATGGTTTTGACTCGTTCCCCATATTGATTTACCATGATCCTCCAGAATTCCCGAATCGCCTGAATCGTCGGCGAATAAACGTTCTTGGAATGACAAGAGGCTGAGAGAAAGAGATCCTTGGATTCTTTTAGGTGACTTTCGACAAGATGCCTCGTCCCCTTCACCATGGGGTTTACCTCGGCAAAGGGTCCGTTGAATTCTAACAAAAATAGAGAGGGCCTTAAAAGACGAGAAACGGTTTGTTTCAAATAACGATTCCGCTGGATCGCCCTTCCCCGAGGGGAAAATTCCTTTTTTGAAGCAGACATTATTTTTTTAAAATGACCCGCCATGATTTTGATGCGCCTGAGGTGGTGGAGAAGGGTTTCCACATAAGATTCAGCGTAAGCAGCAATTGGAATTTCAAAAATTCCTCGATCCTCTTCTTTTGCAATGCCGTACCGTTGACCCATTCGATAATTTAACTTGGAGGGAATTTTGCGGAAGTCTATTTGATTGACCTTCGATTTAAAAAACATTCCTGGGACGATGCTACTGTCGATCTTAAAACCCGCGGACAGGAGGGCGCCAATTAACTCCTTGTCATTAGGCTGAATTCCATAACCTCCCGCTCGAAAAGCAATGCACTGGTAAGAAGGATCGACAGGCCGAAGCAGTCTTTCGAGATATTCCTTACCTCGAATAATTAACTCATCTGCACTCTCAAGGGATTGGATCTTTCTGCCTCCATAACCTAAGTCGCTGAGTTTAAATTTAGACTCATCCATCTCCCATCTCTTCCCATCAAATTTCGAGGTCATCCAGTGGGGATGCAAATGTAATTGGACGTCATGTCCATCACGGATCGCCCGCCTCAGTTGATCCTCAAATAAGAGAACAAAATCGGTGTCTAGCTTTAAAGAGCGGTATCGCCAAACAGAAGCCACATCAGCAAAGAGTGTCATCGGTATGCCTTCTTCCTTAAAGCCTTTGATAATCTGTTCCGTCGGTTCAATAAGAACTTCACGTTCTGATAGATAATTTTCTCCAAAGAAGACTTCATAATCTGCTGAAAACAATATGTAAATTTGGCTAGTCATTCTTTCCAATCCAATTCTCTTAGCAATTAAATGGTCAATCCTCCTATCCCCTCAAACTCCTTCTTCGTTGTGTAAATAGTTATTCCTTTAAGAGCGAGAAATCTTAGTCGATCATAAAATGACTTTGCATCTACAATCCAGCTCATCGACTGCCCAAGCCGAAACTCATGCAAGATACCTTGACTTCGCATATAATTGGTCAGCCACTCTCGAATCCATTCCCCCTCTATTTCTTGATCGATACGTGTCTTTGCTACATCCGGATCAAGAATGATAAGCTCCCGCTCAATCAGTTCACCCAAGGCGTCAATATATCGAACTCTAAATCTTTCCGGATAATGAACTTCCTTAGGAAACTCACTCCAAGTCTCCTCAAGGACATGGTATAAGGCGACGACCCGAATATCTATCCCTATCCCCATGTATTTACCGGATCTTTCGATGAGTTCAAAAAATGGTGAACCGGAACCACATATATAGGGAGAACGACTATGATTACTTGTCATCTCATTTGAATATTGACCCCATGCACAAACAGAACTAAATGGATGGGAACTTCTTTTGACTCCAGGTAATGTACGAAACGTTTCTGTAAGTTTTCCCATAGAGGATTTAGCTGTACGGAGGTCGACCAGAACACCTTTTTTAATCATTTTGAGAATGGGTTCTGGCTGATGATAACTCGGCATTAACAAGGTTCCGGTTTCTGTTAATACTCGCTGAAAAGCACGGCACACTGCTTCCGGACCTCCTATTACATTTCCAATACTAGAAAGAGAAGAATGAACCATCACAATATCTCCGGGTTTCAGAAGGTTGTTGGATTGGAGATCCTTTACCAAATCATCTTCTGACACACGTTTCGCAAATATTTTCCAGAATATTTTTGCTTTGAATCGATTAATACTTGATAGTTTTTTATATATATTGGTCATTATTTTTCTTGTAATTTCTCACATAAATTTATCAAACGGCACTTCTATTCTTAACAGTGTATTCTAACTTTCATAAACGGATTTCGTAATTTTAGCCACATAGACTGGGTCATGCCATTTATGAACATATTCAAGTCCCGCCTCACTTTTTTGATAAAGCCACTGAGGATTTTGCAAATACCCTTCAAGTACATTCTCAATATTAAACGGATTTATATTGATGATCGCCTCTTTTAACTCTTTAGCCATCTCTTTTGGGATGAATTGAAGGTCTTCCTCTCTGATAAATACACCAACAGGTTTTCCCATTTTCATTCCCTCGACAGAAACCCCTCCATACCAACCCAAGAGGACTTGATCGATAATGAGATCGGCTTGTCGGTAAATCTCTAAGGCCTTTTGATTCGACATGCTCTCAATAAAAGAAATCTCAAGGCTATATTTCTTCTTCAGATTTTCCAAACCGTGCATAATGTAATTCGAACCCTTCGCACCACGGTCCGTGGCGGAGTGGACGATTTTGATCGTGCGATCGATCTTAAAATGAACGGGTTGAATGTCATACCAGTTTGAGACACTATAAGGCAGAAATGATGCAATATCTTCTGGTAAGAAGTAGAGTAAATCTGGATTCACCGCAAAGATGTGATGAGCATATTTCGATACCCTATGAATCCGTTTTTCTCGCATCTTGTCATTCAGCCCATCATTGCATAGACCTCCGTAGCAATCCTTTTCATAACATGGTGCGAATTCGACCCTTTTCATAGTTTTATATTTTTGTCTGGCGTCGCAGCCATTATAGGTGAACACCACTTTTTTATTTCTTGGATAAAATGGTAGATCCCAAAGATGAATCCCATAGGTCCGAAAGTCGACCAATGTTGAACCGAAGTTGAAATGAAATACGTCGAATTTATTCCTATATTTCAGAAATGTTTTTATGCTGCTCAGAATGATTGCGAAGGCCCTCTTCTCCTCCCAGTGCAACGAGATATCATATGGGTAATTTAACCAATTGTTTCTGGTAATTAAGACTTGCGAGTCAAGTCCCAGTCTTCTCTCGCCCTGGGAAAGGCCCCAAGCATTTCCACCGACAGATGTTGGTAAATGGAGAACTTTCATATTCTTGTCAAAGGTCAAACCTTCCTGTCCCTTTCTTCCAAAAAGGATTTCGCTATCTCTTTCAGTCCATTTTGAAGGGATACCTTTGGAATAACTCCCAAGACTTCTTTCATATGGGCATTGTCGCCGATCAAATCTCCACCCGAAGGGACAGTGTGATACTTCACATGAGGTCGCTTTCCAGACACCTCCCCCATCAAGGTGACCAGGTCGGTAATCGTCACTACTTCATCCCCGGCAATATTAAACAACTCAGAGGATGTTAAATTCAATACACGTTCAAATACTTGGACCGCATCCTCTATATAGATGGGGTTGATCTGAAGTCCCGGGTTGCCCTCAATGGTGATCAGTTCACCCTTCATCACTTTGTTCAGTAAATTTGAGATAAGCATCCCCTTCTGACCTGAACCATAAACAAAGAAAAAGCGGAATACGATCGTCCGGAAGAACGGTTGATAGTTGGCGATTAAAAGTTCGGAGGTATATTTGGAACTGAGGTAGAAATTCAATGGATTGACCGGATCGCCCTCAACAAATTTTTCGTACGAGTAACCATAGACCCCGCCACTCGACGCGAAAAGGAAGTGCTCCACGCCGACTCGCCGGGCATACTCCAGGAGCTGGAAGGTACTTCGGATATTCACATCAAAGATATCCCTGCTCCCTTCAGGAAAATTCCTGTAATACCGCGATTGCGCCAGGTGGATGATTGCATCCATCCGGTCGGGGAGCCGCGCCTCATCCAGTGGTCTCGAGAGGTCGTGCTCAACCCATTTAACTCCAGCAAACTTTCCTCTCTGTGTTTTAGGGCGGATGAGTGCAAATAGTTCGTGCTTATCTCGAAGAGTGGAAACTAAGCGACTCCCGATGAACCCTGCAGCACCTGCGATCAATATTTTGGACATTGGAATTGTCTCTCCAGTCGATTTGCTAGAAATACCCTTTCCCCAACGATTTAGTTCTACTCATCACCAATCAATATTTTTTCTAAAACCATTCGTTCCCACATCAGGTTCAACATGGAGTGTCCTATATTGACAGTCACGTTACCCGAGGTGCAACAGACCTCCCCCGTATTAACGTCAGGAGCACTTCCCATTCTCGGTCATCTAAACCTCTCAAAAGAAATAATAACCCCACAAAAGTAGAACAATATACACTCTTTATGACCACGCTAAAGATCGGGGAAAGTGCTGGTAGCAGGGGCGCAGCAATAGTAAAAATGAAAGTTAACCCGGCCAACACTAACGCCCGCCTCGTCTCATAGGCCACGGGCCAAAGTCGCTGAGAAACAGTGAGGTAAACCAGTGTCAAGAACAGGTATGCTGCCATTGTTGTCCAACTCGCAGCGATCATCCCCCATATAGGAATCAACAGGACATTCAACCCTACGTTTAGGAGGGCGGCAGCCCATGAAAAAAGAGCGAAATAATGGGTCTTTTTCTTGAGTGAAATTCCGAGTGCGGTGACCTGGGTCGTCCCATAGGCTACAAACCCTAATGCCAACGGCCCAATAGCTAACCTCGCTGCATAGAACGGAGGTGTGGAAAGGACCATTAAGATCTCATGTGAAAAGGTCGTGATTCCTACGCTCAACAGCCCAAACCCTGCCAAGATATAAGTCATGACGCGCCCGAAAAACACCGAGGCTTGTTCTGGTTGTTCTTCATACACTCGAATGGCATGAGGTGACCAGGCTTGTCCGAGAGCCCCATGAAAAAAAACAAGGATGATTGTGACTTGGTTGGCAACCGTATAGAGCCCCACCTGCTCCAGGGTGGAGAGCTTACCCAATAGAATGCGGTCAGACATTGCAAAAACCCAATATGCCAATGAAGAAGGTATAAGAGGGGCTCCAAACATCAAAAGATCCCGCAAAACTTTCACTGAAAATACTGGACGGAACAGATCACGCACGGTCCAAAGACGGACAGGCAATATAACGAGAGTGGCAAACAATGTCCCTCCCAATAAGCCTACCAATCCTAATTTCATTACGACTGCACCTATAAGACTGAACCCAACGCTCAGTAAGGTTGATACCACATTCATGGCCGTAAACAGTCGGGCTTGGAAACGATTACGCAAGGCCTGCCCGCACATGGTGTTGATTAATGTGAGAGGAGAGGCCAGCAACGTCAAAATAAAGAGAAGACCGTATTCCTTTGTGCCAAAAGACCAAACCGAATAAAGACCGCTGAAAGGGAGGCACAGGACAACCCACCCCACACTCCACAGGGCAAGAAAGCCAAACCAAGTAGAAGTAACCAATCGCCTCCCCTCCTCAGTTTCGGCTTCAAAAAAGAAACGGGAATAAGCTGTATCACCACCCAAAATCATGATGGTATTTAACAAGCCGACGACAGTAATTATAAAGCTCCATATTCCGTACTCCTCTGGAGTGAAGATCCGGGTATAGAAAGGAAGGGTTAAAAAAGCAGCCACTTTAAGGAAAGCGTCACCTGTTCCATAAATAAGAAGATCTTTAAAGAGAGCGCGAAAAAGAAGTTTCATCAAAGGAGACCTTTTATTCACCACTTAAGTGTCTAAAAATCGGGTTGGGTGCCAGACCTTCAAATCAATTTCCTCTAAAAACCAGATCTTCCGATAAATCAAGTCCCACATTCTGGCAACAGTTTCATACGAATGATACTTTACAACATATCGTCGACCCGCTTCGCCTATTTGTCTGCGCAGCTCTGGATTATTGATGAGCATACGCAAATGATCTTTGATCTGATTAATAGATGTACTGACAATCGGGCATTCATCTAACCCTGTATAGAGACGGTGCACCCGGTAGTAATAGTCATCTGAGAGATTCGACATCACAGGCTTCGCGAGGCTCATTCCTTCCATGGCGGTTAGGGCGTACCCATGAATAAACTGCTCGGCTATAATATCTGACTGTCTCATTATGCGCTGGACCTCTATATTGGACACCTGCTCCAGCAGACGGAGCTGTATTTGATATCCCTCAGCTTCCAGCTCTTGGCACGCAGCAATCAGAAACTCTGTGCCCTTTAACTCCCTATGATTTGAAGCATGGACGATTGTCACGAAGCCATTCTTCCCGTTATTCCCTGAATCAAGGCCATTTGGCAGCCATGCTTCTGTGTCAATGGGATAATAATGAGTTGTCAACAGGTTCCACTTAGGTAAGGTCTCTGAATGAAAAAGGCAAGTGACAATAAAATCTGCCTGTAGTGTGAAATATCTAATCCATTTTAAGGTCAACTTTTCTCTGGCGCCTAAGTAGTTGTACTTCATCATGATGGCTTGACGGAACGGCAGTGAACGAATAAGAGTCGGCACTGCAACGTCGCTACCGTATGGCATAACAACGACTTTCTTCCCCGCCAAGTGAAGCAGTTGAACTTCCAAGAAACGTATCGGGGTACGGGCCAAGAATCCGCCGTCAAAGAAGTAATGAAATATGTCAAATCGTGGGAGCACCCAAAGAAATGCCATATACGGCCCCAATAGAGCGATCACTGCCTTTTCCAAGCGGTCTGTAAGGAAGAAAAGCTTAAAAAAGTCTGAAAGATGATAGTCATAATCCTCGGGCTTATGAATACTATAGACCTCATAGACAAAGGTCTTTGCTTCATAGCCCTTATGACGCATTGCCTGGCTGAGGTACTTGATATTTATGATGGGTATGGGACCATAGACCAATCTCGGTTTTTCACCTTGATATTGGCGATTCAAGGTTGGGCCTCGAACACGAAGCGCCTGAAGGAATAGTAAAATAAGAGCGAAAGGAGCAATTAGGTTTTTCGCTAAATTGTATAAGATTTGGTTGATTATCATAAAATTCTTCTCGAGATTTCCTAAAGGGATCGATTTTCGTAAAAGCAAAGACGATCAGACCAAATAGACAATTCAAATAGGTTATTAGAATCACTTCTCCTGTGTAGTTATGTCACCGTAGGCCTTTTACTAATTCACTCTTTCTCAAAAACATCTGCATCCCAAATGACGACCTTCTTCCCTTGAATAAAAGTAAATGCCCCCGGGTAAGGCTTCGTCTGGGCGCGTATGAAATTCCGGATTTCTTCGGCACTCTTGCTCCAGTCAAGCAAGCCGTCTTCAGGTTTGCGTTGGGAGAATTGTGTAGCAGCTCTATGGTCCTGTGGAATACGCGGCGCTATGCCTTGACGAATCAGCGGGATATAATTTCTAAGCATGTCACGTGAAACCTGTGTTGCCTTCTCGTATACAGTCTTAATTGTATCGTCTCGAGTGATTTTAATTTCCACTTGCGAAATGATTTCGCCCGTATCCACACCGCCATCAAAGTAAAATAAAGTGACGCCGGTTTTGGTCTCACCGTTGATAATAGCCCACACCAGCGGCGAGCCACCACGATACTTTGGCAGTAGAGAGGCATGAATGCCAGCAACACCAAGGGGAAACAGGTCACGAACAACACTCGGGACCATATAGTACCAACCGATAGCCAAACCAAAGTCAGGTCGCCATGCTTGTATGGTCTCGATATATTTAGGATCACTCATCTTCGTTGTGATAAAAATGAGCGGGACTCCATATTTTTTTGCCAAGCTTTCGAAACTGCGGAATGTAACGTTTTTTACTGGTGTAGTGGCGTAGGAAATGGAAAACTCTTGAGGTATGGAGCATATCCCAACCACATTTTCTCCCATGTCAAAGAGTTGCTTGCAGCATTGGTACCCTACTTCAGTTGCCCCAAAAAAGATAATGCGCATACCTCACCCTCCTTGCCCGATCCCTCCAAGACCTTCCTGATGCATTCCGGAAGACCCTAAAAAGGAGTGACACCACCATTCAAAACTTAACAATGACCAAACAAATAATCTTCTATTTTGTTTTCCTTCCAAATGTTCATCCACAAGTCTTTGCACTGAACGGCGGTCTAAAAAATCATAAATTCTTGCATTGGAATTGTACAAAAGGCGACGCACATATTCGATGCTTTCACCCTTAAACCACGAGGCGTCCGGGGCTGAGAACCCTTGCTTTTCAGCTCGGGTCACTTCTGCTGGAATATATTTCTCCATCACCCGGCGAAGAAGCAGCTTTCCATCCCGCGTCCTTTGAAAGTACTTTGTGGTTTTGAGCGCTGGTTCGTTTTCATTGAGCCGGATGACCTCCCTCAGGTTCTGCAACTTCATCTTGACCGGAAGGTGCATGGCGAAATCCACCAGGTCATTGTCTAAGAAAGGAAGCCTCGTCTCCAGGCCATGGGCCATGCTGAGCTTGTCCTCAACGACCAGTAGGCCGTGCAGAAAAGTTTTGGCCTCAAAATAGAGGGAATGGTTGATATAATCTTCTGGCCTTTCGAATGAGGAGACACGGTTTTTAAAAACATCTCGAAAGATATCTCTGGTCCAGATATGTTTCACCTCATCCCATATAGGTGTAAATACTTCCTTGATGGTTTTGTTCGGAATAAGGCGCTGCCAGTAGACATAATATTTATCAATATACTGTTCAAAATTATCATTGACCACCGCTCGATAGTAACGCCATGGATACCCTCCAAAAAGTTCATCTCCCCCAGTACCGGAAAGAATGACTTTCACAAATTTTGACGCTAATTGTGCGGCATAGAAGTTCGGGTAACTCTGGCCAACACGTGGTTCTTCAAGATGCCAGGCGAGTTTTGGAAGAATTCTTTCCATATCCCCTGCTTTCAAAACCATATCATAGTGTTCCGTTCTGAAAAGGTAAGACATCAATTCAGCCTTCTCCCGCTCGTCAAAGGCCAATTCTAATCCTGATGCGGAGTGAAGATCGAACCCGCAGGTGAAGGTCTTGATGTAAGGCAGTTGAGCTGCTGCAATGCTGGTAATCGATCCTGTATCCATTCCCCCGCTTAAATAAGAACCTAATTCCACGTCACTTACAAGTTGACGGTTGACAGCTTGACAGAAAAGATGATCAAGTTCCTCTATATATTCTTCTTCCTTCGCGGGCTGGTCAGGCTCCCTGAAATGAAAATCCCAATATTGGTTGAGTTCCAAAGTATTCGTTAGATGGCCTAAGGCCAATTTAGACCAATGTCCAGCCGGGAGGATCTTGACCCCTTTTAAAAAGGTCTTATCAGTAAAGATATTTTGGAACGTGAAATACTCCAAGAATGCCTCGAGGTCTACCGTCTTCGGAATTTCAGAATAGGTCAATATCGCTTTCTGTTCAGATGCAAATAAAAACGTCGGGCCGTAAAATGTATAATATAGAGGTTTGATTCCATAGCGGTCACGGGCAATAAAAAGTTCTTGTCGTGTCTTATCCCAAATGGCAAATGCAAACATTCCGTTAAAACGTTTCAAACATTCAACTCCCCATTGAACATAAGCATGAAGAACGACCTCGGTATCGGTTCGGGATCTAAACTTATGCCCAAGGTTTTCCAATTCTGCTTTCAAATCCTGAAAATTGTAAATCTCACCGTTATAAGTGATGGCAAACGCCTTATCCTCTGCAATCATGGGTTGGTGCCCGGCGCGTGAAAGATCGATGATCGCAAGTCGACGATGTCCCAGTCCAACAAAACTGTCGACGTAGAATCCCTCTGAATCCGGGCCTCTATGTTTGATCGCATCCGTCATTCTCCGGAGCGAAACGGGTGAAACAGGTTCGCCATTTAAATTAAAAATTCCTGCGATTCCGCACATGGAACCTATCTCAGCTCCTTAATCGAGTTTACTACATACTCAAAATCATCAGGGACCATCCTGTTATGTAAAGGAATCGCCATGCTATAACGATCGCAATCGCGAGCCCCTGGAAAATCGTCCGAAGTAAAACCGAACTTTTGTCTGTAAAGCCCCAACATGTGAACGGCATGAGTCCCCGGCCGGGTATGAATCCCTTTGGCATAAAGCGCTTTCATGATTTCATTCCGTGACATCGGGGACCTCCTCTCATCAATATAGCAAACGTATGCCTGCCACCCATGTTGGTAACCAAGTGGAACAAGAGGAGTACGGAGCCACGGAACGTTAGTCAATTCTTGAGTGTAATAATTCGCCCACTTCCGACGTTCCTCAATAAAGCGGTATAGTTTTGAAAGCTGAACGATCCCTACTGCGCCTTGCAGGTCAGTCATGCGATAATTGAATCCCAGCAAATTGAAATCAGGCAGGATATAAGGCTGAGATCCGTGGTGACGTTCCTCCTCAGCAATACTGGCGCCGTGATTACGCAAGGAGTTCACCTTTTGGGCGAGTTCCTCATTGTTAGTGGTGACCATGCCCCCTTCTCCCGTTGTGATTGATTTTCGGGGATGGAAGGAGAAAGCGGCGGCGATGCCCAAGGAACCCGCAGGTCGCCCTTTATAACCACTCCCTGAAGCACAAGCAGCATCCTCGATAATAGGGATATCCGGAGCGACTTCTGCAATGGCGTCAATATCTGCACAGAGACCGAAAAGATGGACGGGAAGGATGGCTTTCGTCCTTTTACTGAGCTTTTTCGAAATTTGGGTGACATCGATATTAAAGGTTGTGCGATCGACGTCGACGAAGATAGGTGTCGCCCCGCAATGGAGGACGACATTGGCCGTTGACACCCAGGTGAATGCGGGTACGATTACCTCGTCCCCTGACTTTGTGCCCAACGCAGTCAAAATGAGATGCAGGGCCGTTGTACAGTTGCTCGTGGCCACCGCATATCTTACTCCATGTCGTGTTGCAAAGCTTTTTTCAAAGGCTTCAACTTTTGGCCCCTGGGTGAGCCAGCCCGTCATGAGAGGTTCCCTGAGAGCTTGCCACTCTTCCTCTCCCGTATCCGGATGTGAAATAAGGATCTTTCGGTGTTTAATCATCTTTTAAACCCACTTCATGACGTCGGCGTGCAACTTCTTCTTTGTGGTTTTTTCGCCATTCAATCAATTTTCTTAAACCCTCTTTTAAATCGACATGAGCTTTGAAACCAATTTCGGCTTCTGCTTTCTTCGGACATCCCACCCTGTTTTTAACAAACGTCGAGCCCTCGGGTTTGTATTGAATCTTTAGATTTGAGCCAGTGATCTCTAAAATCAACTCGGTCAGTTCCTTAATGGTCGTTTGGATCCCTCGGCCAACATTGTAGAAACTATCCACTGTATCTGCTTTCAGGGCACATAGGTTAGCCTTCGCACAATCGGAAACATAGATAAAATCATATGCCTGAGACCCATCCCCATAAACGATGGGGGGAAGCCCTCTGTCAATTCGATCCAGAATTTTCATGATGACTGCGATATAGGCTCCTCGATAATCTTGCCGTGGACCATAGACATTCATATATCTCAGACCGACGTAATTGAGACCATAGCGATGATAGAAGGCCCGACACATCTGTTCACCAGCAATCTTAGTAGCTCCGTAAAAGGTTTTATTATGATAGGGGTGTTCCTCGGTCATAGGAATTTCAAGCGCATCCCCATAGACGGAGGCGGAAGAGGAATAAATCAATTTTTTAACTTTATGGGTTACACAGGCTTCCAATACATTGAACGTCCCTCTCACATTCACATCAAAAGCAGCTCGAGGATATTCATAACATTGGAGCAACCATAAGGCTGCGAGGTGGATGACATAATCCGTTCCTTTTACGGCGGAATCCAGAATGTCTGTTTGACAAATGTCTCCTCCGATCTCGTAGATTCTAACTCGAGGGTCTTTTTGGGTTTCCTCTAAATTGGTCATCGTCCCTCGGCAGAAATTGTCATAGACGATAATTTCCTTCAGATCCTCATGGGTCAATTCATCCACTATGTGAGAACCAATAAAGCCTGCCCCACCAACCACCAAAACTCGACTTCCCCTTATATCCATTTTTACCTCATCCTATTCAACCCTTAAGAAGTTGAAATATTGGCAATCTGCACTCTTTGAAGATCAAGAAACTTTCCTAATTTCTCTTTTTTTTCATCCTGACCTATAAGAGAAGTAATCAAGACAGCATCAGGTTTTAAGATTTCGATCTGATTCAGCCCCTTCAATTCAAAACCAAATACTTCTTTTCGATTCATCTTCTCTTCATCCTCGACAATCCCTACGAGTTTAAGATTTAATCCCTGAAGGGTCACATAGGCAATTTCCATCTCATCGCTCACCCCATAAAATACGATGCGTTCAACCCCTTTATTCTGCATTTCCAATAGCCTTTCCCCAATGATGTCTTTTAATGTAGAATAATGCTGCACTGTCCAGGAAATGAGATGGAGAGTGAGTTTTGCTTTTTCTGTAAAACCTTTCGGAGTTAAGAAATATCCGATCTTATGATGGTTCAAACTCGAAATTCGAATCCATCCCCTGCGAACCATTCTTTTCAAACAGGCATTCGTTACCCCTAAGGCGATACCAAACTTATTGGATAATTCTCGTTGAGAAACAATGGGATTTTTTTCTAACTCTTGGAGTAGACTTAATTCCCTAATCTCTTGGGGTGGTCTGAAAAGATCAAGGTTTCCCATAACTGATTAACTCCTATAAAATCCCTTAATCTGGACAATTTTTGTCCATTTTAGAATAAAAAATTGTTCACGGGATGAACATTCAAAATAAAAATTTTTTAGCTTAACTCATTGAAATAATTAAATTCATTACAGATTAGAGCCATAGACGCCTCATGTTAATATATTTAAATTTGCAAACTTTATGCCATTTTTTTTAAAACTTCCTCAATCTGAGTGACCCTCGATTCCCAACTGAATCTTTCCCGGGCTATCTGAAAGCCTTTTCCTCCCATCCTCAATCTCTCCTGGGGCTCCTTGATGAGGTTATACAGCGTCTTTTCGAGGCTTATTATATCTTCAGGTTCTGTGAGTCGACCAGTCCCCTCTTCTTCAATGAACTCCAAACCTTCAACTCTTGAAGCTACCACCGGTTTCCCACAGGCCATGTATTCGTACAACTTTATTGGTGAGTAACCAGACTTTAGTCTTCTCTTTGGGAGTACACAAATATCCGCAATATTGATATAAAGTGGAATTTCCTTGTGAATAACCATTCCCATAAAAACAAAGTGATCTGATACTCCTAAGCTGTTCACCTTCGCCTCAAATGGCTTTTTCAATATGCCGTCGCCGATGATCAAGAATCTAATATTCCTAATTTCCCTGAGTAGAAGCGGAGCAACTTCTATTAAGGTTTCTACTCCTTGCCATGGTGCTAGGTTACCTACGAAGACGATGATAATCTCCTCCTTGGCTATCCCAACCTTCTTTCTACACTGTTCTAGTAACGCCTCATCACGGATGGGATAAAAATATTTTGTATTAACTCCATTTCCTATGGTTATCACTTTATCTGGGGCACACTTATAATTTTCAATTAAATAAGTCACAATGTGGGGAGTGACGGAGATAATCCTTTCAGAATATTTTGTTGCCATCTCTTCAGCTTTTCGGATGAAAGAAACGAGAATACGGTTCAAAAGAGAATGGCTTTTCAACTTTTGTTCTTCGTGAGCAATCCCATTAATTTCAAAGACCAGTCTCTTTTTGAAAAGGATTCTTGGAAGCAGAGCGATAATAACGGTGTGAAAATCTCTTGCATAAATGATGTCGTATCTATGAAGAATTTTCAAAAGGTAGAGAAATAACAGGATGGAAGAAACAAGGAAGGGTTGATTCTTCAGCCTGAATAACTTCGGCATGGAAAACGTCATAAGGTTAAGATTATAAAAATGGTCAGCATTTTCAGGCTGCTCTGAGGAAATAGCAACCAAATCCACTTGATGTCCAACTTCTCTGAGGCCGTTAACGATTTCTTTAATATGGACAACGGATCCTTTATGAAGGGACAGGTTTTCCAGGGTAATATATAAAATTTTCATCATTCATCCATCGATTGTTCATTCTGTGAACAATAGATCGAAAAAAAATCACGGAGAATTTTTATAAAATTCTGCAATCTTTTTTATATTTTCCCTCCAATAGGCTCTTTGCTCAACAATCTTTCGATTTTTCTCATGGGCTTCTCCTAACAATCGATGATCCCGAATGGCCTCCACAATTTTCTTGGCTAAAACATTTTCATTTTCTTTTGGGACTAAGAATCCGTTATCACCATCAGAGATCCACTCTCTATTCGAAGGAATATCCGTGACAACAGGGAATGCACCTGAAGCTAATGCCTCAAGCAATGAAACAGAAGTCCCGTCATGGGGAGAGGTAGAGACATAAATGTCCGACTGCCCTAATAGATTTGGCATCTCTTGATGTGGAACCCGACCGAGAAACTGGACAGAAGAACTCACGTTTAACTGTTCCACTTCGCTTTCTAAATTCCCTTTCTCTGATCCATCTCCAGCAATGATAAATTTTGTCTTGGGTTCTTCTTTAATCACGTATGGAATGGCTCTGACCAATAATGATACATTATAGAATGGCAAAAGGTTCCGATTGCTAAGAATGATGAATGACCCTTTGTTTAATTCTATTTTCCTACCTTTTCCCGTTTCTAAAAATGCCTCATCGACTCCCATCGGGATGACCGAGATTTTCTCATTCATGATGCCTAGTTGTTCCATCTCTTTTTCCTGCACTTCTGAAACACAGTTGAGGTGAGTTGCATTTTTGCATACGTAGACAAATATTTTTCTGAGAAATCCAGGTCTTTCTATAGCCATTCTAAGGTCGGAACCATGGATGGTGACAACGATAGGTTTTCTCAAAAGCCCACCAACCCAAGCCCCGATCAATCCTGTTGGAATTGCCCAGTGAACATGGATCAAATTACATTTGTTTTTGAACATGGCATAAATGGTAAGGAAGAACCCGGTTATGTAATAAAGAATCATTCTCAAATAAGGAATCTTTTTATGTTCGATCAAGAGTTTGTCTCTGGCAAAGAAGGGAAACCGATAAACTTTTATCCCATTCTGTTCTTCAAAATAATGACTTCCTCCATAAATCTTTGGAGTCACAACAGAGATTTTATATCCTTCCTCCTCTAATAAAGTTGCCATCTTTTTTATAAAAATACCCCGATACGAAGATTCAAAATCAGGATAAGCATTAGTAAGAAATAGAATTGAATTTCTTTTCATGATTTACCTTTAGGCCAATTGCCTTCAGATGTCGGTATCCTTTCCAAACCTATAAGCGATGGGTTATTTTCTTTTCTGAGCAATGACAAAAAGAGATTGTGGCCGTCCTTTCTTGGGTATCACATATCCTATTTTATAGAGCATAAGATATGAAAAATAATTAAAGGCATTCCTCAATAAATATTTGAGGTTGAAACTCTTTATCTTCGAAAAGGATATATTCGGTTTTCGCAAATGTGCCTTTTCCCCCCGAACAGCAAATTGATCTGTCTTCGTTTTTAAACTCCTCATGATCCACAAGAGTGGCACCTTTGAATATCTATATGCCTTTACAAATTCAAAACCTGTTCGTCGAAGTAATTCTTTTAAATTCTTCTCACTAAAAAAGAACAAATGATCCGGTAGCTGGAAGCTGGTAAACAGCTTAAAGTACTTTTCTTCCACATTTCCCAAATTGCCCGTCTCAAATATTAGAAAACCGTTGTCTTTCAATCTTTCATTCATCTTCTGGAGTTCCGCAATCGGATCGTAAAAGTGACTGATGACGTCTCGATGGTATATGATATCAAATTTCTTACCGCCGAACGAAAAGGCATCTAAAGGAGACTCTTCACAAGATATGCCCAACCTATTTTTTATGAAATTGGCCTGGATATTATTCAATTCGATCCCACCTACTTCAAACCCTTCTTTTCTCGCTTCATATAGAAATGATCCCTCTCCGGGTCCAATCTCCAGTATAGAACCATTTTTTATGAATTTCTTTATAATTCTGAGATGATGTCTCGCATGGAGTCTCCTGCTGAAAAACCCTGAGATGCTTGCATCAGCTGATCGATTTGCCCAATCTTTATTATAGAGTTTCTCAATTTCTTCCAATGAAGGCTTATTAGAAATATAGATGAGATCGCAACTCGGGCATTTTCTGCATTGATAGCCCCCCTCTTCAATCACAATCTGTGGGCTCTTTTTATTACAGAAGATACATTCAGCTTCCGCCATGATATGACTCGACGCTTCCGTGACATCCCATTCTGGGCACAATGTTTATGTGCTATGTTCCTATTCTCCCTATTCTTTCTTTCCGTGTGACGATGAAATCTCTTTTCTTAGCTCGAGATTCCCCTTTTGGATCCTGAGAATTTCTTTCCGAAGTGAAACCATCTGTATAGCAATAAATCCAAATGAGAGGATCTGAATTCCTCCCAAAATCAATAATAGAGCGAATGTGATCAATGGTCTTCCAGGAGTCAAGTCTCCTGAAAACCTTAAATACGCAATGTATATGCCAATCAAGCACCCGATTGCGAGAGTTAGGAGGCCAATGAAACCAAATATGATCATCGGCTTTTCAAAAACAGAAAAGACCAGATGGGAGATAGCCGTTTTCCTGAATTTGAATTTCGATTTCCCTCTTTTTCTACTGGTTAATATTGCAGGAATCTCTTTAACACGGTAGCCAAGGGCCAATGCCTTAGAAAGAATTTCCAGATGGATTTCTTTTCCATCTGACTCAAGTTCGAGGGAATCGAGAACCTTTCTCCGATAGGCACGGAAGATTCCGGTGGATGTATAAATTCGATTTGGCATGGCCAATCGAAGTATTTTATTTCCCCATTGACTCATCCACAATCGAAGAAGTGGAACGTTTCGGACCCCTCCTCCAGGCATGTAGGGCGATGCGAGAACGAAATCAATGTCAGATTCTCTCCGCAATGTCTCAACCAGATCGAGTATATAATTGGGGTCATAACTCAGATCCGCATCAATGGAAACGATGATCTCTCCGCTCGCTTCGCTAAAACCTTTCCTTAATGCCATTCCACGGCCAATATTATTTGGGTAAGAAACGATTTTTAAATTCCTATCTTTTTTTGACAATCTATTCAAAATATCGAGGGTATCATCAAGACTTCCATCATTGACTGCAATAATCTCATAAGTCCCCTTAAAAGGGGGCAAGGCCTCTTCAACCCGCTTCAGGGTAGATTCTACATTTTCAGCCTCATTGAACATTGGAATAACGATTGAAAGGTCCATAGCTTTTCAAAAGTTTACGATGAAGATCCCGCTTTAACCGACTGACGTGACGGGCTTCGTCACCAACGAATTATTTTTGACTTTTAATTATACTGATCAAATAAAAAAAGCAAGATAAATAAATTATCTTGCTCTCCAGTTGGCCTTATTTAAATTAAACAAATCATTTAGCCCATTTGTCAGGCGGTGTCTTAACACCATCCTGGTTAATAAGTAAATCCCCGTCACTCAATTGTCTTACCGAATTTGCCTGGGCTTGACCAGAAAAAGTTGTTGCAGTTGCGGAGTTTAACTTTATAACATAGTCCCATGGTCCAGGCGGTCCTCCCCCCACTGCATTTGGAACACCCCAAGTATTTACAAGTTGCACTAAATCGGTTGAATAACTCCCCCGCTCTGCCCTGAACATTTCTTGTGATGCTCTTAACTGTTCTAGGGCAGTTTTGGCATCTGCTCTTCGTGCCCTCTGCATGTAATTTGTATAAACAGGAACCGCAATAGCTGCGAGGATTCCGATAATGACTATGACGATCATTAATTCGATCAGAGTAAGGCCTCTATTAGCTTTCATAATAATTCTTACCTGCCACTCTTAGGCCTAAACTGCGGAGGAAAATCCGCAGACCATCCCCAATTCCAAGTTATTGAACTATCACCACTTGTACTCGGTGTTAATGTCAATGTCTTGTTATCCACCATGAGATGAATATTTTGTACCGACGCCGTGATCATACCATTAGCATTTGAAATAGATAACGAGGAAATCCTTGTAATGGCCCCCAATGATACTCCCAGGCTGCTTCCAACATCATTTATCGTAGGACAATTAGGCCAAGAGTTTTGATTTTCATAATATGCTGTAACGCCACTTGCAACAGTGGACATGGCGTTCTCGACTTCAGACAATTTGGCCATTATCGTATACCCCTTATAAAGGGGAAGGGCCACCGCGGCCAAAATGCCTATGATTGCAATCACCACCAATAACTCGATCAGGGTGAAACCCGATTTATTCTTTATCATTTAAAACCCTTACTGCATAAAAGTAAAGGGTTCTTTTCTTCCAGATTAAATAATAATGTTGGTGCCCGAAGCTATTCATCCGTATCATTCTTCAGGCACCAACATTATTATTAATTGTTAAGCCCTTTCGATTAGCGTTTCGGCATATATGCCGCTGGCATATCCGCTGTACTCCAATTCCATCGAATCGATCCATCCGCGGCATTGGAAGTAGGAACCATAACGATATGGGAGCTATTCACTACTTGATCAATATTTGTAACCTGTGCGGTAATGACTCCTGTGGTTACATCTATAACATGAATCCTTCCGCCGGGGGTAACGGTGTCGATGATCGCACCAAGGGAGACACCCAAGCTGCTTCCAATCTCAGTGTAGGTGGGAGCGGTTGGCCACCCGTTGCCTTCTTGGATGTAGGCGGCAACAGCGCTTGCAACATTACTCATAGTATTAGTACATTCCGTCAACTTCGCCTTGACCGTCTGTGTCTTATACATAGGGATAGCGATCGCTGCCAGAATACCGATGATGGCAATAACGATTAACAACTCAATCAATGTAAACCCTTTTTCTCTCCTTAACATAATCAGACCTCCTTTTTTTCAAATTATCGTGTTTCGTGTCCGTGTACCGTGTCCGTAACTAACAATACTTCTTTCCAATCCTAATCCTAAAATAAGATTTTCTGTTTCCTTCACCTCCTTTTGCAGAATTTCGATAAGAATACCGAAGCACAATCTGTGCCAAAGTCTCTTTTCATCTAAACGTTTTATAAAATTATTTAACTACTTAATATTGCAAGAGTTTTACCCGTATCGATTCCTCGGCAATATAGTAAATCAGCTTTGCTGATAAGAGGAAACTGGTAGAAAATCACACTTTTTGTCCATACGATGACAATTTTTGTTAATTTGCCATCTGGTTTATCATTTTCAGGTTTCCATTCTTCAGAGGGGTTTGGTCCCGATAACCGTCCAACTATACCCATGGCGGTGGTGGACTCGAACATTTTCAAATTTTCCATCGATAAGCAATTTTTGAGCTTCATGCCGGGTATAATATTTGGCATAGGAGGGATTAAGCTGATCATAAATGATAAGTCTACGCTTTTCTGGCGACATCTTTTCAAGGACTGACAACATGTAACCTTTTAAGGGTAAAGGCAATATATGACAGAATTTAATATATAAAACTAACGGCCAATACATTATTTCAGCCAGGAAAGATAGCATAAAATGGGGTAAACGTTTTGTGAATACCCTCAGCGGACTGATGAAGGATAAATACAGAGCGTTTCCTTCTTTACCATATAACCAGACAAAAAAATGCCCCCCTGGGCGCAATGCTTCAAAAGCTGCCTCGACCACCGGAGCGGGATTTGGAATATGATGTAAAACTCCAACGGAAAGAATATAATCAAGATCCCTATAAGGGGGCAATCGCTCGCCCGTTATTTTAAGACAGGTCACCTTTTCCGGTTCAGGAATATTAGAGGATAGAACTTCAAATGCCTCGGAAGGTTCGACGGCAATCACATGTTTGGCTCCTGCCTCAATCAACATGTTAACGATTCTCCCTGTTCCGCTGCCAATTTCAGCCACTTTGCAATTTTTAATATCACCTGGCTCCAGAAATGGATAAATGATGTCGGAAAACAATTCCATGGACCCATAAAACCCGTGGCTATCTGTATAATGTAACCATTGTACTCCAAAATCCTTTATGGTTTGATCTTTACGGTGAGTAAAATTCAATTGAGTAGGTCTCTCCAACTTAGTATATTCTTAATAAAATAACCTTCTAATTTTTTAAAATTATACTCTTTCCACCTTATCCTTTCAATGTAATTAAATAAACCACCTTCTCCAATAAGTCTTTTTTCTCCAAATTGCTGTCCAATTGACCATTATTAATCCATATGCTAAAAAGACATCAATGAAGAAATCAAAGACAGAGAAAAATTTAACTCCTTATGATGTTGAAAGTAAGGTGGAAAGCTTCCACTGGTGGTTTGCTGTTAGGAGGAAATTACTCCACTCTATTTTATCATCTGTTAAGATTCCGAAGAATTGTGCGGTCCTTGAAGTGGGCTGTGGGACCGGTGCGAACCTAAGGACATTGGGGTCAGCAGGGATTTACGGGATTGGACTGGATCGGTCCGTGTATGCTCTTACCCTTGTTAAGAGCAAAGAGAACTTACCCCTTTTGGCCGGAGACTTAAATGACCTTCCGATCAAAACGAAATCAGTTGGCTTGATTATTGCAATGGATATCTTCGAGCACCTTGAGGATGATCGGAAAGGGATTGTTGAATCTTATCGTGTCTTAACCGAGGGAGGAATACTCATATTAACTGTTCCTGCTTTCAAGTCACTCCGGGGAGTTCAGGATGTAGTTACAGGACATAAGAGGAGGTATTCAAGGAAAGAAATCACGGGAAAATTAAGGCAAGAGGGCTTCGATATATTGACATCCTCTTATTTCAATTTTTTTCTCTTCTTTCCTATTTTGGTTGCGAGACGCATGATTCACCTTCTCGGTTTGAAAATTGAATCTGAAAACGAAGTAAATTTCCCTTTGATCAACTTTTTCCTGAAGTCAATTTTTTCTCTAGAAATTTATGTACTGAAATATTTTTCGTTTCCTATTGGGGTGTCTATCTTCTGTGTCGCTCAAAAATGAGGAACCGACATGGATATCAATCTTTCTCGCACCGCAAAAGTAATGAAGAAAGAAATTGTTATTCTTTTTCTCTGTCTTCTCTTGGGTTTTGCATTAAGATTCTACACTTTCGACCAAAAGTCCCTTTGGTTGGATGAGATTCATACTTTTAACGAATCCAGAGACGACCTAAGAGGCCAACTCAAATTTTACAAAGAATATTCGACTCACCTTCAACCTCCTCTTTTCTTTGTTCTCTCTCACCTCTTCTATCCGTTTACCAAACCCGAAAGAGATCTCAGAATCATTCCATTAATCTTTGGAACCCTTTCCATTCCCATGATTTATTTTTTATCCAGAATGTTTTCTCCCGCGACGGCTCTACCCTGTACCCTATCTTTAACCTTCATGGCTTATCATATCAGCCTTTCACAAGAAGGTCGTTCCTATGCTCTTTTAATGTTTCTTGGAATGCTGAGTCTTTATCTTTTCATGAACTATATGAAAACGGCAAAACTTGGATATCTGATTTCGGTTTCCTTTATCTGGGCTATCATGATTTTGACGAGTTACAGTGCTATTCCGTTTTTCGTTTTCATTCAAATTTTATGGTTTTATCGATCAAGAGAGGATACTAAGACCCCTCGGATCTCTTCAATTCTTGCAATGAATTTGCTCACCCTATTGCTTTTGCTCCCATGGTTTCTTTTCGTCCTCCTTAATTATCCGGGCAAGAATGTAACTGACCCGTATGACCCTCGATTCGTACTCTCTCTTAAAGATATCGTTTATGGGTTATTCCATGATTGGACCCCTCATTTACCCTTGATGATCGTTTCAGCCACCGTGCTTCTGCTCTTTCCCTTTGTAACTGATGATAAGAAAAAGGCATGGCTCCTTGTATCGGTCTTCTTTCTCCCCATTCTGGGGCTCTATTTCTTTTGCGGGATATTTAAAATCTTCCACTTCATTACCTCAAGATATTTTATTACCTTTTTGCCTCCCTTTCTCATTACTCTTTATCTGTCCATTGACGCCATCGAAAGAAAACTTATCTTTTTCAAGAAATTTCTTAGCCTACAGTGGCTCTTTCTCTTTTTATTCATCGCTTCAAATGTCATCATTCTTCCCCTCTATTACCGATCGGAAAAGCAGGACTTCCGAGGGCTGGTTAGATACCTTCAGCACCACCTCCGGAAGGATGACGTCATTTATCTCGGAGGAACTTTCTTTTACGCGGGCGTATTTCATTATTTTGGGATTCTTCCTACTGGCCGCCATTACGAGCTGACGACCTATCAAAATCCACAAGTGGAAAAAGAATTTGTAATGGTGCCCCTCTCCTATAAAAATGTAACGATACCCGTTTTCTACTCCAGGCATTGTTGTTCCCAATACGTGGCAGATGGGAATCGCCTTTGGATTGTTGTCGGCGGCAGGCGGGCAGCTCTGGAAATAATGAAGAACAGTCCTGCGGTATTGAAAGGTTTTTTTGACGGAAGCTTTGTGAATTTTAACCGATTTCCTGCAGATGCTTCCCTCTATCTTTTTCTCTGGGACCCGAAATCACCCGGGGAGGAGGGAATAAATATACCGATTGAATGAAAAGGTTCAATGCCTTGGTTACGGGTTAAGGTTAAGATACCCGCCCTGTACCACATCAGGTTCAGGGGCCGTTTTGTTAAAGGGTTATCGTCATGTCTTACATGATTTTCAGGATATGTTCCTAATGAGCAATTCAAAAAAGAAAGAAATTATTATTCTGATTGTTTGCCTTCTCATCGGTTTCGCTTTAAGGTTCTACGCTTTCGATAAAAAATCGCTCTGGATCGATGAAATTCATACCTTCAATGAGTCACGGGACGATCTGGGAGGACAGTTGAGATATTATCGGGAGAACCCAACCCATCTTCACCCGCCGCTCTTTTTCACACTCACGCACCTTTTCTACCCCTTCCCAAAGCCCGAAAGAGATCTCAGAATCATTCCGTTAATCTTTGGAACCCTCTCCATCCCTATGATCTATCTCCTTTCCAGATCCTTCTCACCGACCATCGCTTTTCCCTGCACCCTCTCCCTCACCTTCATGACTTACCACATCAGTCTATCCCAGGACGGACGCTCCTATGCTATGCTGATGTTTGTGGGAATGACTGGCCTTTATTTCTTCATGAAATATCTAAGATCAGCAAGCAAAGGATACTTGATCTTGGTCGCCTTCTTGTATGCGATTTCGTTTCTCACAAATTACAGCGCTATACCTTTTATCGTCTTCTCCCAAATCCTCTGGTTCTACCGACCCAACGGAGAAGCTAAAAACCCCGCCTTCTTCCCTTTTTTAACCTTAAATGGCTTCCTTCTTTTTTTCTCCCTGCCCTGGATCATATTCACAGCCTTGCATTATAAAGGTCAAATGATCATGGACCCCTTTCATACCGAGAGTCCGGGTTCCTTCTCGAACATTCTATACGGAATTTTGCATGACTGGGTACCCCATATCCCTCTTCTCATGGTCACTGCTTTTCTATTAATCCTTTTCCCTTTTATCTCAAAATATAAGAAGAATGCTCTTGTACTCTTGGCCGTTCTCATTGCGCCCATTGCCGGACTGTATCTATACTGCAAGTTATTCGAAGTCACCCATTTTATTACCTCAAGATATTTTATCAGTTTTTTACCGCTTTTCTTTATCACTATTTACCTATCTGTGGACATGATCGAAAACAAATTTCAGCGATTAAGGGGATTACTACGGTTGAAGTTTCTCTTTATCGTCTTTCTTGTTGCGTCGAATGTTTTGATGCTCCCACTCTATTACCGGTCTGAGAAAGAGGATTTCAGAGGTTTAGTAAATTATCTCAAAAACCATCTCAGACAAGGGGATAAGCTTCTCGATATCGATATTGCCTATACTCCTGGTATTCTTCACTATTTTGATACACTTCCTCAGGGCCGAGCTTATATCGTTTCCTTGCATAATGTTTCGGAAAATGAATCTGAATTAAGAAGTTCTTTCACTTATCAAAACAGAAAATATACGATCTATTGTTCAAAAAACTTGAATAATCGATATATGTCAGATGGAGCTCGTCTTTGGGTGATTGCAGGGCGTGAGAGTGCAAAAAGAGTTAGAAGTAATTCCAATAGCGTTTTGAAAGGGTATTTCGACGGAAGTTTTCTTAATTTCAGGCGATTTCCAACGGATGCTTCCATCTATCTCTTTCTCTGCGACCCTTCCTCCCCAAAGGAGAAAGGAATTGATATGCCTATTCAATAAAGCGTGACCGTGTCATGTGTCTCGGAGGGTATCTCGAGAAGCGGGGACTGAGTAATCAACAGGGAGGACTAAATGCCAAGTTTTCAAGATTACGATGCCCATTGCCTCGAAAAGTTATATTTCTGTCTTATATAATTTAAAGGACGTGCCTGTTGTGAGCAACCCAAAACGAAAAGAAATTCTTATTCTCCTTCTCTGTCTGCTCATCGGTTTCGCTTTAAGGTTCTATTCGTTCGACAAAAAATCCCTCTGGATCGATGAAATCCATACGTTCAATGAGTCAAGGGACGATCTGGGAGGACAGTTGAGATATTATCGGGAGAACCCAACCCATCTTCACCCCCCGCTCTTTTTCATACTCACGCACCTTTTCTACCCCTTCCCAAAACCAGAAAGGGATCTCAGGATCATTCCGCTCATCTTCGGGATATTATCTCTGCCGATGATCTATTTGCTCGCACGATCGTTCTCGCCCCGAATTGCCCTTCCCTGCACTTTTGCATTGGCCCTGATGACGTATCACATCCACTACTCTCAAGAGGGTCGGGTATATTCTTTGACTCTCTTTTGGAGCATGCTCGGTCTGTATTTTTTGATGAAACACTTGGAGACCTCAAGGCAGAAATATCTCTTATTAACGGGACTGACTTTCTCCTTACTAGTTCATTTGAGTTACAGCACCATCCCCTTCATACTCCTATCCCAACTGCTTTTATTTTATCGAAGGGAAGGAAATCGATTCTTAACCCCCCTGCCCTCGTTTTTCATCCTAAATGGATGGATCTGTCTTTTCTGTGCGCCTTGGTTTCTCTTTGTTGCTCTAAATTACACAGGCCAACCCATTATGGATCCCCTAACCGTTCAGGAGATTGGGCCCTTTTCGAGCCTCTTTTCTGCAGTTCTGAATGATTGGGCTTCCTCTTCAGTATTAGCCGTCATCTCAGCGGGCCTTCTCATCCTTTTTCCATTCCTTTCTAACGAAAAAAGAAATGCCTTCATTCTTCTCGCAATGTTCATTGTTCCAATTGGAGGGCTCTATGCCTACTGTCGATTATTTCATGTCACCCAGTTCATCACATCGAGGTACTTTATCAATTTCCTTCCGCTGTTTTTGGTTACGCTCTTTATGTCCGTTGACACCATGGAGGCAAAATGGAAGCCTCTCAGACGAATTCTGAATCCAAGACTTCTCCTACTGCTTTTTTTCATCGCCTCAAACCTTGCCATCCTTCCGCTCTATTATCAATCTCAGAAACAGGATTTTAGGCGTCTGGACTCTTATCTCTATAGTCAAATCCAAGACGGGGATAGGGTCTTTGTGAGATCCAACACGTACATCCCCGGCATTCTTCACTATTTCGGTATCTACCCTGAGGAGAGACACTATAATATTCCTCTCTATTGGATCAATTCCAAGATATTTGAAATTAGGATTCCACTCTCCTTCAAAGATAGGCGATTTACGATCTACAATTCCAATCATTGCTGCGATCAATATATCGCTGATGGAAAACGGCTCTGGGTGCTGGTAGGAAAAGAGGCAGCTCAGGAAATTCAGCAGAATTCTCCCCTTGTCTTAAAAGGATATTTTGATGGAAGCTTTTCCCATTTTCGAAGGTTTCCAAGCGATGCTTCGATGTACCTTTTTCTCTGGGACTCGAAATCACCCTGGGAGAAGGGGATTGAAATGCCGATCGAGTAGACCGTGACCGTCTCACCTGGCTACCGCAGGCAGGCGTGTCACGTGTCTCGGAGAGTATCCTTAGGACTGAGGACTGAGTGCTGAGTTATCAAGATTACGATGCCTGTATCGTTAAGTAGTTATGTTCATCTTTCGTATCATCCGACTGTTATGAGTAACCCAAAACGAAAAGAAATGTTCATCCTTATCCTCTGTCTCTTCATAGGCTTTGCCTTAAGGTACTATCATCTCGATCAGAAATCACTTTGGTTGGACGAAGTTCATACTTATAATGATTCGCGTGACAGTTTCGAAGAACAGATTAATTTTTATAAAGAGAATCCGACTTTTCTTCATCCCCCTCTTTTCTTCGTTCTGACCCATCTCTTTTATCCTTTTTCAAAACCAGAACGGGACCTCAGGATTATCCCTCTCATCTCGGGAACTCTTTCTATTCCAATGATATATCTTCTCGCAAGGTCTTTTTCTCCTCAGATTGCTATCCCTTGCACGGTCGCCCTAACCTTTATGGCTTATCACATCTCTCTTTCTCAAGATGGCCGTTCCTATGTCCTGCTCATGTTCTTCGGGATAGGAGCCTTGTATTTTTTTATGCAACATCTTAAAACCTCAGAGAAGAAATATCTTATCGTTACGGCTCTTTTTTATGCCCTCCTATTTCATACCAGTTATAGCTCTATCCCTTTTGTTCTCTTTTCTCAACTTCTCTGGTTTTACAAATTGGACGAGCGTCAGAAGACTCCCGCTCTCTCTTCCTTTTTGATTCAAACCGCTCTTACACTATTGTTCATCCTACCTTGGATCACTTTCGTTGTATCAAACTATAAAGGTCAAATCATTATGGACCCTACCCACAAGGAAAACCCCGGTCCTCTCTGGTCTCTTCTCTACGGAGTCTTGCACGACTGGGTTCCCTTTATCCCTTTGATGATCACCTCAACCGCCCTTTTGATTCTCTTCCCTATCTTCACAAAGCAAAGAAGAAATTCCCTTGTTCTCTTGGCAGTTTTACTCTCTCCCGTGATGGGGCTTTGGCTATACTGTAGATGGTTCCATGTAACTCATTTTATCACATCGAGGTACTTCATCACTTTTGTTCCCCTCTTCTTGGTATCGTTGTTTCTATCCCTCCTCGCCATCGAATTTCGCTTTGAAAGAGTAAAGCGATACTTCCGTTTGCGATTTCTTTTCCTTTTTCTTTTTATCGCATCCAATCTGGTCATCCTTCCTTCATATTACCGCTATCAAAAACAGGATTATAGGGGAGTAGTCGCCTATTTAAAAGAACATCTCCGGGACGGCGACAGGCTTTTTACGGAAACGGAAGCACATATGCCTGGGATCCTCCATTATTTCGGAGTCTATCCGAAGGGACGGCACCATGTGGTGAAGTCCTGGAAGGACTCGGAAAATAAAACGGCATACAAGATTTCATTTGTCTTTCAGAATAAGAATATTACCATGTTCAGCTCAAAAACCTGCTGTTCCCAATATGTCAATGACGGAAGTCGATTATGGATTATTGTTGGGAAATCTACTGCTCAAAAGCTTAAAGACAATTCTCCGTGTGTTTTGAAGGGATACTTCGATGGAAGCTTCTTGAATTTTACAAGATTTCCCGTAGATGCTTCAATTTATCTTTTTCTCTTGGATCCTAAATCCCCAGGAGAAAAGGGGATTGATATGCCGATTGAATGAGATCGAATCGGATAGGGAAAGGACGTTGGCTTCAGAAAAGGGCTATGAGATGGAAATGGTTTTCTAACCGATAAGACAAAAACGACGCTGCCGTCCCAGATCTTATTATCAACGGATTTCGAACACCCCGTAATTCTGGTAGCGAAAAAGCTCACGGGTTTCTTTCCTCAAAAATTCACCAAAGATAACTCGCTCTGTCTGTTCCATGTTTTTTTCCAATATGGAGAGGTGCAAAAAAAGGTGGGAAAATCCAGCTTGGATTAACCTTTGGGACAGTTCTCTTCCATTGACTGATTTATGAATGAATCCCTTTAGCGTGACGTCTTCTATGAACGTATCGGAATAGTATTTATGGTTTATGTAATACCCATAGGCACCTGTCCACACGCAAAGGGTGTGAGAGTCTTCGGGGAGGTTGCGATTGATAAATTCTAAAGCCGGGTATCCTGGGACTTTTCGGATAAGAAAGGCACGCTCTTCCTCCATACCCAAGACCGGTTTGTAGTAGCCAACCGCAAGAAACTGTTTACCGAGGAACCACATATTCCAAACAAGGGAACCGACGAGAATCAAGAAAAGCACCTTCTTTATAAGGAGCCTGTTCTTTGCCCAGCTTACGAGACGCTCTACTGCTGGAGCGGCAAAAGCGCAAGCCAGCATCTGAGAAGGCAACCAAAACCTGGTTTGCTGGGTTCCATACACAAAAAATGCAGCGGATACAACAAACATTGGTCCTATTTCCTTCGCCATAACCGCCGCCGACCGGCGACGAACCAATCCTATCACCGAAGCAACGGCCAAAATTAGAAAGATTAGCAAGAATGGTCCTATGGCGCCGTCAAATCGTATCGTGTCAAATCCCCCTGAAAAAGCCAGCCTCCACGGCAGTATGAGATAACCCAACAGATTCCTTCCCATTCCGTAGGCATCAAAATATAAAGACATCGCAAGTGCCTGGGCTTCATCCCATCCTTTTCCCCCAAAAAGAACCCAAGCCATGGGATAGACGGGGTTACCCAGAGTGATCCAGTTCCAAACCATCCAGCATAGACCTGGCGCCGCTGAAAGGCTGAATACTCCGAGCACGGTTAGTCCTTTTTTGGAAGGCACTCTTCTATACCTCCACATGAGGATCAGTTCGATCAAGCCCAAGTAAATCAATCCACTATATTTGAGCGCAGACACCCAACCCGCCAGGAGCCCAATCAATGAAATGGGTCCCAGGTCCATGCTTGCCGCCACGCTCGTCTCTGTCCCGGATCGAAGGGAAAGGAATAAGACCAAAAGACTTCCTCCAAGGGTCATGAGAAGTGCTGGCTCTACATATCCACAACCTGTGAAGTACATTACAGGAGGAACTGTCGCGTACCCGAGGGTGCAGACCGCTGATGACCAAGACCCAGCCATTGGCCGAATCAGGCTGTATAGTGCGCCAATCGCAGCAACCTGTTGAAGGATCGAAAACCCTTGGGCAGCACGATCCCCCCCAATAGCCAAAAGAAGTGTCATAAGAACCTCGTGCCCTTTGGGGAAAGCGGAGAATATATTTCCATTGATATGGACAAGACGACCCACTTTTAAATATTCTTTCGGACATAACAAATGGTAAACCAAAGAGTCACGAACATAAGGCGGTGCTGCTGCTTGCAGAATCGCTGGCAAAAAGAAGAGCCCGAGTATAGCCATTAAAAAAATGGGAGCAGACCCTTCCTTTCTTTTGTCTTCAGGGATCCTACTGATCGCCTCCTCTCCGATCGTTTGAATTACTGACTTTGAATTAGAGGATCTTTTGAGCTCTCCAACGATACACCAAATTGTTATGCCAGTTCCTCCAAAAAATACTGCCCAAAGAACAGTAGGAACAAAGCCCTTGATGAATCCCAGCACTGTTAGAAGGTAAGAAATAGCAACATTTCCTGTGGCAAAAGCAAGGGGATGACGCGCCAAAGCAGGCAAGACAACTTTTTTACCTAAGAAGCTCTTGAGGAGCATTTCCCCGGTAGCCCAGCACGTTGCGCCGAAGGCGATCATACAAATGAACTGCCAGAGGAGATTCATAGAACCGCAACCCCGAAATCAAAGCATGGGACGATATCGGTTTACCCAAAGTTCCCAGACAAGAAGGGTCCATAATTGTTTCCTATTGTCCCTTCTATTGTGAAGGTGGTCTTGAAGAAGATTTATCACATATTCGGAATTGAGAAATCCTTCTCGTCTTATTCGATCGGCTGAAAGTAAGTCCCCAAATAATTCCTTAAGGGGTCCTTTCACCCATTTGGCAATGGGGACGCCAAACCCCTTCTTCTCCCTTCGAATGATCTCTTCAGGCAGATAATTCTTCATTGCTCGTTTTAAAAGGTATTTAGAGGTGAACCCATTCAACTTAAGATTAGAGGGGAGCCCCATGACAAACTCAACCAACTCATGATCAAGGAAGGGGGCTCTCACTTCAAGCGAACAAGCCATACTGGCTCGATCTACCTTAACCAGAATGGATTCTTGAAGATAAAGTCTCAAGTCGATATATTGAAGTTTTGTGATTCGATCGGTATAAGGATATTCTTTTTCGTATAAAGAAATTTCTTCAACCAATCGATCTCGATTGAACTGCGGATGGATCTCGGCTGACAATACGCTCTCGTTTTCTGGAAAAGAGAAAGAACCCAACCAAATGGAATTCCTTATCCCATCGGGATAATTGATGCCAGATAGAAATTTCTTCACCTTAAAATCGAAACTGATATTATCATCGGATACAGGGAGGTAACTTGCTAAAAGAGTACTGATGGGGTGGAGAAATCCCAAAAAACGCTCATACGGGCTGGCAAACTTATGAGCGAGATAGGTTGGATATCCTGCAAAAAGTTCGTCCCCCCCATCACCACCCAGAGCCACGGTGACGTGTTCACGTGTAAATTTAGAAAGGAGATAGGTTGGTAAAATGGATGCATCTGCCATCGGTTCATCTAAGATATCCGGGAGCCCCGGAACAATATTGAGTAAATCCGTTGGGATCATGGTCTGTTCATGATGCTCGGACCCAATATATTTAGATGCCAAAAACGCATATTTTGATTCGTCAAAAGTTGGATCTTCAAAACCGATGGAAAATGTTTTGACCTTCCCTGGGACCTCACTTTGGGCTAAGGCAGTGATGGCACTTGAATCAATCCCACCGCTCAGAAAAACACCTAACGGGACGTCACTGATGAGACGGCGCTTAACAGATTCTTTGAGAAGTTCCATCATCCTCACTTCTGCTTCGGATTCTGAAAGATCTTTTCTTTCCTTCTGAGGATCAAAAGGGGACCAGTATTGCCTGACTTTTATTCCTTTCTTATCCAAGATAAGATAAGAAGAAGCTGGAATTTTTTTAGCATCTATAAAAATGCTATGAGGAGAGGGGATGAACTCAAAAAATAGATACTTCATCAATGACACGGGATCGACCTTTCTTGGAAAGCCTGGATAAAGCATCAGTGCCTTCAACTCAGATGCGAAAAGGAAGGTCTCATCTATCAAACTATAATAAAGGGGTTTCTTACCCAAGCGATCTCTCGCCAATACCAGTCGATTTCCTTTTTCATCCCAGATCCCAATCGCAAACATTCCGTTGAAATATTGGAAGCAATCCTCCTGATACTCTTCATAAGCATGAACAATGACCTCTGTATCGGAGCAGGTGCGAAATTGATGGCCCTTACCCTTCAATTTTTCTCTCAATTCCTTAAAATTATAAATCTCTCCATTGAAAACTACCCATACCGTCCCCTTCTCATTAGACAGAGGTTGGTGTCCTCCAGTCAAATCGATGATGCTTAAACGACGATGTCCAAAGAAGACAAAAGGTCCCTTATCATCTAAGGGGCGGATGTATTCCCCCAGATCATCGGGGCCTCGATGGATAAGGACATCCCGCATTCTTTTTAGAATTTCATATCCTGGAATATCTGCCGCTTTTGTGGTGAGAAAACCGACAATACCGCACATAGAAGTTTACGGAATCGTTTCCTTGATTTGATAGGTAGGTTTCCCCTGGGACTCATAATAAGTTCGGGTCAGGATTTCAGCCAGGAAACCCATTAAGATTGAGAGGAATCCTAACATGAAAAGAAGAACGCACAATAAGGGGAGAGGGGTTAGAATGAATGAAATGCCATTAAAAAGTTTTAGATAAATGGCGAACCCCCCGGACAAAAAGCCCCCTAATATCATCAAAAGTCCCATCCCCCCAAAAACGTAGATGGGTTTCTGAGAATAGGATAGAAGGAACTTGACCACCATCAGGTCTAAAATGACTTTAAAGACTCGACTCATGCCATATTTGGATGCTCCAGATCCCCTTAGAAAATGACGGACTGGAATTTCTGATACGCGAGCTCCAATCCATTGGGCATAGATCGGGATAAATCGGTGCATTTCACCATAGAGTCGTATATTTTTTAAAATATCTCTTCGGTAGGCTTTAAGCGTACATCCGTAATCGTGAAGATGAACCCCTCCGATCAGCGAGATGATTTTATTGGCGATCATGGAGGGTAACCGACGGGATAAAAAGGAATCTTTACGGCCTTTTCGCCATCCACTGACCACGTCATATCCTTCTTCAATCTTTTGAAGAAGGGTGAGAATGTCTTCTGGATCATTCTGAAGATCGCCATCCATTGGGATGAGGATATCCCCTTTGGAGAAATCGATTCCGGCACTGAGCGCTGCGGTCTGCCCGAAATTACGAGAAAAACTAATAATCTTTACGTTTGGATTCCTTTCTCTGAGATCAAGCAAAATTTCAAGTGTTCCATCAGAGCTTCCATCATCGATAAAGATCACTTCATAAGGTCTTCCCAACTTTTTCAAGGCTGTCACTAATTTCTCATATAACAGAGAAAGATTGCCCTCCTCATTAAAGACAGGAATCAGAATGGAGAGGGTTTCATTTATTTTACCATCCATTAATTTTATCTCCCCGTGAAGTTAAAATTTAGAGAGTCTCTTTTCCTTTGATTATTTCCAAAAAGGATATAAAAACCGATGAATCAAAATAGAGATAATGACCCGCCCCAATACCCTGAGCTCTCGGTTTTATATTAATTTATTGAAAAATTTGCCTTATTATTATATCCTTCCAAGAGAGAAGTCAAGAATTTAATGATGAGTTTCATTCTAACTCCTGATGAAAACAGTAAAATCTAATTTTTTTGAAAAAGCGGTTAAATTTTTTATTACGGCAATGATGATCTCCATTACCGCCCTGATGGTATTTGGAGTGACTTCTTATTTCTATTTCACTCATGATCTTCCAAGTATAGGATCGATGAAGGATTACAAGCCGCCTATTGTTACAAAAATCTTTTCTGAGGAGGGGGAAATCATCGGTGAGTTTTTCAATGAAAAAAGAGAAGTGGTCTCTCTGGATAGGGTCCCTAACTATTTGATTCAAGCCTTTGTCGCAGGAGAGGATGCAAGATTCTTTCAACACAAAGGATTAGATTATCTCGCTATCCTTAGGGCACTTTATAGAAATATTTTTTCTGGAGAAATTGTTCAAGGAGGGAGCACCATTACCCAACAAGTGGTAAAATCACTTTTGCTCTCCCCTGAAAAGAGCTTTACGAGAAAAATTCGGGAAGCCATATTAGCTTATAAGATCGAGAAATATCTCACCAAAGAGGAAATTCTCTTTTTATATTTAAACCAAATCTACTTAGGTCACGGAGCCTATGGAGTGGCCTCTGCAGCAGAAAATTATTTTGGGAAGAACGTTGAGGAATTAAATATAACAGAGGCCGCCCTCCTGGCTGGACTTCCCCAAGCCCCCAGTAAGAATTCCCCTTATCAGCATCCACAGCAGGCAAAGAAGAGACAGGTCTATATCTTGAATCGAATGGCAGAAGAAGGTTTTATGTCACCGAGCGAGGCAATCAAAGCTGCTCAAACCCCCTATATTATTCGGAGTAAAGAAAAACCCTCCATTGAAAAGGCACCTCATTTCGTCGAATACATAAGACGTTATGTTGAAGAAAAATATGGAAAAGATACTCTTTACAAAAATGGCCTCCAGGTTTTTACGACCATCGATCTTTATTTTCAGAGAATGGCCCAGGAGGTGATGGAATCTGGATTAAAAGAAATAGAAAAACGGGAGAAATATCCATCCGCTGACATACCTTTAACTCCGGAAGGCGCCCTGGTCTGTTTCGATTTAGAGAATGGATTTGTCAAGGCGATGGTTGGGGGAAGGGATTTTAAAAAAAGTCAGTTCAATCGAGCGACCCAAGCTCGGAGGCAGACAGGATCCGCTTTTAAACCCATCGTTTATGCTTCTGCTCTCGATAAAGGATTTACACCTGCCTCCATCATCGTGGATTCTCCGATCGTTTTTGAATGGGGAGACAAGAAATGGAAGCCTAAAAATTTTGAAGGAAAATTTTCTGGCCCGATCACCTTGAGGAATGCCCTCACACATTCTGTCAATGTAGTGACAGTAAAGATTGCTCAAGAGGTCGGCACTGATTACATTAGGGATTATGCCAAAAAATTGGGAATATCCTCCCCTCTTTATAATAACCTTTCAATGGCTCTCGGTTCTTCCAGTATTTCCCTTTATGAATTAACAAAGGCCTATGGCGTATTTGCAAATCAAGGGAAAGTTTTTAAGCCTATTTTTATTAAAAAGATCTTGGATAGGGATGGGAATCTCTTAGAGGAAAACTTTCCTCTCTTCTATTCTCAAGAGTCTTCTGAGGAAGAACAGCCCCTCACACCTCAGACAGCATTTCTGATGACCTATCTCTTAAAAGGAGTCGTCCAACATGGAACAGGTTGGAGAGCGAGGTCTCTGGGTAGACCTGTAGCGGCCAAAACAGGAACGACAGACCAATTTATGGACGCCTGGTTTATCGGTTTTACCCCAGAATTGGTCACGGGGGTATGGGTGGGCTTTGATGAAGAAAGGTCTCTTGGAGAAAATGAGACAGGGGCTCGTGCTGCCTCCCCAATTTGGGTCTCTTTCATGTCAAAAATATTGAAGGATAAGCCTATAAAAGATTTCCCTGTTCCTGAGGGGATAGAATTCATGAAAATCGATCCCAAAACAGGTCAGGTGAGTTTAGAAAATGAGGGTATCCTTGAATGTTTCAGGGAGGGAACAGGTCCCCCTCAAAAAGCTCCTTCCCCATTAAAAACATCAACAGATTTCTTCAAATTCGATTTTAATCTTTCAACTAAAGCTAAGTAAAATCCTTCCCGATAGACTCGATTTAGAACATTCGACCTACCTTGCTTTCAAGGTTCTTAACCCCCTGTTCCATACTTCTTTAAAAACGTTTAAAGATAAACCCGCAATAATATGAGTGAAAGGAAAGATCCAATAATAATATTTGATGACATTATAGGGGAGGAAGGATACGGGAATGACGACCAGAAATGCGAACATGGACAAAAGGAGCAGGTCTTTCTTTCTGAAAGAATAATACATTCCTATAACAAACATGATTAATTCAATAGGAATTTTAATCAAGTGATAAAATACGGAATATCTGAAAAATATCATTTTCGTTGCAGTCAGAAACCTCTCGCTGACCGAAAGGAGGGCAGCATCTTTATACGTTTCCTGATAAATACGAAATGCTGACAACCTCACTTCAACCATTTTCCCTATCGCTTTAATGCCGTTGTTTAGAAAAACAGGGTTTAAAAAAATAGTAATGAGCAAAAACGCGATAAACCCCGTAATCACAAATTTCCAATCCTGTTTCGAGATTGAAAATTTATTCTTCATTAAGAAAACGATGATTAATATAGGCGCTAATAGAATTCCGTTGAGTTTCGTTAAAAATGCCAAAGAGCATACGATCGAGGCAAAAACAACATAAATATTTTTTTTCGTTTTCAAATAAAATGCACAGAATAGAAGGAACAAAGCAAAAAAGAACAATAATATCGGCTCTGCAAGAATCCATGCTGAAATTTTATTGAAAATGGGATTGATGATAATCAATGATGTAGAAATCAAAGCAGGTAAGATACCGTATGAAGTCCTAACGAAAATATAGATCAAAAGTAAGGATGAGAGAGCAAACCCAAAGATGACGGACCTGGTAAAAGGTATCACAATCGTTGGGTTTGGAATTTGGTGTTTTACTAATTCAAAATACATTGGAAATTTATTTATTGGAATACTATTCCAAAACCTTTTTGGGTCAAGAGAATCAATGGTATATCCTTTTAGGTAAAGGGATCCGCCTACTACATATTTTGCTAATGGCGGGTGATCGAATGCTTCATAATCATTCCAGTCCGGGTGAAAAAGATCAAACTTTATAAAATATAGATTAAAGTAATATCCAGTAAATATCCAAGCCACCTCATCAGAATCATAAAGGTCTGCATATTTTCTATTCTCCAATACCTTCAATCCTCCCGCGATAATGAGGAGAATAAAGATTAACTCCAGGGATAATTTGAGATACTTTCTTTTCAACATAGATTTGTAAAGGCTCCCTTTGGAGAAGGATTATAAAAATGCTTGCATGGACTGTCAAGTTATTAAATTCCCTCATTTTATACCATCCGACCTCACTCCATCTGATGAGGAATAGATTTAAATCCATTCCTTTCTTGGAAGTGAGCCCCAATTCATCTCCAAACTACATACTCGGATATTTGGGGTAACGGATAAGGAGTGGCTTAATGTGAGTTGGCGCCAAAGAGGGGATTTGAACCCCTACAAGAGCAATTTTCCACTAAACCCTGAAAAAAGTAAGGATTAATCTCAGTGAAAGAAGGGTAAAGGAAATAGTAAAAAAAATCAAGAGGGTTGATTCTATTTTAGGCAAGATTAGAATAGATGAAAATAGGGGAAATATTTAGGGGAAGTGTTAATAAAGCGTTAATAAGATTTCAACACGGAGCCCCTACCCTTCAAGAGAGGAAAAGTTCTCTTCCTCAAGACCTTGGGACTTTCCTTCTAATTCTGAGATGGGAAGATTGTCCTCTTGATCTTTGACAACTGAATATTGACTTTTTTTAGGGCTACACGTGCTATGTAGATTGTTATCCCGCTTGGTTAATTTATGCGGGACCAAATCGTTTTTTCCAACGAAGGAACGGTTTTTCAACAAAATAATATGACAGGGTCGTCAGCGATAATGAAAGAACCACAACGATCAAAAGCTGTCCAACCGAAGCAGGTAGTCCATTCTTTGAATATACAAACAGGCGGACAGGCCAGTGCCATAGATAAAGCCCGTAAGAAATCCGCCCGATCCATACCAACGGTGTAAATCTTAATACCGAGAGGGCAACCTTAGGGGGCCAGACAACCAGCACGAAAAGAATCAGCCCCATGGAGAGCGCAACCAGTGTATAACCCCCGTGCAGATATAACATCCCACCCATCGGGGATGCAGTGCTAACCATATATCCGAGAAAAACAGCAGCGACTGCCGCCAAAGATTTTATACAGATTTCAACCCTTCTATTATAGGGCAATAAGTTCCATGAAACTAAAAGGCCTGCGAGGCAACCGATCAGCAGCGTATCCGCACGAGTGTCTGAAGCGTAATATAGACGCAGGACGTTCGCGCCGTGCATCGCGAGCATTTTGCGATGCAAAGGGATAATAACTATGGCAAGAGCTAAAATGTAAAGAATCCAGCGGCGTCCTAATTTATATCTGAGAGCAAGACTGAGCGATAGGGGCCAGGTCAGATAGAATTGCTCCTCGATGGCGAGCGACCATGTAATTCCTAAGGGGTTGTTCGCGGTGAAATAACCAAATGCGATGAACCAATTTGATGCGTAAGACAAAGCCATCAAGATGCCCTGAAAAGTTGCAGTTTTCCTCCTTATATCTAAGAAGATAAGGGCAAAACCACCTATGATTAGGATAAGGGTAATGAGGGCCGGCATCAACCGTAAGGCCCGCCGAATATAGAAGTCTTTGAGACTAATCGAACCCTTTCGTTCCTGTTCCTGCACTAACAAAGACGTAATTAAGAAACCACTCAAGACGAAGAAAACATCAACTCCAAAGAATCCCCCTGGCATAAGTGGATGATATAAATGATGAATGTAAACAAGCAGGATAGATATGCCCCGGAGACCATCTAGTTCCGGGCGATAACCGAGCTTTGGGGCAAGCGTTGGGCCGGATTGGTTTTGCTCTTTAAGAATTGTTGAGTCGGCGGGGATTCTATCCATTAAACCAAATTCTGACCCCCTATAGAGGAAGTTTGAGGAGAAAAAGAAGAGATTATTTTATATAACGTCAGTAACATTTGAAAAAGAATTATCGAGTTGAGTTTGAATTATGTCTCCTTTGCTAATTTAAAGGCCCAATATAAACCTTTTTGGAATTTTTTGCAATCTGTGAATAATAGGGTCTTCAGGGAGACCAAAGGAGTTCTTAGCCTTAGAAAATTTTTTCTGACCCGAGCAAAAAATGCATAGTCGTTCTTACTTTGCTCCGTCCTTTTACAACAAAGTAGTGTTTTTTTGATGGTGCAATATTAAATATTAGTCTATCCGATAAAGTCGGGATCAACCCACAGCACGAAACATGAGTCAACTTCCTGGAGGTAATGAAGATGAACAACTTTTTCAATGTCAATCAATTAGCTGAATATTTCGGAGGAAACCCCAAGACAATCTGCAGAAGATTGCGGGCAAAACAGATCCCCGCCTTCGAAGTGAGAAAAACAGAAGATTACAAAAATGCTATCAAATGGCCCAGATAATAAACAGTCAGATAATAACGAAAGAGGATTAACCCAAATTCAACTAACCCTCTGATCTCATTGGTGCCGAAGGGGGGATTTGAACCCCCACAGGGACTACTCCCCACTAGACCCTGAATCTAGCGCGTCTACCAATTCCGCCACTTCGGCCTACAACATCAATATGGATTGAAAATTACCCATTATTATTTTATATTTTTATTCATAAAGTCAAGCTTTGTATTAAAAAATACCCACTCTTCTCTTTCTCAATATGGAAATTATAAAAGGAATTGATCATCTGAGAAGACCCTTTCATCATCCTGTGGTGACGCTCGGAAACTTCGACGGTGTCCATCTGGGACACCAAAAGATTTTCGAGAGGGTTAAGGAAGAAGCATCGAAAATCCATGGGGAGGGAGTCGTCATTACCTTCGAACCCCATCCCCTCAAAGTGCTCGCACCTGAAAAGTTCTTACCTTTGCTCACGCCCTTTAGAAAAAAAATGATGATGATTGAGAAATCGGGGATAGGAACAGTATTCTGTATTGAATTTTCATTAGCTTTTTCAAATATCTCACCCCTCGAATTTATCAAAAATATTTTGGTGGAAAAGGTAAAGGTCAAAAAGGTCATTATTGGATATAATTATCGTTTCGGTAAAGGGCAAAAAGGAGATGTCCAAACCCTTAAGGATGCGGGGAAGGTTTTTGATTTTGAAGTGGAGGTTGTGGATCCATTAATAGTCGGTTTTACCATTGTTAGCAGTTCAAAAATAAGAGATCTCATCCAGAGAGGAGAGGTTGAAGAGGCCTCAAAATTATTGGGAAGGGATTACCCCATCATTGGAAAAGTCGTGGAAGGGGCGAAAAGAGGACAAACCTTGGGCTTTCCCACGGCCAATTTAGAAATCTCGGATGAATTATATCCCCAAACAGGGGTCTATGCAGTCGACGTTGAGTGGAATCACCAACGCTTTTACGGTGTGGCTAATGTTGGATTCAACCCCACTTTTTCTTCGGGACAAACTGAACAGGAAGGACGATTTTCACTAGAGGTTTATATTTTGAATTTTAGTCAGGAGATTTATAGCGAGGAGATTCAAGTCAATTTCAAAAAAAGAATTAGAGATGAAATCCGTTTTGATTCTCCCTCTCTTCTCATCCACCAAATTCAAAAAGATATTCAATGGGCCCAAAAAAATGTATTTCAAAAATTGAAACTACCCACCTAATGAATCAGCTTGCCAAATCGTGTCCACCTGATCATATTCAATAATTTCTGGGCGTTCGAATCCCAAGAAAAGTAAACAATAAAGGCTTTTCCTTTGACTTCATTGATATTGACGAAACCCCAAAAACGGCTATCTTGACTATTGTCACGGTTATCTCCCATTACAAATAAAAAGCCTTCAGGGACCTTTACTGGGCCGTATTCCTCAATCGAGGGCCTTGTTATGGTAAAGTGACCCCATAGATCATCAATCATCTTGTCATTGATATAAATTTTGTTGTGGATGATCGCCACTTTTTCCCCCTCCGTTCCAATGACCCTTTTGATAAAATCTTTACTCCGATCTTTTGGAAAAATGAAGACGATAATATCGCCCCTTTTGGGTTTTTTATATTGAAAGAATTTGATATTCGTGTAAGGGATCCTTACCCCATAAATAAATTTATTAACCAGGAGGTGGTCGCCCACCAGTAACGTGGGTTCCATTGAACTCGATGGAATTTTAAATGCCTGGACAATAAATGCCCGAATAAAAAGAGCGATCAGTACGGCAATAACAATCGGTTCTATGTATTCTTTAATAATTCTTTTCTTCTCCATAATCACCTCATTATACCAAAGATTACTTTTTCACTCCCTAGATGGAAGGGACATATTTTCACGATTCTTGAATTGGATTTTTATCAGAACAAATCTCCTGATAAATCTCAGGTCTTCTATCCTTGAAAAAGGGCCATTCTTTCCTTACCTTATCAATGTTTTTTAGATCGATTTCAATCAAAGCAATGCTATCTTTCATCCCTGTCGGTTTATCAACTAATTCTCCATCAGGAGAGATACAAAAAGACCTTCCATAAAAATCTTGTTTCTCTTCGCTCCCTACTCGATTCACTCTAAAAATGTAGACCCCATTGGCAATGGCATTGCTCGAGATGACTGTTTCCCATCTTCTCTGAGAAGCAAAAGCAGCGCCGGTAGGAGAAAAAATGATTTTAGCTCCCTTTAAGGCTAAGATTCTTGAACCTTCAGGGAAGAAATTGTCCCAACAGATCTGGACACCGATGGGTGCAAACTTTGTTTCAAAAACGGGAAACCCATGGTTTCCAGGAGAAAAATAATATCTCTCCTCCCAGAGGGGAATTTGAGGGATGTGAATCTTTCTATAACTTCCCAGAATCTCTCCGCCTGCATCGATAACAATTGCTGAATTATAAAAAGAATCTTTTTCGATTTCAAAAATAGGGCAGACCAAAACCACCTCATAGGCTTCTGCTAACTTTTGCATTCTCTCGATGGTGAAGCCGTCCATCTGCTCAGCCAGAGAGAAATATCGTTTGTTCATTTCTCTAGGAAACCAATGGGTCGTGAATAACTCTTGGAAACAGATGATGCAAGCGCCCTTTTCTATGGCGATCTGGGTAAATTTAACCGCTTTTTCAATATTCCGTTCTTTCTCTTCACAACAGGATATTTGGATTCCAGCCAATTTTATCAATGTCTCTCATCTCCTCGGTGAAAAGAAAATTTTGTAAATGCTAACAAAGTTAAGATGAGGTGTCAAGTTTCTGGGTTATCATTTCCCTATTGCTTTTTTTTTCAATAAATTTATAATGTTATTGTTAAATTTTTATTCAAATCACAAGCCATGCCTGCATGATAAATCCTTTGGGGGTAGGGTTGAAAAGGAAATGAGAATTTTGGTCATCGAAGATGAGAAAAAAGTTGCCAATTTTATTAAAAAAGGCCTGGAAGAAGAACATTATGCAGTGGATAACGCTTATGATGGAGAATCAGGCCTCTACATGGCAGAAGTAAATGAATACGATTTAATTGTCCTTGATCTAATGATCCCAAAGATTGATGGATTAGGGGTGTTAAGAAGAATCCGAGCTGATCGAAACAATGTCCCGGTATTGGTTTTGACAGCCAAGGATTCTGTGGAAGATATTGTAAGGGGGTTAGATGCAGGGTGTGATGATTATTTAACAAAACCATTTGAATTTTTAGAATTTTTAGCTAGAATCCGTGCTCTTTTGCGTCGTGAAAAAATAGATAAAGAACCCGTCTTAAAAATAGCCGATTTGACCTTATCTCTGGTCACTCATAAAGTCATGCGAAGAGGAAAAGAGATAGAACTCACTGGCAAAGAATATGCGCTCTTAGAATATTTTATGAGGAATCCAGATAAAGTCCTTACCCGGACAATGATTTCTGAACATGTCTGGGACTACCATTTTGATTCAATGACCAATGTCGTGGACGTCTATGTAAACTATCTTCGGAGAAAAATCGATAAGGGATTTGAACCTAAACTGATCCAAACAATTCGAGGGGTCGGTTATATCATGAAAAGGACTTGAATGCATTTCAGAAGTCTCCGATTTAAACTCACCCTATGGTATGTCTTGATATTAGGAATTCTTTTAATTTCATTTAGTAGTTTTTTATATTTCACCCTTTCAAAAAGTCTCCATCGTGATGTGGATAATAAACTGAGGTCCCTGGCTGAACTCATCGCCTTGGAATCCGCATCACCCCTATCGAAATTTGGCTTCGGGAGTATTGACCAAGCCCTTGAAACCTCGATGAATCTAAAACCGATAGGAAAATTCATTCAGGTCTTGGATGAATCGGGAAACATTGGTAGGAAATCTGAGAATCTAAAAAATGTTCAACTCCCTATCAGTTTAAATGCCCTGAAAAATGCTTCAAAAGGTCTGGTTACATTTGAAACCAACAGTTCTATTGGAAACACTCCCTTAAGAATCATCACTTTCCCCGTCACCGAAAATAATCATGTCACAAAAATTGTTCAAATCGCTTCTTCTTTAGAGGGGGTCGAGGATGCCCTCAACACATTGTTCATTATTTTAATCGTTACCGTCCCTTTGGCTCTCATGGTGGCCAGTTTGGGTGGACAATTTCTTGCTCATAAGGCATTGAAACCGGTTGATAATATCACCCAGACGGCACGGGTCATTACCTCCCAGAATTTAAACCAACGGATTACCCCTCCCAAGGTGAAAGATGAAATATCTCGGTTGATCGAGACCTTCAACGAGATGATCTCCCGGCTTGATCAATCCTTCCGGCAGATCAAACAGTTCAGTTCGGATGCCTCGCACGAATTAAAAACGCCCTTGACCATTCTCAAAGGAGAAGTGGAAGTCACACTTCGAAAAGAACGGATCCCTCAAGAATATCAACAAACTTTGAAAAGTAACTTAGAAGAAATTAATCGAATGTCACAAATTGTTGAAGATCTCTTACTTCTTTCAAGAGCAGATACCGGAGAGGTACGGTTGAATATAGAAGATATTAATTTAACGGAG
>Ga0315282_10001214_pt1 | contig 49489 bp, 41 predicted proteins | sample YL17G07_20_MG_FD_203693 | JGI IMG/M metagenome (GOLD analysis project Ga0315282, IMG submission 203693) | Sediment microbial communities from Yellowstone Lake, YNP, Wyoming, USA - YL17G07_20 | ecosystem: Environmental > Aquatic > Freshwater > Lake > Sediment | place: USA: Wyoming | collected...
CCTGCGTCGGATACATCTCCATGAAGCCCACCAGCGTCACCGGGTGATCCATGACCACTCCTCCCTCGAGACCGCCTACGCAAGAGAGGATAGAGAGCCCACCGGACGTAAGGGGATGATCAGTCTCGCCTGGAATGGAGCCGGACGCGCCGAGGGTCCGCCAAGCTGTCAAGACGCGCTCGCCCTCCTCAAGCCACTCCACAAGTTGTTGGAGGTTCCGCGGACGCACCACACACATCGCCTGAGCCTGCTTGCGAGCTGCACGAAACGTTCCGTCGCGGATTCGAGTTGCCAGGCCCTTTGCACCACCAGACAATCCCGGGCGAAGCCGCTTGAGCAGGTCGCTGATGTCGCAAGCCCAGACAGATGCCTGCAGATGAGTCTCGACCTCGACAGCCGAGGTCACGATGCCAGGAAGCTGCGCCCAATCGCAGATCCGGTTTGAGCCCGGGGTACCGAAACGCGGCGCCAGGTTGGAGATGGCACGGTCTAGTGTCGGCAGAGTGGTGCGAGCAAGCCGCTCAATCAGACCCAGAGTCGCTGCGGCCTGCTGTGCGGTCGGTATCTTTGACGATCGAAGCGCGAAGGCCCACAGCTCCCCGGTGCGGGACGTCTGCGGACCGCCGTGGGCAGCGTACTCGCGGATGGCGTCGCTGCACTCTCGCAGAGCGTCAGCGTCAAGTGATTGCAGTGTCGCTCCCCGAAGTCGTCCATCGCTGCGCAGCGATGCTGGGGTGGCGCTGATCTCCGACTGTGCTTCGTAGACCGAGACACGCCACGGTTCGCGAGGCTCGTGGAGTGCGGTGACGTAGCGATTGAGTTGGTCTCGCCGCTTCACGAGGTCCAGCTGCTGCTCTGCAACGTCGGGTAGCGTTGTCGAGGCGGCACGGTTGAGCGAGTCTGCGAGCCCCTTAGCGATGCGCCTTCTGTTCGACGTGCCGTCGTGCAAGTCAAGCACCAGGTTGCCAAGCCCGACGCCCTCGAGACGTCTCAGCACAGCGTTAATCGCGGCTCGCTTCTCCGCAACGAAGAGGACTCGCTTGCCTCTGGCCACCAGCGTGGCGATGAGATTGGCGATCGACTGACTCTTGCCGGTCCCTGGCGGTCCCTGGATGACGGTGTTGCAGCCCTTCACCACCGCGTTGATGGCTGCAGACTGGCTTGAGTCGGCGTCGAGGACGAGGAACTCATCCTCTGGTGCAATCTCGACCGGGATGTCGCTGGCAAGCGCCATCAACTCGGCCCGCAGACGGTCCTTGGCCTCCTCATCACCGGCGATGGCGGCCACGAGATCGAGCTCAATGAGGCGTTCGACCGAGTTCTCCAGATCAAGCGCGACGGGAAGCTTCGCGTAGGAGAAGTTGGCGAGCACCCGTCGGTCAATGAGGCGGAAGCCCGAAACACCGGCGTAGGCGTTCTCAACAAGGGAGAAGACCGCATCGGGGCACTGTGAGGACTCCAGGCTAGCGAGCGCCTCCTCCAGAGCCTCATCGCTCAGCGACCGAGCGAAGTCAACGCGCATCGCGTGAAGCAGGGCGACGTTCGCCGTCCATTCGCCGTCGCGCCGCAGAACGAAGTCGCGTCCCGATGTGCCCGACTGAACCAGCTTCATAGGGCACAGGAGAACCGGTGCCATCGGTTGGGCACTCGAACGGTCGCTGGACCAGTTGGCCAGCCCCCAAGCTAGTTGCAGAGTATGGAGGCCCTTCTCTTCGTCGTTGGCGCGAGCCTTGGAGAACAGAGCCCTTGCCCGCCGGTCCCATTTCGCCTGGCCTCGCGACGCCTCGTCTTGTCCCACTTCGTCCGCGTGGCTGGTGTCGAACAGGCGGGACAGCGGGACTGCCTGCCCGTCGAGAAGGTTGCCAAGTGCGGCCTGATTGCCTTGCAGGACCTCGGTGAGGTCCATCGTTCCGACCTTGAGATCGCGGTAGTAGAGAAGCTGGTTGCGACCCCCAAGGTCGATGAGCTGCTTGCTCCACGACTCGACGGCAGAGCGCACGCGCGCCTCACGGTCCCCTGGGTGTACACCCGACGCCTCGTCAGTCACTGCCAACCACCGTGCCCCCCGTTGTCCTCCCCAGTCTGCCTATTCTAGTCACAGGGACGGACAGCTACGCCAGAACGCACAGGTTCTGGAGTCGTGTCGGGCTGAAAGAAGGGCGCAAGGTGCTGGCGGTTCTCCCCGGTCGCCGACGTGATGCCGACGCGCCCGGAGGCCCTGAAGGCCCTTCGTCGTCGCAAGATAGGACAAACAAGGTAGGACAAATCGGCAATCTTGCGCGCCGGCAGGGTGCCGGCGAGAACCGCTGGTCAGATGGCGAATCGGGGTTTCGGTGCCCCTCAGGGTCCAGCGCTCCCTCGGTAGCTAGGCCTGCCAGACCCGACAGAGCTGGCGCCTAGCGGACCACCAGTGTGCGGTATCCGAGTCCCGTCTGCCGGTTCCCCGCGAGATCCTTCGCGTAGACGAACCAGCGGTACTTGCCTCGCGGAAGAGACACCAAGTGCCGGTAGCCTTGGTTCTTGTTCGCTGCGCGTCGGCCGACCACCCATCTGGCGCGGGTGATGCCAGCGAGCGTCCTCACCCTGATGACGACATCGCACTTGGGACTCGTCTCGTCATTCACGCGGAACGCGAAGACTGCCGCGTGCCCACGGCTGACTCGCACCGAATACAGCGCCGACGTGCTTGGTGCTTCGGTATCGACCTTGACAGTGCAGGTACCGACGCCGCTGAGATTGCCTACGTTGTCCATGGCCCGATATGACACGAGGGTCGCACCCTCACCGCCGATCTCGAGTGCAGTGGTGTAGGGGTACCAGCCGTTCGCGTCGATCTGGTACTCCTTCGCAGCGACACCGGAGAGACCGTCTGATGCGAGCAGCGAGAGAGTCACGTTCTTGTTGCTCCAGCCGGTCGGGGCGCCGCTGGGCGTGATGACCGGGGCGGTCTTATCGACGTTCACGTAGCCCGCGTCGTGCGTTGTCTCGGTCGCTAGCGAATCGCTGGCGAAGTACATGAAGTCGTGTCGGGGCCGGAGAACCGCGCCGTGTGCTGGTGGTTCTCGCGGCGCGCCGACGAGTTGCCGACGCAACCCACACTCGGCTCAGGCGCCAGGGCGCCGCGGCCTGGGCTTTGCACTCACTGCGAGCAAGCGGCAAGCCTGCCGGGCGTCAGATGCTACACGATTGCCGCTGGGTGGCGGTGGCTGCGGCAACGAAGGGCAGCGGGACGAAGCTCGTCAGCTCCGCTTGACCTGAAGCCCATACTCCACGATCTCGAAGGTCTCGTCGTCGACGCGCCTGCAGTTCAAGCCGTCGCTGGTGCAGACCCTCTTGAGTCCCTCGATGCGTCGCGGCCAAGGGTGGTCATGCGACGGAGCGTCGAGCATCGTCGTGTAGACCAGCATGTGGAAGCGCTGCCCGTCGTCGGCCAGCGCGTCAAACTCGTCGGTGAGCTCTTCCCACTGGCCCGGCATGCGCCCGCTCCCCGCTCAGTCCAGGGCCCAGGTCTTCTTCTTCTGACCGTCCCGCTCGTGGTGCGCCGCGAAGATGCGAGCGATCTCGAGATCGCTCTCCTGCTCTAGGGTCAGCTCGCCGCCGGCTTCAAGTATCTGCTCGGCTTCGTCGAGGATGGCGTAGGCGGTCTCGGCGGCCGCCTGTCGCTGCTCCCACGTCCAGGACGCCATGCGTCTAGCCAAGACGACTCCTCCTCCGTCGTACGCGCTCATACTACACGCAGAGGCGAGGGCGAGGGACGTGTGTGCGCCCAAGTCCTCTCGCTACGCCTCGACGATTCCGCAGCCGGTTGGCGCGTATCGGGGTCAGATGCCCGTGGGCGCTGGCAGCTGCAACGCCCATCGGAAACCGACCCCCTGCCGGTCGGGGTTCCGCCTAGGACGACGGCAGATTGTAGTCGGTGAGGTCCTCAACCGCGGCGTAGTCTTCTGGCTTGAGCCAGTGGCACCAGACCTTCTTGCCGGGCACATACAGGCGACGTGAGTAGGCTCCGCTGCGCGACCAAGCCGCAGATTCGCAGCGGGGATAGGGCCGACCACCGAGCTTCAAGACCGCCTCCAGGGCCGGCACGAGGTCGGTGTCGGTCGACATGAGCACGCCGATGTCGTACTGGCCGTCTCCCGCCATGGTGACGAAATCGACGGCCAGGGCGACATCGATGCCCTTCTCCTGTGCCGGGCTCTGGGGCCAGTCGAAGGGGTAGCGCAGGGTGCGCGTGATCACCTCGACGAGCCCCCGGCCACGCCTCTCCTGGGCCGCCGACTGCCGCATGTTGGCGCCGTAGGCTCGCGGCTGCTTGGCGGAGTCGGGGCGGCCACGATAGACACGCACCGCGGCGAGGTGACTCTCCTCGGGGTGACGGGCCACGATCAGCTGGGCGAGTCTGAGAGGGTCGATCTGCCCGTAGCGGCTGGGATCGCCGCCCAGGTCGAACGCCTCACGCGCACCGTTGTAGACGTTCTGGTAGTCGATGAAGACGACGACGCGCGCTGACGTCATATCCCTCCAAAGGAAAACCCCGCCAGTTCGGGCGTTGACCCGGACGACGGGGAGCAGTGACTAGATTCTACCCCTAGTGCATCGGAAGGCAAGCGCGAATGCTTGAGCGTCACCGCAGGCCAGCACTACTCGTCGAACCGCAGTCGTTTGGCCGCCTCGTCCACGCTACGACGATGCCGCTCGCGCCGCTGGCCTTCTGCCTCCGCGCGGCGGCGCTGCGCCTCCTCACGCTCGGCAATCTCGCGATTGACCTTGTCGAGCACAAGCAGAGGGTCTCGCGGTGATGACGCTCGACTTCCTCAATGGTGGTGCCATCGAGAATCACGCGATCGCCCTGCACGGAGACGATGCCGGGCCTGTGCATGGTGCTGAATTGCGGCGGCTGGTCCCAGATGCGCTCAAAGAGCGCCGCCCACTCGGCTGACGGCCTACGAGAGAGCCGCAAGGGGACCCGATAGAGCGCACTTCCTCGGGTGCCGTCGAGGCGCGGCTCGGTGACCTCATCGACGATCACGCCGACAATGCGGATGGGGCCCTCGGCGTCCGCCGGGCGCTGTGGGCTGGACTTCGGGCGTCGCGTCCTGCCGGCCTTGTCAGCCGGTGGCGAGCCCAGCGGAGGCGGCGCCGCGCGTCTGCCAAGCAGCGTCGTGAGCAGGTCTTGGTAGGCCCTCTCTGAGTCACTGCCGTCGCGCAGGTCAACGTAGTACTTGCCGACCAGCCACGAGGGCAACGCCGCAGCGCCGTCGCCGCGGCGCAGGATGGGGATGAACTTGCGCTGATTGCCCTTGCTGAGCAGCTCACCGGTCATGATGTCGCCCTCATAGCCGACGCCACCCTGGCGGCCGTCGGAGCGCTCCTTGTAGTGGGGCGTGCAGACCACCAGCACGTAGTCGTTGTCACGGACCGCCGCCTCCATGAAGGCGGGCAGCCGGTCGCCGGGCTGCAGCTCCCACTGGTCCAGGACGACAGCGACACCGTCGGCGCGCAGATCTGCGGCCAGTCCTCTGACCCACTCCTTGTGCGGCTCGTCGTCCCAGGAGTAGCTGATGAAGGCAGTCGCTGGATCGCCTGCGAGCCGCTGCTCAGGCACGGCCCTGCCCACCCGGCCATGAGTAAGTATCCGCCTTCACCGCCGCGTAGTTCTCATCGAGCGCTGGCTCCAGCAGCAGCAGGGCCGCGATGCGGCGCGCCATCTCGGTGACGTAGCGCGCCTCGTCGGGCTTGAGGTCGCGACCCAGCAGCGGACGCTCGCGGTAGGAGAGCCACTTCTTCATCACCTGATACCCGCCGATCGTGTAGCGCCAGACGCGCAGCGGCACGCAGCGCCAGTAGGCGTGCTCGTTGAGGAAGACATCGACGCAGGTGCCGCCCAGGCAGGCTGTGAGCTGCTCGTAGGTGAGCCCCAGGTCGGCCAGGCCCTCGCGGAAGCCGGCCAGCTCGGCGTCTGTGTAGGGGCGCTCGGTGAGGCGCCCCTTGCCCGGCATGCAGACGCCGCCTTGACCGGCGTGTCCCCAGCCGACAGTCACGGCAAGGTCGCCCGCGGCAGGGTCGATCTGGCCGCCGTCGGCGGCAGCGATCGACCCGATCGGACGCAGCTCGTAGCGGATCTGACCGGAGCTGACGCCATCGACGGGTGACTCGACGTCGAGCAGCGCCGCGACGCGGCATCCGAGCTCGGCCGAGGCGAGGAGGGCGTCGGCGGTGGCGGGAAGGGGGATGCGGGGCCAGTCGAGACGAATCCCGTCGGCGTTCTCGGTGAGATAGGCGGGTGCATACCCGGTGCTGGCGCAGTGCAGCCACACGGCCTCCGACAAGGTGTCGATGCCGTCGTCGTCGGTGGATCGAAGCGCGCCGATGTAGGCGACGGCATCCGCTGACAGATTGGCGCGCACCCTCGAATCATCCAGGAGGTCCGTCTGAGCTCCATCGCCAGGGTGCAACGAGATCGGGATCAGATAGGCATCCTTGTGAAGAGCGTGCTGGTCTACGAGTGAGCGAGTGACACACATGGCCGCCCCGTCCAGCGCCCGCGGCGCCCTGCATCGCGCCATCAGAAAGAGGTTCGGCTTGCGGGCGTGCTGAACGAGTGACGGTCGCGACTCGTTCCACAGCTTTGCCCTGGTGTCGACATAGGCCCACTTGAGGTCGAACGGCTTGGCGAGAAACCGCACCACGCGCGACTCATCGAAGCCGTCCGAGAGAAGCGCCGTTCGGGTCGCTCGTGGGTCGAATCTCGCCCAGGCAGCGCGCAGTCCTTCGAGACTGGCCGGAAGCTCGTCAATCCGCTGTGAGTCGTCGAAGTAGTGACGCATGCGGTCGACTAGAGCTGAACGATCGACGTCGATGAGGGCTTCACCGCGGTTCTCGTTGAGGCCAAGGAACCAGTCCGTCTCGGACAGGCTGGGCAGACTGGGCCACGCCGAGTAGCGCCTGGAAACGGCATAGGGGCGGAAGGAGAACCGACTCGCTGCAGCTGGCCGGACGGCGACGTAGTGAGAATCGCGTCGCGGGTCATCCAGACTCCGGACCAGGTCCTGTCGTCGGGCAGCCGCATCGGCAGCGTTGAGGTCGTCGCGGAACAGGATCTCCGGCGTCCGGTGTTCAGGCCCTCGCTTGACCCAGAGCGAGATGGCGACACCCTGGCGAATGCCGGGTGAGAAGCCCCGGATGGCAAACACCGTCTCGCTGGTCTTGCCGTCTGGGGCGTACTCGGACTGCGTGCGATCGCCGTGCATGTTCTCGACCCAGAACTTGTCGAACGACCCCAGAAGGCTCTGCCGAGCCGTGACGTAGGACGGACCCGACGTCCACGAGTCATTGGAGATGAAGCACACCACTCCGCGACCACCGGCCTCCGCGATGCGACGTTGCGCGATGCGGAAGAAGCGGATGTAGAGATCGTCGAGGTAGTGCTTGGTAACTCCCCATTCGGACAGGCCTTGCTTGTAGGCATCGAGAAGGGTGCCTTCTTCTTCGGTGCTCACTCCCGCGAACCCGTTGTATGGCGGGTTGCCTAGGATGACGAGTATGGGCTGATGCTGTTTGACCGCCTCGGCTTTGTCCCGCTCCTCCTCCATCTCAGTGAAGAGCAGGTGCTGCTTGGGCTCGGTGGGCGGCTCCCAGCCGGTGAGAGCGTTGGTCAGGTAGACGCCGGCACGCTCGTTGGAGTGGTCGTCGAAGGGAGCGCCCAGACGGTGCAGCAGCATGCCGATCTGCAGGTGGCTGATCACGAACGGCGCGGGCAGGATCTCAAAGCCGTAGATGCGGCTCATGGCGGCTTGCTTGAGGTCGTGGGCAAGCAAGGCGTCGTCACCCTTCTGCCCCACCGTCTCGGCGATGCGCTTGAGGACCTCGACCAAGTAGGCGCCGGTGCCACAGCACGGGTCGAGTACCACCACTCGCGGGTCGGCCAGACCGTCGGCGAGACCGAGCTCCGAGCGCAGCACCTGATCGACGCGCGCGACCATGTAGGCCACGATCTCGGGCGGCGTGTACCAGACGCCCAGTTGCTTGCGCAGCTCGGGGTCGAACGCCTCGAGGAAGGGCTCGTAGAAGTACTGCACGGCGTGGCTCTGTTCGAAGGTGGCAAAGAAGCTGGCGCGGTCGACGCGGTTGAGCGCCTCGGCGGCCCAGTCGAGGACCTCGTCGATGTGCAGGGCACCGAGCGGCCCGGGTTGTGAGAAGTCGTAGAACAGCTTCTGCAGGATGGGGATGTGCAGGTAGCGGGCGGCCGAGCGCCAGTCGAAACGTGCCCGCTGGTCTGTGGGCTCGTGATGCTCGGCCCAGAAGACCCAGGCCGCGAACAGACCATAGAACAGGGTCTGCACGAGAGTGGAGCGGAAGAAGTGCTCGCCCTTCTCGCCCGAGAAGCTCATGCCCAGCCCCTCTTCGAGGGCCTGACGCGTACTCGCCCAATTGGGCAGGTCGCGCTCCTCCGTGCGGGCGCGGGCCTCGCGCGCATAGGAGGCAAGGAACCAGGCGAGTTCCTGAGGGGCGGCGATCTGTGTCTGGCGCAGCAGGCAGCGCTTGAGGAACTCGGCAAGGCGCTCGCCGTGCAAGTCTGCGGCCTTGCGTGGGGTCGAGGCCAGCAGCCAGAAGCCAGTCTCGGTGTCGGCCAGCGAGTAGCTCTCGAGCAGCGCCAGCTCGCCATCGGCGTCGTAGCCGACGAGGACGAACTGGCGGTAGGTGGTGACCAGTAGCTGGTGGTACTTCTCGAGGTAGCGGCGTAGCTGCTCCTCGGGATCATCGGACAGGGCGCGCACGGCCACGCTATGGGCGTCCTCGGCAACGCCCTTCACCTCGAGAGCGCCGCGAGCCGGAAGCTGGCCCGGGAGCGGCTCGGCGGCACCCTTCTCGAACTGACTGGCGATAAACAAGCCACCGTCGGGGATGCCGGCGCCGCGGTTCGCGGGGTTGATCACGCAGCGCACCTTGGGCTTGAGGTGCCGACCGACCTCGTTCAGCAGGCTAGCGAGGGCGCCATAGCCGGAGGTCTCGGGCACCGCCCCGGCGAGGCGGTTGGCGGAGAGCTCGACCAGGTAGGGTTCGAGGGCGTCCACGGTGCCCCTATTCTAGCCACAGGCGGGGACGTCTGTGCCAGGGAATGGCCTGTCACGGGTCTGCACGTTGTGTCGGGGCACAAGAACGACGCCTCGTGCAGGCGGTTGTCTCAGCGCGCCGCCGCGGTGCCGACGCAGAGCCGATGGGGGTTCAAGACGCCGCAGGGTACAGTGCGCTCGGATGATCAGCGTTGCCATGCAAGCCTGAACCTAGGTTCCGACCGCTGGCCAACCGCCACTGATCAACGTCACCCTGGGGCCCGTGACTAGACCGACGACAGACGATGTGCCAGTCGACCCCGAGGAGTCCGCCAGCTGTACACCTCCGAACATTCGGATGCGCCACATTGACAGCTGCGGACAGTCAACGCCCTGCGCTCCCTCGTAGTACACCGTGCCGTTTCCGAGATCCACGCGTATCACGTCTTGATCAGGAGACCGGAGGAACACATCGAAGACCCGTTCGTATGCCTCGTTGAGCATGATGACGCTGACGGCGTCGGTTTCCGAAAGCAGCACCTGCCAGTGGTGCCACAAGAGTCCCCTGGCTATGAAGCGGTACAGCGCAACCAGCCGTTGATAGTCCACGGGAAGTGTCATGTGGGGCAAGGCCAAGTCACTTCGGTCCATTTGCCACACACGACCCTGATGCTCGAAGAGGCTCCGCGAAAGTGGGGCGTTCTTGGCAAGACGTTTCGGGACAAGGGTCTGAAGGTACTCTGTGGCGCTCGGATGCCTCCCCCCGAATGGGAGTATGGACATGGCGTAGCGTTCCAAGTCGGACTTTGCGCGGTTGCAGCTGGCACAGGCGGGCACCTTGGGAAGGTTGTCTCTGTCCGAGGCCAAGAAGAACTGGCGAGCGAAGACGTGTTCGCCCTGCGCCGACCTGCCGCCGCAATACACGCAGACTCTGTCCTTGAACTTCTTGCTCACGATGTCGTCAGTTCGTGGGCGTAACGTCAGGCGTTCGAGCTGCGCCGGCTGCGGCTGGAGGATAGCGCAGGGCTCCTGGGCGTCTGCTCGAAACGCCTGTTGGGCGGACGCCCCGCTAGCTCGTCAGTTCGCTCTTCCACGCTTCGTTGCCGAGACACGCATTGGCTCGGACCATGACGTTCGCCGCCTCAGGAAGCTCCTCTCGCTTCTCATACGCCACACGCCCGAAGTCAGTGACTCCCATCAGAATCGACACGACATTGAGGAGCATGTTCCGGAGGGCATTCATTCTCGCCTCCTGGAACTGATGAGTCGCGACTTTGGGCTCGAAGTAGACCTGGCCGCCCTGCACGACGGTCCGAATACTGCGCCGTCCCACATGGTGTGAGAATCGCTGGGACGACTCAGTCCAATAGGTTGCCAGAAGAGTGAGCAGCGACTTCCACACATCCGGAACGGAGGGGCTTGCCTGGACACGCTTGGAGATCTTCGCGAACGAGGAGAGGTTCGAGCGTTCGTTCTTCCAGTCAACGTAGCATCGCTGGTCGTACCCGATCGCAATTGCCACTGCCAGCAATTCGGAGTAGTTGCGCTTGAGGGCCAAGGCGTTGTCCCAGAATCCGCTCTCGGACAGAAAGTACATGGCGAGGACAGTCTCGACCGCCTGAACCAGCACGGAGACGGCCGCCTCCCGCTGGGTGCCCTCTAGCTCCTCTGGCGCGTACAGTCTGCCGAGACTACCCACAGCATCGCAGAACATGGTGAACACCTCGTCCAGCTCTGACGTCTTCGCGCCCCGACCAGCGCCGAACTGCCGGACGGCCTCCGCGCGAAGCCTCGCAATGGACTCAAGATTCACAGGTGCTCGGCGCCCTATCGCGTCTTGCGTTCAGCCCAACGTCCGACGCATCAGCTGCCAGCTTGTTGCGTTTGATGGCTCATCCTGCCTTCCGGGCCGGTCTGCTCGATTCGCTGGATGGGTTGGCGAAGTGCACGGCGATGTCGACTGCTTTGTCCCACACAACCTCGAGGGAAGCGGAGCAAACGCCACCGCAGCGATGGTGTCACGTTCGTGGGCGACCGGACGCGTCTCCAAGAAGCCAGACACGACACGGTCACCTTGGATCGCGAACGATCGCCACGAACAGCGGCACGTGCGGGTAGCTGCCGACGCTGAGCACGACCACGAACGGGCGGTTGGCTCGGATGCTCACCGTCTCCGGCGAAGGCATGGCGCCCTTCACAGTCACCGCCGTGCCGGCGGCCGCCTCCACGCCCTCCTCGTTGACCTCGAGCACCGCCTCGTGGATGACGTCGTCAATCCACAGCGGCTTGACGTCGGCCATGCCGCTGAAGTCGGCCTGCTCCTCCGAGAACGCCTGCGTCATGCCCATCTCCTGCAGCGCCGGCTTGAGGCTGTCGCGGAAGCGCGCCTCGAAACGGGGCAGCGCCAGGTCGACCTTCACGTAGCGACCGCCCTCACGAAGCGATTCCAGCCCACGCTGGCCGAGCAACTCAACGACCGACTCGGGCGTCTGGTCGCCCTTGGGCACCACGACGGTCACGTCCACCGAGCCGTTGGCCGGCACCGGCACGGCGTCGTACTCAGGGGTGGAGACGACGTGGCCGTCGAAGCGGCCGTGCATCATCGGCACATTCACTTCGGTGCCGTCGGGCAACGTGAACGGCTCTGGGCGCGTGGCGGCCTTGTCGAAGAGCTCATCGATCCAGCCGGCCTTGACGTAGATGGTGTTGACGAGCACCGCAACGGTCTTTGGGTCGAGCTCGGAGAGCAGCTGGGTGATGCGCCCGCCGGTGCGCTGCTCGACCCACTCGTTGATCGCCTCGACCGCCTGCGCCATGTCGGACGGCAGCGAGGTGGCGTCGGCGGCGAAGTAGTCGCGGTCGGTCTGCAGGAAGCTGGGTGAGAACGACACGCCGTCCCTCAGCCAGAGCGAGTTGGCGACGCGGATCTGGGCGTCCTTCTTCTCGTGCAGGTAGGTAATCAGGTCGGCCCAGGCCTGGTCGGCGCGCTGCAGGCCGAGGGCGTCGAGGCCCAGGACGCGCTGCATCTCGGCCGCCGTCTGGCCGCCGGCCCCGTTGCAGGTCATGGTCAGCGCGTCGTGGACCGAGGCCGGCGAGAGCACGACGTTGCCGTCGGGATGGGCCTCAGCCTCGCGGGCCAGGAGCGCTAGGGCGAAGCGGCCGAGGGGCCTGGCGAGAGCGTCGACCTTGCGCGAGGGCTCACCGTACGGTCCGCGCTCCCCCTTGACCGGCGCGGCGGGCGGCGCCACCGAACGGTAGGCGACCGGCGTCGCCGTCGCAGCAGACGCCGTTGGCGACGATGCCGGCGACCGTGTCCCGCAGGCCGAGGTCCCAAGGAACAGAACCGCAAGGGCCAAGACCACGCCTGTCCAGCGTATGGGTGTCATCCTCGCCTCCCGCGTCCCGCCTCTCGCACCTAGGACGCAGCACCCGTCGAGTCTGTTCGCTTGCCCATGGCTGGTTTGTGCAGTTCGCCGACCGCGCATCCGGCGAGTCCAACCAGTCTCTCTGCGCTTCAGCGAGCCGTCACAGTGCAGTCTACCGCTCACCGTGGGCGCGTCCGCTCGAAGCGCTAGTTGGGTGCGCCGCCGTGCTCGACGGGCTAACACCGAGCCCTGAACTAGGCAGCGGTGGCCACGGCGTAAATGATCACGGTCAGATAGAGGAAGTCGAGTCCGATGGTGTGGGTGAGAAGCCGAGCCGGAAGGCGAACCTCCCAGAACAGGATGCGAGTCTTGTCGGCGGGCGGGCGCGAGGGAGCGTCTTCGTCATCGGCCGGGTGAACCTTGAGTTGCCGACAGGCGAACGCATCATACGATTGCGGACCTGTGTATCCCCAAATCTCCCTCTCAATCTGGATGGCACGTCCCGAGAGATTCATAAGCAGCGCTCGATTGCGAAGTTCGAGAATCCACAGACAGAGCGAAAGGGCAAGTAGCAGCATCGCCTCATCACGCTGGACGCCTCCCTGAACGACAAGCCCCACGGCCGCCAGGAAGAACCCGACCAGCGTGAACCGGAACGTCACAATCGTCGATGAGTAGGCGTTGAGAGAAGCGTATTCTGCGCGAACGTCCTCGCGATCAGCGGCGAGTCGAGCCGAACCCCCATCGTCCATTGCGCTCGAAGCCATCACGACTCTCCTCCCATCTTCGTTTGACCCGTTGCACCCAACAGTGATTGTGCAGACTTCGCAGCACGGGACAGAGTCTACGCCCTTCCGCGTAGGACCTCATTGTGAGCACGAGGTGTGGGCGATATGCAGTCTCCGCAAGTCCGCCCAGAGGCCGTCAATGAGGGCTGCGACCATCGAGGCTGCCGCGGTTCAGTTGACCACGTCCCCACGAGATCACGGCCGCGCCCACAAACCCCCCGAGGCCGACGTGCTGGAGGTCACCGAATCGTCGCGCCGCGAGAAGCCGGTCCGGTACCGACCCCCTCGAGTCCGCACCGCCGAGGTGGCGACGCTCGGACAAAGGGCGCAGCCGCTTGTGTCCTAGTCCGACTAGGCAGTCGCAAGGCCGCCACTCCAACGAAGCCGACACGTCGGGTGCATTCCAGTGAGTCGTGACGCTGTCGGTGTTCCCCAGCCGGTGCTGCCAGCGAAGAGGCTCCCGCGCGGACATACAGCGAAGTCCAACGCGGCCGGTCGCGTTGGATCCGCCGGTCTATTCGCCAGAGAGTCGCCGACCGGGCAGAGCGAGAGCATCGGCGAAGAGCGACGCAACTACCTCCGGTGTGAACTCGACGACCTCGAGCATCCATCCGTCGTACACCCCCGACAGCATCCACTGACGCTTGGCCTTGAAGTCGACCGTCGAGAAGCCGTGACGGGGCTCACTTTCGCGGACTGGTGAGTCGGCAAACCGGTACAAGTACCACCCCAGCCGGCCAGCGTCTCTCGACTCGTAGACGATATTGGCCAGACGATGCCCCTGCTCGGGAGTGCGTCGATTGAAGGCGATCACTTCGCCGGCCAGCAGAAGTGAGTCCTCATGCCAGGCGACGTCGACAGGATCCAACCATGCTCCGACGAGCAACTTGGCGTCCGCGCAGTTGAAGACGCCCCCACGAGCATCCACGGGGACAAGAAGCATGGACCCCCAAGAGAACTGAAGGTCGGGGATGGCCTGGCCGAGCACAACCGCCGCTGCCTCGCACATCTGCTCCAAGTCTTCCAACGCGGCTGCCTTCGCCGCTTCGATCCGTCGGACGTTGTCTCTGGCAACCGCCTCTCGAGCGTCAACCGCCGCCCGCTCATCGGTGTGCTTCTTCACTTCCGTGAGCAGAGCGTCGATAAGCACGTCGGATGTCGATCCAACCGTGGCCAGCTGCGTGTAGGCGGCCTGGGCACTCTGCAAGCGCCCCATTGGCTCCTTCGCCATGAGTCTGGGAATCATGGTCCGAAGCGCGATGTGGTGGGACGACTCCAGCGGCGGGGGCAACTCAAGGAGATGCTTCTGGCGAACCTCCTCCCATGTCCCCTCGAAAGGCAGGTGCCCGGTCAGGATTTCGAAGGCCAAGCAGCCAAGCGCATAGAGGTCGCTTCGCTCGTCTGGCGATTCACCCTCCCACAACTCGGGAGCCTTGTAGTAGGGGTTCCCGATGTCGCCCCGTGCCTTGAATGTGACGATGCGCGTTCCAAGGTTGATGTCACGCGATATGCCAAAGTCCGACAGTTTCCATCTGGCCTCATGGAGAAGGACGTTCGAGGAGCTGAGGTCGCGGTGTATCACCTCGAGGCCGTGCAGCTCCTTCAGGCCTAGCGACACCTGCCTTACCACTTCGGCTGCCTCAAGGTCGTCGAGCGGACCGGTCGCTTCGAGTCGGTCGACCAAGGCCATCTCGGCCCGCTCCATCACAAGAAAGACTCTGTCGCCCTCGATTCCCCAGTCGAGAGTCCGAATGATATTGGTCGTCTCGTGTTGGGACAGCTTCTCGGCAATCTCGCGTTCGCGATCGACAAGGCGCGGGCCGAGTTCGCGCTGGAGATTGGGATGCGTCAACTTGACCGCGACCGGTGAGCCATCTTCTGCCTCCCCCGCGTACACCGAGCCGAAGCCGCCACTGTTGCCGATCTGCCTGTCGCGGTGACAGCACCAGGCGCCATTCTCTCCGCGAAGAGTGATGACCGACGAGTCGCTCAAGTGCCCGTGCCAATCAAGGACTTCGCCTCCCGGGTGAACATCGACCCGCTTCGTGGATGGGCCCTCGCTCATGTGTCAGACACGATAGCGATGTCAGCGCCGCCCGCCAAGGAGTGCTCCACAGGAGACTCGCCGCCAACTCCCCGTTTCAGGCAACCTTCCCCGGCTCTGACTCTCGTCACGCAGCCAGTCAGCCGCCGCCCGGCGATACTCGATGGTCACGACGAGTTGATGAAGCGCGCAGAGTGCATGACACAGGTCACACGATTCTGTCGGCCGCCGGTTGACGCTGCACATGGCGTAGCCGCCGACGCGGTGCCGACACGGAAGCCACTGGGTTCAGTCCGTTTCACCCGCATCGGGCCTGAGGTTCTTCAGGTGGCTCTCGACGCGCTCATGCATCTGCGGAAGGTATCGACGGAGACCAGAGTGGAGTCTTCACGCTTCACGAGGTCGCTCAGCAGGGCATCGGTCAGCCGGCCGTACGTCTCGTCGAAGAGCCCGTAGTAGCGAGGATAGTAGTCCGGGGCGCGACCGGGTTTGACCAGGCGACATGCGAACGTACGGTGCAGAAGCATGGCCTGGACAAGCTGGGTTCCAAAGAGATCATTTGCGTACGCGATGTCGTCATCTCGCCAGGCCGATGCCTAGCCTCGAGACAGCCACGCCGCGAGTCTCAGTGAGTAGATGTGGAAATCGAGCATGTCCGCACGCATGGAACGTGGGTTGCGAGACAGAGCGTCATCCCAGATGTCTTGCCATACCGGCTTGCTGACAAGCTGCGTCCCCTGGATCGAGAGAAACTCGGCGTCCTTGGTAAGTCGGTCCAGACGCTGGAAGCGGATGTAGTAGCGTTCCGTCTGGAAATCCCGCATGAGATCCCGAATACGGTCGTAGTCTGCTGCCTGACGAGCGGCTTTGGCACTCTTTCCTGCGAACAACGCTGCTAGCCCGGCGAAGACCACGGCGACCAACGTTGCCAAGGGCTGAACGATGGTCACCCACGTCGGAATAGATGTGGCGCTCAGTCCGGCGCCCAGCTGTCGAATGGCCGCCACAACCGGAGCGAGATCCTGCACGGCCGCAGTCGGATCAGGGCTCAAGTTGCCCGCCCTCACTGGTTCTGTCGAACACCCGCAGCATCAGCGGCAGCGCGAAGCGCTGTCCGTCTGGAACCCGTCGTAAGGCACCTTCACCTGGCCGAATCACTTCCAGTGCCGAATCGAGTTCCCGTGCGAGATCACGCACGAAGGCAACCTGTGCATCGCTGACAGGTTCGCCGTGTATCGCCGGGGACGCAACTCGACACACCTCCTGAACGGCATCAGCCAGGCGGTCGTCCGGGATTCCTTCGTGGACACGGCTACCCAAGGAGTCTCTTGTCCACGCGAACAAGTCGGTACTTCTCCGCACTGAGTGGGCAGTGTCTCCTGGTCGAGATGCGGAACAGACTCCAGTGTGCTCTTTGACCGGACCCCGTTCGTCGATCCACCCTGTGACGTAGTCGCATGCAAGACTCCCATTCCGGCGCTGGTGGATTCAGTCGAGCCAAAGATGCAGTAGCTCGATGTCGCCCGGCTCCCAGCCATCACTGTGCGTCCAGTCCCGTTGGTGCACGGACGAGAAGAGGTCGTGCCCAGTCACGCATTTCGGCCAAGGCGCATTCGTGAGCGATGAGACTGTCGAGTAGCGCCCGCCTTGCTGGAGGAGCGGAGTCAAAGTCGTCGCAGCATCGACGCCGTCTCGAGCGTACGCGAGCATCATTCCGCAGTCCATCGACCACGCGTATTCGCCCCGCACAAACCGCGCGATGCCCTCTCCGCAGTAGAGGCGGACCGGGTGGCTCCTTCGGTCGACGATCTTTGCCTCGGCGAACAGGGTCGCTTCATGTCCGCCAATCGCGCCTGTGGAAAGCGCCACCTCGCGAAAGGCCAAATCGGGTGCCTTCTCCAAACTCTGGCCGTCGAAGCTGATCTCCGAGGCATCGCGTACGACATGCTGGAACATTTGCCCCGAGAAAGCGGGACAACTGGGACTCGGGTCGATGCGAAGACCGTTGAGAATATCCTGGAGCGCGGCCGTGATTTCGGGCTCTGACATCGTAGCGACGTCACGATTCCCGGCCTCGGCACGTCTGAGCAATTCACTCCAAGCGAGCGCGATCGCGTCCGCCACAACGTGGCGCGCCCAAGCCGGCAAGGAGAGCGGCAGACGGTCTGCATACGCCGTGACGTCCGTCGTCAGAAGCCCGGAGACCCCCCGCGTGTGTCCGGACGCGCTCACGGCGCCAGCCCGAGAGACTCCGCATGATCGTTCAGGAGATCGAGCGCGGTCAAGCGTGCCCGCGTCGGGGTCCAGTAACGGAATTCGCGCAGGATGCCAAGGCGCGCTCCCGCACCCGGTCCGCGAGGCATGACCACGCGACTTGCACCCAAAGCATCCGCCTCAGAGTAGACGCCATCCGGCGACTCGTGAGTGGACCCATCTTCCGGCGCCATGACGTCCAGCACCGTCCACGGTGTGGCCCACTCGCTGCCCGGTCTCACTGCTTCCACCTCGTGACAACGGCATCCTGACGCTCGCAAGAGCGACCCCAGACCAACCACGAACACGGCGACCTGCTGCTGCGTTGGCGGACGGACTGCCCGAGCGATTGACGATTCAAACGGCAGGCCCACATTGACGGTGTCACAGATGGCTTCGAACTCCCATTCGTCTAGGCCGTAGACTTGGGACACCCACTGGTCGGTGATGGGCCAGGACTCCCCTGGGGCTATGTCCACTTCAGCAAGAAGGTCAGGAATGTTGCCACGAAGGGAACTGGGCAACTGTTCTGGAGGCACGAAGGGAAGTGACTGCACATCGCGCCCCTGGACGACCCTCCGGTCGACACCGAACTTCCCACTCGTCATGAGGGAATGCCACGTGAAGACACGTGTGTGGATGAGCAGGGCCAAGTAGCGAACGAGTTCCGGCCCCTCGGGGTGGCCCGCGGCACTGTAACCACGGAACGACTCATTGAAGACCACGTCGAAGTCAGCGACGTGCGCCTTGGGGAGAGGCTCTCCAAGTCGGAGCGACTCCGGCACAAGAACGAGGGGTGCCGAATACCTGGACCTAGAACGAGGCCACTCTACGGCTTCGTGCTCGAAGGTTCGTGTCAGGTTCGCAAGCACAAGACCCACACCCCTTTGGGCGTCGGAAGGCAGCACCTCCGGGAGGCCAATCAGGTGAGACGAGCCGCGCGTTCGGTTCGGTTGCCTACCAAGCTGATAGCCTTCACCAGCGCCAAGACGATGCTCATCCCAATACGTCCCCACGGAGGTGGGCGCGGAGGCACGAACACGCTGGAGAATGCTCAGGTCGACTCGCGTGCCCCGAAACAGCGTCTTGAGCAGGTGGGGTGAGGCGGTCATCGCAGCGCTCGAGACAGGTCGCGCGTCCGAGACGTCGATGCGAAGTCGCCCCTGCGAATTGATCGCCGGCTCAACGTACGGACTTGCGAAGAGGAAGGGGTAGTCTCTCACGGGGATCTTGTTCCTCGCGAAGACCACGCAGAACGGGGCATTCACGTTTGGCCACACGTGTGTGGAGACCAGGTCGGCGCCATTCAGCACACCGGTCACTTCAGCCGCAGCGAAAAGAGACTCACGCGTTCTCCGTCCGCCAGCGCTCTGCTTGAACAGAAGCCGGCCATGCATGATGAGCCCAATCCATCCGTCCTCGCGCGTCCACTCAAGCGCACGCCAGAAGAACGGCACATCAGGGGCCCGATCAGCGACCTCGAACCTGCTGAGGCGCTCGACACCGAGTCGAGCCTCGACGATGGGGCGGATCACGTCCAACATCTCGCGATGCGTCTTGGCGGAATCGCCGGGCAACGAGGTCCATGGGGGATTGCCGACAACCGCATCATAGCGACAAGCGTGGTCGGGGCCGACCAGCGGACCCACGCTGCCGGCGCGAGATGGAGCCGCGTCGTTCGTGGAAACGAGGCGCAGGACTGTGCCACGCATTCGCTCGAAGCGCAGCGACTCGATCGGATGCGGATCTGGGTCAACCTCGACGGCTGTGAGGTACAGGCTAAGCGAGGCAAGCCGGAGCGCAGACTCGTTGATGTCGAATCCAGTGAGCTGCCCGTACAGCTGTTCGCGAATGCTGGCTGTGGTCGGCGGCACCCCCGAGTCACGCCACTTCGCGGCAACAATCTCCCGAAGCGCTGCAACGAGGAACACACCAGCGCCGACGGCGGGATCGAGTACCCGGGCAGAAGACGGCCGACAGGGGCCGTGTTCTTCAATGCCTCGAAACACCTCAGCCACGACGTACTCGGCGAGTCGCCTCGGTGTGTAGTACTGGGCTTCGCGGCGACGGCGTTCAGGTTCCCAGGTCTCCGCCTGATGCTCGTACACCTCACTCAACACGCCCACCGGCACGTGGGCAAAGTCCACGTCTCCCCAGTCGAGCGTCAATTGACCGCCAGGGGCCCTTCGCATGATGTCTGACAGGTAGCCCCAAGCGTCGCTGCCCGTGCGGCGGGGGCCACCCCCCACTTGATTCTGACCAAGGGGCAAGAAGTCACCATTGAAGGTCTGGTCGAGCCATCGACAGCTGGCAAAGGCCTGTTCCGCGCTGTTGAAGAACTCCACCGGATCCTGGCAGCCGGGACACACTTGATGCCAGTGGTCGCGGCCCAGTATGTGACGATCGACGAGGAACCGCATGAAGAGGGCTCGTCCTGCCAACGACAGAGCATCATCCGCATCAACGCCCGCTTCGCGCAGGCCGCTGATCGTGGCGGACAGAAGCCTGAACAGCAGCTTGTGTACCGCCAGAGCAGGAGTGCCAATTCCCGTGGGGCTCGGCGGCTGTACGGCAAGCGTCTGAAACACGCCTCGAGAACCGGGTGTCCCCGCAACGACCCTACTGACGACGGACGCGTCGAGAGCGCTGGAGTCCAGGCCAAGGGCATAGACCGTAAGCTCTCCCGGCCGCGCCACCGCTAGGTATGGAGCGTCGCCTCTGAAGGACACACGGCGACGAAGTTCACGAATCTCCGGTGGTCGCAGGTGCGCTCCAGAAAGGCCATCAATCACGTAGGCCAACGGCTGATGCTGCACTTCGAGGACCGCATCGGGGTTCCTGGTCTGCTCGCCCCGCCCAAGGCCGAGATAGCGGATGGTCTCTGGCCGAGGGCTGCCCCGCAGGTCGAGCACGGCGTCCATGGACACGCCGTAGTCCGTGAGGCTCTCTGCCAGTCCCTGCGGCATATCATCCCCCACCTAGAGTCTCTCGCCGTGCCCGTTATTGTATACGGCGCCAGGAACGGATGACCTGTGGCGCTTGCGTCGCATTTGGGCTGCGGAGAACGAGGCAAAGGAACCTGGCCCGTCAATCCAACAGACCGGTTGCATGCACATCACCGCCAGATCTCTGCGGCCTCCCAAGACGCTGCTCAGGCGCTCGTCGCCGACGCGCTGCCGACTACACATGTCGCCTTCACGGAGCCGACGCCGCATCTGCGCGAGCCTCGATCGCGGCGACCCTCTCGGCCAGGGCCTCGTCCAGGGCATCGAGAAGCTCACGTGCCACGTGGTCACCGCGGCGACAGCTCCAGCTTCGCCAGACAAGACCGTGGCTGGCTGGCCAGACCTCACAACCGAGATCAACGAGCACCTCGCGCACGTCGCTGCCCAAGGATGCCAGCAGCCCAAGGTTGGCACGGCGGCCGCGAAGGTCGGCTAGACGCACGGCATCAACGCCTGGGACTTGCGACCTCATTCTCACGGCGTACCTCCCTGAGCCTTGATCTCTGCCTCCAGGCGGGCGATCTCACGGTCGATGTCGTCCAGGGTGAGCGTCACTTTGCTACGCGGCGGCTCGTCGAGGCCGAGGAGCTTGGCGCGTCGCTCCATGATGCGCACCAGGCGGTCGATCGCCTTGTCGTCGCCGCTCTGCACCCGCCGCCAGATGGCCAGCAGGGCGCAGTCTAGGCGCGCCAATTCCAGCTCACGCAGAGCATCGGCGGGCTCGCGCAGGGTGGCCTTCAGCGCCGAGGCCACGGCCTTGTGGGCGCCGCGAGGACTGGCATAGCCGAGCTGATGGGCGATCGCCTGGTAGGTCGCCCCGGCCTTGCGCAGCTCCAGTGCCTGTAGGTGGCGGTCGTGGGCCTTGACTCTCCCGGTCTGGCTATCCATGTGGCCTCGCTTCTTTGGCCCGCTTGGTAAGGGTCGGCTCCTGGCCGCTGAATCGACGCCAGCGCTCGATTGCGACGTCGACGAAGGCCGGGCTCAGCTCCATCGCGTAGCAGACCCGACCCGTGGTCTCGGCGGCGATGATTGCTGTGCCCGAGCCCGAGAAGGGCTCATAGAGAAGCTCGCCGGGTCTGGTCTGATAGGCGATCGGGCGGCGGATCGTCTCGACGGGCTTCATCGTCGGATGGATGGAGCCGGCGCCGTCATCGATCTTGCTCTCGATCTCCCACACCGCCCTGGCATCGGCGGGCGGCTTTGCCTTCGGCATGTGTCCCTCACGCCATCCGTACATCATCGGTTCGTAGTCCCACATGAAGTGCGAGTAGGTGAGCACGCTGCGCGACTTCTTCCAGATCAGCACCTGGTGGGGCAGCAGCCCGACCTCTCTCCAGCTCTGCCAGATGACCTCGGTGCGCATGATGCCGAACCACTGGTAGATGGCGGCCTCCGCGCTGAGGGCGCAGTCGAGCGCCGCCTTGAGAAACTCGACGTAGAACTCGACCGAGTGGGCGTGGTCGATGTAGGTGTCCCAGTGCTTGTCTTTGGTCTTGGCGCCGCCGTTGGCCTCGCTCGCGGGATGGGCACCGCCGTCATAGTCGACCAGGTAGGGCGGGTCGGTGGCCATCAGCACCGCGCGCTTGCCGTCCATCAGGTGAGCTACGTCCTCTGAGCGCGTGGCATCGCCGCAGAGCAGCCTGTGGGCGCCCAGAAGCCACAGATCGCCCGGCTTGGTGATCGGCTCATCGGGGAACTCAGGGACCTCGTCGGGATCGGTCAGGCCGCCGCTGCTGAGATCGAGGGCGATCCGGTTGGCCCGCGCCACGCATTCGAGCAGCTCCGCCAGGTCCTGGTTTTCGATGTCGACCAAGAGCTCTGCGAGCTTGTCGCGGTCGACGTCGGCCATCGCCGCGATGGGATCGAGGCTGGCCAGGATGATGCGCTCCTCCTCCTCGGAGAGCTCGACGTAGACCACCGGGATCGAGGGCTGGCCGGCGGCGATGGCCAACTCGACGCGCAGATGGCCGTCGACCAGACGGCCAGTCGTGCGGTTGACGATCACGCTCTGCACCAGGCCGACCTCGCCCAGCACGCTGACCAGGGCTCGTTGCTGGCCCTCGCCATGGCGACGCCAGTTGGCGGGGTTGGCGAGCAGCCGCTCGGGCGCTTCGTGACCGTGGTCGACGATGCGGTTCGCCCACGGTGGCTGTTTGGACCTGGCTGGCACGGCAGATCAGGCTCCTTTACTTGATGCGCGCAATCGACTCAGTCCGTGGTGGCGTAGGGACGACCGTCTTGTGCGGGTGGGGCTGTAAAGGCCCTGGCGACCTCCGACCAGATGCCCCTCTCATCGACGTAGCCTTCGGCCTTCAGACGGGCGACGAGCGCCCCCGCGGTCTCCTCGTCGACCTTCAGGCGCTTGCGAAGCAGCGCCGGCGTCACCACGCCCACGAGCTGGGCCTGACAGGCCGCCGCGCGAAAGAGCTCGTCGTCGAGGGTCGGCACCCCGGCAACCGTCACGGTCTTCAAGCGAACCGCCGACGCAAGCTCGCCGGTGGGGGGAGGGGGGTTCTCTATCCCCGACGATTCATCTGCAACCGTGCAACCGTCCAGCGGCCTGGGCTGAGGAGGCGTCTCGGTTGCCACCACTGTGTCGTTCTGCGTACCACCGGCCAGGGCAGCGGGGCAGGGCAGGATCTCGATCTCCTCGGGCAGCGGCTCGCCGAGGCGCAGGACTGCCGGCCGACCGCGGCGCGTCTCCTCGTTGGTCAGATAGCCTGCCGCGATCGCCACCCGCGCTCGCCGCGAGGCCGCCGACTTGTCGATGCCCAGGTGCGTGCCGAGCCGCGCATAGGTCACCGGCTTGTCGCTCTCCGCTCGCAGTGCCGCCACGGCGGCGACAGTCTCGCGCATCGTCTGCGAGACCGTCGCCTGGACCCCCTCGCCGACCAGCTCGGCGACGATCTCGTGGATGGCGGCATAGTCGTCAAGGGTCGCAACGACGCGGCCGTGGGCGTCGCACTTGCGGCTCGCCTGGTGGAGCAGCGCGTGGGCGGTAACGAGAATCATGACCGCCTTGAAGTCGCGGCGCAGACGCACGGCGACCGGCGGGACCAGGTCGGCCAGCTGCTCGCCAAAGGGCACGACGACGCGATGCTCGGCCCCCTCCAGCCAGATCTGCAGGGCGAGCCATTGCTGCCTATCGTCGCCGGTCTGGGGAGCGTCTCTGCGAGCGATGGCGCGCATCACGGCGCGGGTCTGTTCCTGGGTATCATCGACCGACACCGACAGCACGCGGGTCTCGTTCTCGGGGTGCAGGCGAACCGACGTCGTGGTGACCAGCAGGCCGGTGGGGCCCTCCAGCTCGATCGTGCGCTGCCGCAGACCATCCTTGGTCTTCTCGACGGTCGCGTATCGTATCTGTCCCTCACTGAGCAGCGAGCGGATCAGGTAGCCGACCAAGTCGTTCTGCATGCCGGCCGCCTCGTAGAGCACGAGGAATCGGTGTGACAACGGTTCCTCGAGGTAGGCCAGGGCGTGCTCGCTCATGGAGCTCAGCACGTAGACGGCGCTTGGGGGAAAGAGCTCCACCACATTCTCGGTGACAAACGATTTGCCGCCGCTCGAGGGACCCTTGACGGCCACCGACAGCAGATCGCCAAGCAGACGCGTGGTGAGCGCCAGGTAGATGAGCTTGGCCGCACGTGTCTCACCGACCACTCCGCGGCCTTCCAGCACCTCGGGCAGCAGGTCGAGGATGCGCGGCTGGCTGGCCAGGGAAGCGCAGCACTCCCACGCCTGGCGGGCGCTCGCCTCGGCGGCGGCCTTGGCCTGGTCGCTCCACGATGCGGCCGCAGCGAGCAGCCCACGCCAGCGGTCGGCAAAGGCAGCGCGGTCGCGCAGGTAGAGCTCGCTGGGATCCTTGATGCCGTCAGGAAGTCGGACAAGCAGAGCGCGCTCGCGAATCGGTGAGGCGGCCAGCCACTTGAGCACCGCCTCGCCGCCGCTGTCGGGCTCGACGACAACATAGACGCGCGCGAGGCCGTCCAGTAGCTCGGCCCACTCCGCCCGCCACAGGTTGGCCCCCGGCAGGCCCAGGGCGGGGATGTCGTGGCACCACAGGGTCTGGGCGTCGGACTCGCCTTCGAGAAGCACGACCCAGCCGGCCGCGCGAGCCTCGCTGAGCCGCTGCAGACCGTAGAGCGTCGGCTTGTCGCCGCTTCTCCAGGCGAAGCGCTGGTCGCCGCCCGCGGCCTTGGCCAGCGCCAGACGGAACCGCACGGCAGCGGTCGTGCCATCGGCGTCGAGGTAGGGCACGCGCACGGCGGGGGCGCCCTGGTAGGTCATGTCGCTGAGGCCGAGCCCGCGCAGGAAGTCGAGGGGCAGGGCCTTGGCCTCGGCATACTGCGCCAGCGTGCAACCCAGGCGCGGTTGTGCGGTTGCAGGCGATCTGGAGGGGTAGGAGGCCCCCCCTCCCCCCCGGCCGTCGTCGGCAAAGAGGTCGCGGGCCTCGAGGTCGAGGGCGGCGAGGATGTCGTCGAGTTCGCAGCCGGCGTGACACTTCACGAGCACGCAGCCGTCGTCGCCCTCGCCGATGCTCAAGCTGGGCGTGCGATCGACATGTGCGGGACAGCGCGCCAGGTAGCCGTTCGCGTTCTTGCGCAGCCCTTGGAGACTGGCCCGGGCGAGGAAGTCAGCGAGGTCCACGGTCACTCGCTCTCCTGGCGCTCGACGCCGAGCATCTCGAGTAGCTTGGCCGTCGGCACCAGCAGGCGGTGGGAGAGGCGCAGGGTCGGCAGGCTGCCATCGCGGGCCGCCGCGTAGGCCGTGCTGCGACCGATGCCGAGCGCCGCCGCGGCTTCCTCGACGCTGCATGTGCAGCGCCCTCGCAGTTGTTCGATAATGGTTGTCCTCGGCTCGTTCACGTGACGCACGCTCCTTGCTGATGCTGGGCTCTGCTGCCTCGGAGAATGCGCTCTCAACATAGGCAGGTCAATGCTTTTCCCTATTCCATTTCGTGACAGGTGCCGGAACAGCAGCGCGATGGCATTCAGAGCGCAATACGCAACGAGAACATGGTTGACTGTCCTGTGCCGTTCCATTACGCTACGTCCATGGATTGGCTGTATGAGAACGCCCTGCTGAGCGGCTCCTGCTTGTGGCATTCCAAGGACGATGAACCCTGGCTGGTGAGCTTCGACTTCGCCGAGGTCGACGGCCGCCTGGAGTGCGTCGGGATGCGACTGCGCTCCTTCATCGAGAGCGAGGCCGAGGACGAGTTCGGCCCCCATCGCGCCTACCTGAGCGGCGAGATCAGCACGGATGACCTCTTCCCGAAGCCCCAGCCGCTGCCCAAGGTCGACATGCTCGACCCCCAGTCGCGCGCTGCCTACCTGAAGGCAGTCGAGGAGCAAGAGATCACGCCACCGCATCCTGCCTTGGAGGACTCAGACGCCACCGCCGCCATCCTTGGCGATCCCACGCGCCGCTGGGCGCCGCAGAGCTCGCCGCGGCCGCTGCGCACGGCCACGCTGCGCGAGCTGCCACTAGGCAGTCTGCTGGCTGACGTGCGCAAGCAGGCTGCGGCTGCCTGGCGCAGCGGCATCATGGCACCGCGCGCGGCTGCACACCCGGTCGGAATCGAGCTCTCAGAAGAGATGCAGGACTTCGCGGGCGCACCGTTCGAGGAGCGCCAGACGACAAGCGCAGAGCGCGAGGTACTCGAGCAGCGCACCTGGGAGCTGCTTCAGAAGGTGAAGCGCAACGGCGGCTGGGACGATGAGCTCATCAGGGAGCGTGATGAACTCGGCCGGCTGTTCGCCGAGCTTGAGGAGCGCGAGGGTCCGCGACCCGAGCTGAAGCAAGCACCCCACCCGACGATCCCCGCGGTGCAGATCGACGCCGCCGAGTTCCTGCGCCTCACGCAGCAGGCGGCCGGTTCGTTCAACGCACCCGGACAGAAGGCCGGCCGGCCGGCCAAGTACTCGCCGGCGCAACTCGAACTGGTCGCCAGGACCTACCGCCAAGCGTTCGCCGACGGCAGCCCGTCGCCGACCAGGGACGTGGCCGAGAAACTCGGCCTGTCCCGCTCCCAGGCCGCCAAGCTGGTCATGCGCTGCCGCGACCCCAGGGTCGGACTGCTGGGACCGACCAAGGCCCGCCAGGCCGGCGGACTTGAGCCACCACCGACCGGCGACCGCGAGGCAGGCGAGGGCGCGCCATGAGAGGCCACGTCAGAAAGCGCGGCGAGCCCGGCTCGTGGGAGTACATCGTCGATGTCGGCATGGCGGCGGCGCAGCGCTGCGGCGTCTGCAACAAGCGAGTCTGGGTCGAGCGCAAGCCTAGGGACTCCTGCCCCGCCTGCGGCGGTGAACTCACCGAAACCGAGGAGCGCCGTCGCGCCATCAAGGGCGGCTATGCGACCCGCAAGGAGTGCCTGGCGGCGATGAACAAGATCTTGGTCGCCGTCGAGGAACACAGCTTCACGGTGCCGACCAAGGCGTCGGTCAAGGAGTACCTCACCAAGGAGTGGCTGCCGGCGATCCGCGCGACGATCCGGCCGACCACCTACAACTCCTACGCCCAGCACGTCGACTGCCATATCGTGCCCCACATCGGGGCTGTGAAGCTCGCCAAGCTGAGCGCACCGCAGATCAACGCCCTGTATGCCAAGCTCGCCGAGTCAGGCAGAAAGGACGGCAAGAGCGGACTTTCGCCGATGACCATCCACCACGTCCACGCCTGCCTGCACAAAGCCTGCAAGGACGCTGTGCGCTGGGGTCACCTGCCGCGCAACCCGCTCGATGCCGCCGACCCGCCACGGGCCAAGGGTGATGGCTCCAGAGAGATGCGGACCTGGTCTGCTGAGCAGTTGGGGGCATTCCTGACCTCAGTCGCCGATGACCGCCTCTACGGCCTCTGGCATCTGATCGCCATGACCGGCATGCGCAGAGGCGAGGCGATCGGCTTGCGCTGGAGCGACGTCGATCTGGAGAACGGCCGCCTCTCTGTGCGCCGAGCATTGGTCCCTGTCGATAGGGAGGTGATCGTCTCAGAACCCAAGACCGTCAAGGGGCGACGGGTAATCGCCCTTGATGTGGCCACCGTCGAGGTCCTCAAGGCCCAGGCGGCGCGCCAGCTCGACGAGAAGGACAAATGGGACGAGGCGGGGGTCGAGACCGGTCTGGTGTTCACGCAGGAGAGCGGCGCGGCGCTTGACCCCGAGAACGTCTCACGCTACTTCCGATATGCGGTCAAGAAGGCGGCTCTACCGCCAATCCGCCTCCACGACCTGAGACACACCCACGCCACCCTGGCGCTGCAGGCCGGCATCCATCCCAAGGTCGTCTCCGAACGCCTCGGGCACGCGACGGTGTCGATCACCCTCGACACCTACTCGCACGCCATCCCGGCGATGCAGGAGGAGGCGGCGACGCTGATCGCCGGGTTGGTGTTCGCGGGCGGGTAGCCGCGCGTTCGCAACCGGCGACGTGGTCTCGCCCCGCAAGGTCGATCCACTCCGACGCGTGCGCCCGGTCAGCGAGAGTGTTGCTGGGTCAGATGTCGCACTTCGAACTCGAACTCAGACACGGTCCCGACACCCCTTCCGCTACTGCTGCAAGGACTGTGCGACAGCAAGGGCGCCACTGCGCGTCAGGTCGCCTGAGATCATGACCGCGTGGTCGCTGTTCTGCACATAGAGCACGACTCCATCGCCTATCCAGGTGCGGGCCGTCTTGCCGGCGAAGGCTCCGCTCGCAAGCACCGTCCTGCGGTAGGCGAACGGCGGACGCCGATCGAGTTGGCCGGGGATGGAGTTGCCCGGACCGAACTCCCTCGGCGACTCGGTCACGGTGAACCAGTCGTAGCCGCGGTGGTAGTAGAGGTGGACCTCGTTGTCAGGCAGCTTGGAGAGGTCGCTCCAGGGGTACGAGTAGGGGAAGATCCAGCCATAGGGGCCCCAGGGGGCCGGCTGGGTCGAGGCGGAGTCCAAGACGCTGCCGTCGGGAAGCCACGTCGGCAGGAAGGGCTGGTAGCCCACGTTGGCGGCGATCTGACCGGTCGTCACGAAGTGCTCGTAGGTCTCACCCTCGTCGACCTCTGCACCTGGAGGTGCCGTCAGGGTGAAGTCGGCGGGGCAGACGGGCACGTCGGTCTCGATGTCGACGACCCGCCAGACGCTCTTGCACCGGCGCTCGCTGTGGAGGGCGACCAGGTCGTAGCGCAGCGGGAATCCCGTCGCTCTGTCTACCGTGACCGTCTTGCGCCAACCTCCCCTGGTCCATGTGGCCCGCCACGCGGGGCGGCCCAGGAAGGTGGTCGTGCCGACCGCAAGCGCCGGATCGTTCTCGGCGATGGCGGCTCTGACGATCGCAGCGGCACTGTAGCTGTATTCGAACGGTGACACAGGACTGGTCCTCATGCCGTGGTCGGGTGAGACGCTGTCGGTGTGGAAGAAGAAGAAGCGACCGTCGTCGGTGCTGCTCACACGCATCAGAGCGTGCGTGCCCGCTTGGTAGACGGTGGTCGCCGGGCTCCTGCCCACGATACCCAACGACTCCCGCACACGGACGTCGCCCGTCTCATCGGCAAGGAACGTGCCCGTCGTGAGGCGCATGCGGGCGCCGTCGTACTCCGCTTGAATCGTCGACATACGGATGCTCGAGAAGCTGGGTGAGGGACTCGGCAGGGGAGCAGTCGCTCCCGCATCGCCCGCGGCGCGCCAGACAAGCACGCTCGCTGCCACGACCCCGAGTAGCGCAGGAACTGCCGCCAACACGAGCTTGCGGTTCATCTCCTACCTCCCTTGCGCACACCGACGTGCTGACCTTCGTCAGCCCACTGCCCTGTGACGCACGGCACGCCCAGGAAGTTCGCGGCGCGGGCGATGTCGTCGTGAGAGGCGACCGACCTCGCCCCGGCGCCGGGTCTGTCCGCATGGCCCATCCTACAGGGCTCCGCCCGGCGTCTGGGCGTCGAGCTGCGCCCGCAGTGGATGAAGGATGGCGCAGACTGCGAGGACATCAGCTCGGACGCCCCTTGCGGTCGTCCTCGCTCGGCGAATAGACGCACAGCACGGTATCGTCGCGCTTGATGCCGCGGAAGTAGCGGCAGATCGAGATGTCCTTGACGGCGCACTTGTGCACCTGGGAGCCCTCGGCCTCGTTCCAGGGACAGAGGTCGCGCTTCCAGGTCAGACCCGCCTTTGGGATGAGGTCGATGTCCATGTTGCCGCCGCGCAGCTCGCGGATCGAATCGGTCATTCCGTTCCTTTCGATGTTGGCTCAGACCGCCCTGCTGTGATCGGTCGAACGTCTCGGCGTTGAGCTGCGCGCCGCGCTGCTACGGTCTTTGGCAGCGCTCTTGCCGGTCGAGTCCATGTGCCGGTCGGCGGCCACTCAGCCAAGGAAGGCGCAGTACTCGTCGTCTTCGACGACCTTGACGAGCGTCTGCAGATCTGGGGTCGCCGGCGCCGGCTCGTATCGGTGCCACTTCAGGTCGGCGCGCATCCAGTAGAGCAGCCACTCGCCTCGCGAGCGGTAGAAGCGAAAGCGGGCGATGCCGTGACTCGTCCAGGAGCCAGAACCGCGCCACGGTGGGCGTTCCTCGTAGATGCTCACGGCATGACCCTCGATCCGGTAGACGAAGCGCAGCTCATGGGCGTGCTGGGGATGGGTGTGGCGCCGGCAGAACTCGCCGACGCTGCGGTCGATGCGCTTGAGTTCGATCTCGCTGAAGGCCATATCCGGTACAGCCTACGCCGCCAGCCCGCGGTGCGTCACGAACCCGACTGGCGTTTGGCCGATGGGGTCCCGCATGCTCGCCTGTGACGCTTCGTGTTGCGCCGTGACCTACTATGTTGGTCGGTCGTGTCGGCAGAATGTCGGCATTCCGGCCGATTCGGAAGATAGGTGCGTGAGCGCGCACCATAGGAAATCGCGCTGAGCAGGGAAGAAGTGGTGCCCCCGGTAGGAATCGAACCTACGACACCAGGTTTAGGAATCGTGTGGCTGCGGTGTTGGGCGCTGGTCAGCGGTGCGCGAAGGTGCTGCACGGTCTCGCTTCGCGCGCCGGCTCAGTGGCCTCCCATGTTCAGCCGTGGTCGCCTGTGGGGAGGCGTCTTGTCGGCAGCGGGTCGGCATCGGTGCGTCTTCTGCAGCCTTCGGACTGAGACAACCGAGCCTTCGGTAGACCCAAGCGGTTCACCTACTCGCGGCCCCGAGTCTCCAACAACCTTGACGCGGTGCACGGCTGCGGCCACAAGGGGCAGCAGCGCCAACCTCGTCACGTGCGCTTGAGCTGAAGCCCATACTCCACGATCTCGAAGGTGTCATCGTCGATGCGCCCGCAGTCCAAGCCGCCGCTGGTGCAGACCCTCTTCGGCCCCTCGATGCGTCGCGGCAAGGGGTGGTCGTGCGACGACGCGTCGAGCATCGTCGTGTAGACCAGCATGTGGAAGCGCTGCCCGTCATCGGCCAGCGCGTCAAACTCGTCGGTGAGCTCTTCCCACTGGCCCGGCATGCGCCCGCTCCCCGCTCAGTCCAGGGCCCAGGTCTTCTTCCTCTGACCGTCCCGCTCGTAGTGCGCCGCGAAGATGCGAGCGATCTCGAGATCCCTCTCCTGCTCCAGCGTGAGCTCTTCGCCGGCGTCCACTATCTGCCCGGCCTCGTCGAGCATCGCGTAGGCGTTCTCGGCGGCCATCTGTCGCTGCTACCATGTCCAAGATGCCGTGCGCTTTGCCATGATGGCCATCTCCTGTCGGTTGCCTGTCGTCAACGGCTCTCTGCCCCTAGCCGGCCAGTCGCGGGTTTGGCTCTCGGTCTAGGAGGGCGCCAAGGGCAGCGTGATGTGCGAGGGACGCTGACTGTCGTGGTACACGCACTGCCGGGCTGGCTTCAGCTCGACATCCAAGCCGAACGCGTGGCCCGTGTTGGGGTTGCTATCGTAGCGGTCGAAGTTGCTGCTCGAGATCTCCACTCTGAGGCGGTGCCCGGCCGAGAAGAGATACCCGATAGCGCTAAGGTCGATGAGGAGCTCGTTGATGGTGCCTGGTTCGATGAGGCTGGGCGCTGTGTTCGACCGGCGGTACCGTGCACGACGTATTCCCTCTTGAACGAGCTGCGAGTAGCCGTCGGGCCAAACGTCGACGAGAGCGGCCGTGAAGTCCGTGTCGGCGGCGGATGACGACGCGTAGAGGGTGACCGCCAGAGGCCCCACCACTTCGAGATCTGTGGTGAGCGGCTGTGATGTGTACACCAAGACATCGGGCCGGTCCTCGGTTGGCCGGCGATCCTCCATGCAGGCCGCGATCTCCCAGGTGCTCTTGCCGACCCAGTAGTCGACAGGTCTGGCGGGGTCGTAGACGAAGCCATCCTCCGACTCTTCGTCTGGCGGTTCCGGCGATAGCGCGCCGTCACCCCGGAGCGTGGTCGCGTTTCCTCGGCTGTGCAGGAAGTACTTGACAAAGCGGGTACCCCGCAGAGGGAACTCGTCTCCTTCGCGCCATCGGTTGGCCCCCACCACGAAGAGACGCACGCGCTTGGAGTTGCCGAACCCGTTCTCCGATCCGCGCAGCCAGTAGTCGAAAAACTCCTGCACCCGATCGTAGGTGTAGCCGTGCCTCTCGACCGTCAGCCTACCGACCCGACCGGTGCGCTCCGGGGTCGACTCGTGATCGATAGGACCGATCGCGAGCCACTGGTTGGCGCGCGCGTCGGCATTCACACAGCGATCGTGAACATCGCGCCAGTTGTGAAGCACGCCCCGTAGCAGGACGTCGTACCATCCGCCCCAGTGCAGCACGGGAGTGTCGAGCGTGGTGCACGAAGCAGAGAGGTCGAGCGCCTCCCAGAAGCTAGTCCTCGCGGGGTTGCGGATCGCACCCGCGTACAACTCCGTCGGCAGCCCGGCGACTTCGGCCAGAGAAACGAGCGGCAGGTGACGGGTGTCGATGCGATGCGTGTTCAGAAAGCGACGGCCGACGGAATCGGCGAGCCACAACCCCTCCGACGAGAGACAGAAGGCGCCGCCCTCATAGACGTTGTCGTACTCGTCCAGGCCCTGATTCCCCGGCGCGATGCACTTCAGACTGGGGTGGTGGCTGCTTGCCGCTGCCCATGCCGTGGTGGCGTAGTACGACTCGCCTGCCATGCCCACGCTACCGTTGCACCAAGGCTGACGCGAGACCCAGTCGACCGTGTCGTAGCCGTCGCGGGCCTCATCGACGAAGGGCTCGAACTCACCTTTCGAGCGGAACTTGCCACGTACGTCCTGAACGACACACACGTAGCCCTTGCGCGCCCAGTACTTGCCGTGTGCCGCCATGCTGCAGTAGGCCTCGGACTTGCCATACGGCATTCGGATGAGTACCGTCGGGAGTCGGCCCCAATTCGTGCGCTCGGGCTGGTAGACGTCGGCGTACAGTCTGACGTTGTCTCGCATCAGGACTGGTACGTTCTTCGTCACCCGCACCCGGGAGTAGACATTCGGGGTCTCGGTCGGTAGCTCGCGAAACGGAAGGCGCAGGTGCTTGTCGAGTGCCGCTTCGCCTCGCGTCATCAGCCATTTGAGATCGGCCGCAAGGTGGTTCACGTCAGCTAGCCAGTGATGTCGCGTTCGCCTCGCCCTCAACCCCGCCGCCTTCCCGCTTGCAGGCCTGCCTGCTCGCCCCTGCGAGGTACCTCTCGGGCTCTTCGCGATCGTGCTCCTGCGCGTCTTCCCTTCGCGGAGGTGTCTACGTTTCCTCGACTGCCCTGTGGCGCTTGCGGCGCCTGTACCAGATAGCCGCGACGACTGCGGCGACGGCGATGGCGACGACTGCTACCCAAGGACTCACGCCGCGGCCGCCGCCGCCTGACCCGCCGCCTTCTTTCGGCCGCACCGACAGGTAACTATCCATCACGTACTGCGTGCCGATCGCCTGACCCGTACCGGCCGGCGATCGTACCCAACCGGTCCAGTGGCCGACGTCGTACGCGTACGCGGTCTGTGGCGCGACCGTGAAGATCTCGGGGCTTTCCCGATACATGATTTCCTGCATCTTCCAGATGATCGCCTGACGCGCCTTGGGGTCGAGGGTGGTCGACTGCTGCTCGTAGAGACGGTCGTACTCAGCGTTGGACCAGTTGCAGTCGCTCCAGCACTCGATTTGGCCTGCGGTGAAGACGGAGAGCACGAAGGTGGGATCGGGGTCGCCGCTCCAACCCCACAGGAACATGTCGAAGTCGGGAGCGAAGGCGTCGCCCTCGTAGCTCCACATCTTGTCCATCAGAGCGCCTTCATCGACGACCTCCAACTTCACCTTCAGCCCAATCTTGCCCATCCACCCGGCGATCAGCTTGCCCACGACGACGTACTCGGGGTAGGCGGTCATGGCCGCGAGGCGCAGCTCGATCGGCGTGCCCTTGTAGTCACGGATACCGTCGCCGTTGGTGTCCTTGTAGCCGGCGGCATCGAGCGCCGCCTTCGCCTTCTCCGGGTCGAACGTGTACTCGCTGCCTGCGGGCGGCTGCCAGCTCCAGTCGGGGTCTTTGTAGTAGTCGGCAATGATGATCGTCGCGGCCGGCACGGCGTAGCCATGGTAGGCGACCTGCACGAGCTTCTCTTTGTCGATCGCGTAGTTGAGGGCGCGGCGGAAGGCCGCGTCCTTCAGCACCGGGTTGCCCTTGGAAGCGGCTCCCTCGTAGCAGTTGAAGCCGAGGTCTTCGACGTCCCTGAATGGATCGGCGGCGATGACCTTGAGGCCCGGCGTCGAGTTGATCTGCGGGATGAGGGCCAGCGGGATGTTCATCGCCGTCTGCAGGTTGCCGGCGCGCAGGTCGGCCGTCATGGACTCGGCATTGGTGTAGGTCTCGAAGATTATCTCGTCGATCTTGGGGGCGCCGCGCCAGTACCGCTCATTGGCCTCCATGCGCACGAAGCGGCCCTTCTTGACCTCGGCAGTCTGGAACGTGCCGGTGCCGACAATCGGGGCCGCGTTCACGTAGCTTGTGCTTGCCGACCTGCCTGGGATACGGCTCCAAATGTGCTCGGGGACGATCGGCACCGGCAGGGACAGCATGTTGGCCTTGGGCTTTGCGCAGGTGAACCTGACCGCGTAGTCGTCGACGGCGACGACCTTGTCGATGTTCGTAGTGAACATAGTGTAGTTGGCGGGGTCGTTCTTGATGACGTAGTTGAAGGTGAAGACGACGTCCTTGGCCGTGAAGAGTCGGCCGTCCTGCCAGGTTACGCCCTCGCGCAGGTTGAAGGTCCATATCTTGCCGTCGGGGGAATGGCTCCAGCTCTTGGCCAGAGCCGGACGGGGCTCGAGCGTCGCCGGATCGTAGCGCACCAGGGTGTCGTAGTTGAGGTAGGCGATTTCGTAACTCGTCGTCTCCTGCATGACGAACGGGTTCAAGCTGTCCGGCTCGATTACCCAGCCGACGTGCAGGGTGAGTTTGGTGTCCGGCGAGGGCGTCGGGCTCGAGGCCGACGCGAAGACTCGTGGCAGCGACGACACGAACGCCGCAGCCAGCAACGCGACCACACCGGCGCAAGCCAATCGGAATGCGAACAGCAGTCCACGCCGTATCCGTCTCTCTTCGTCCATGGCTCGCCGTTGGCGCAGCCTGCGGCGTTTCATCAGATACCCCCACGTTCGCCCGTCGCGGACAACGCTCGATTCTGCACCCCGCGGGCGGGCTCTCCTTGTCGCGTCCGGGACAGCACACTGTCAGCCGATCCCGACCGGGACACCACAGCACCTCGCAGGTGATTGAAGTTAGTGAAGAACAGCCGCTCGAGTGTGTACTTGACGTCGCTGGGCGCAACCTCGGTCCCGTCTGAGAGCTTGACGCCTTTCCGCATCACGAACCGGTAGACCTTGCGATCGGGTGAGATGGTCGGCAGGGCCTCGGCAAGCGCAGGTATGACGGTCGCACCAGCCGCTCGGGGTGCCCGTTTGTGCGTCAAGAGCCCCCTGCAGACCCGCCACAGAGGCTCCCGGCTGCCAAACAAGCAGGCGAGACCGGGGCCCGCGAAGTCGCCTGCTTCGGCGACGACGCGAAGACGCGAGTAGGTCCCTGCTGCCTCCACAGGCGAAGCCGAGCTCTCGTTGCTCGCCGTGCCGCCGCAGGCCGTCAGGTCACTCATGGCCCCTTCCCCGAAGAGTTGAGCGGATGCCAGCAGTGGGTATGCTAACGAACGTTCGTACCATCATCCAGCATTCTAGTCACGGGGAAGAGCGTGTCAAGAGCTGCGGTCGTCCTTTCTCGGCCGGCAACTGACCCGAGGGCCAGTTCCTGGCCGGAGGGGTGCTCTCGACGGCGCCCGGTATAACATGACCCGCAAGACTTGCAGCCAGACCTCAGGAGGTAGTGCAGCGCGTGATTCGCCCGAAGGACAGTCGCGCCAGCAGAGGTGCTGACTCAGGTTATCGGCTCGAGGAGAAGCAGATCTCCTCTGCCGACGTCGTGCGGCTGCCAAGCCCAGTCGACCCAGCTGAGTCCCTATCGACTACCGGACGAGCGATTCTCGGTGCCGCACGGCGTCTGGTGGCGAAGCATGGCTTCGGCGCGTTGTCGATTGGAGCGGTCGCCGAAGCTGCCAACGAGCACAAATCCACGGTGATGTACCACTTCAAGGACAAGAACGGTCTCGTCGCCAAGCTGACAGATCTCTTGATCTACGAGCTCACCGTGAACATCCCGCTGGAGCTTCCCGCGGCAGCCTCGCGCAGGGAACGTCTGCACGTCTTGATCGAGGCACATGCCGGATACGCAAAGGACTCCGAGTATTGGCGAGCCTTGTTCGACCTACTGCCCTTCCTCATGAGAGACAAGCGCCTCCAGGCGAAATACGCCGACGTCGGACGCGCTTACTGTTCAGAGATCGAATGGGCGCTTGACCTCCCTCCTGGCCCTCAGTCGCAGATGCTTGCATCGCTCATCGAGAGCCTCCTGGACGGGCTGGTCATGGAAAGCCAGCTCCTTGGCCCCGGCACCTTCGACCTTGAAGCTCACCTTCGTCTTCTCGAATCGATCCTCGCGCCTTTCCTGGACAGTCTGGACGGGCAGTCAGACAGGTCGACAGTGCCACCCACCGGAACTTCCTAGTCCCCTACTTCGGGTTCAACAGGGGGAGCCGCGGCCCCGCAGCAGACTTGGAACTGGAGTCGCCCCGCTTCAGTGGACGGTTTTCGGCTGGCAACGCTAGCCCCTCACAAGCCGGCCGCAGCACCAACAGCGCCGCGATGCGACGCCCTATCTCGGTACTTAGCGCGCCGCCACGTTGCTCGCAGCAGTATGCGAGCGACGACCGTCGTCCCGCTTCACCGGCCACGCAGGACACAGCCGCCCCTGGTCGGACGGCTTGATCACCCAAGCACGTCATACTCAGCCATCCTCTGGCATGGTCAGTGATCTTGCCCCGCCTTGTCGGTGCATCTCGTCGGCCAGAATGTCGGCGATCTGGCCGATTCGGCAAGAATCGAGCGAGGGGCGCGGACTCGAAATCGCCCTGTGCAGGCAAGACGTGGCGCACCTTGGTGGACAACTCTCGAACCTTCGCCACGAACTGAGGTCGCTGTTCGACGCCCTGTAGTCCGCATGTCGGAGGCGGATGCCGCCCGCTCGCAGCCCGTGTGCGGTCGGGAGGCTTGATCCCCACGCAATTCTGCCGACGCGGGATCCGGGGCGTTCCACTCAGAAGGGCACGACTACCTTGGTCCAACTCTGTCCGTCCCAGTGATACAGCACCGGGTCGGCGGGTCGTGAGCCGTCGTCCCAGGACCGGGTGAAACCGGCGTCGAACCAGACGTCCGTCGCCGACGACGACGTGATCTGCGGCATGCCCGTGCCGACCGTGCTGCCACTGTTCTCGCCGAACGTCACTGGCGCGTAGATGACCCAGCGCGCTCCATCCCAGTGAGCGGTCTCGGCGTAGCCGATCCCTCCGCTTCCATTGCCGCCCAGCCAGATGTCCTCATCGCTGGTCCCGGCGAGGCTCCAGAAGCTGCCCAACCCATCGCCATGCGGCGTCTTGATCTGCTCCCACGAGGTCCCGTCCCAGTGAGCCACATACGTCGAGACTGTCTCGTCGTGGGATGCGCTCTCGTCGCCGTGAAACGTCCACCCGAGCACCCAGACGTCGTTCGCCGCCAGCACCAGAACGTCGCCCAAGGCTGTGCCTCTGGCGCCGACGCTCGGAACGTCCATGTCGATCCAACGATCGCCGTTCCAGCGCAGAGCTATCGGGCCGTCGCGGGTGAGCTCCATGGGCAGACTACCCTGACCCTGTTGTGCCTGCTCGCCGGTCTTCTGCTCGTAGCTGCCCACTGCCCACGTCTCGCTGCCGCTCGTCGCCACCGCCTCAAGGGTTGAGGTGCGTCCCGGCATGGCTGGCACGTTGACCTGCACCCACCCGGCACCGTCCCAGTGCATCGTGAGCGGCCGATAGCCGACGGTATGTTCGCCCGGGCCGTCGCCGGGCGTCTTGTAGAGCTCGCCCTCCTGGCGTCCCACGGCCCAGATGTCGCTGGTCGACAGAGCAGCCATGTCCGCGATGCCGAAGATGTCGCCGTCGAGCCAGGGAACAGAGGTCTTCTGCCAAGCCGCCCCGTCCCAATGCGCGAAGCCGCGTGTGACGGGCGCCCACAGATCGTCTGCTGAGAGCACGGTGGCGGGGCCCAGCGTTTTGGCGCCGGCCGGTGGCGGGATCTGCACCCACTGGCCCCCTTCGAGATAGGCGACGAACGGCTGCTCCAAGGCGCGGCTGCCCGTGAGCCAGGGTCGTCCGGCGCCGTCAATGGTGACCGCCGAGATCATGGTCACGTCCGGGAGGCTGGCGGGACCCAGCCTCCCGCCTGTGGGTTCTGACTTGGCTGACTTGGTTGTCGGGCGGGCTGTGGCCGTTGGGGAGGCCACCGCGACCTTCCGTTCAGGGCCGGGGTTCGGACGGCCCAAGAGCAGAATGGCGGCGGCCGTCACGATCACGGCCGTAACGCCGCCAGCGATCATCATCCAACCATGGCGTTTCGGGGAGTCCGCGACGTTCTCCCCCACGCTCTCGAACTGGCGCCGCAGGTCGACGGCGAAGCGCATGTCAGCCACCCGACTCGTCTTGTCGTCAGCACTCATCACACCACCTCATCCATCCAGCTGTCCCGCAAGTCGCTTGAGTCCCCGGCTGACACGCGCTCGCACGACGTCTTCACTGCAACCGAGCGTGCCGGCGATCTCCCGATATGACCTGCCCTCGATCACGCGCAGGCGCAGCGCCGCGCGCTGGTCTGGTCTCAGCTCGTTGAACGCCGCCGCCACGGCGCGGCCCACCTGCTCGAAGTCGATGAGCGCCTCGACGCGCTCCACATCCTCGGGCCCCAACTCGAGGCGCTCGAAGCCCAGCCGTCGCCGCGCCGTGTCCTCGACTCGACGGCGTCTGATGAAGCGGCCCAGTTTCCGATACGCGATCGTGTAGAGCCATGCTGTCGCCGAGCCGTCGCCGCGATCGCGAAAGCGGCGACGCGAGGCGAAGGCGTCGGCCAGCGTCTCGGCGGTCAGGTCGGCCGCGACCTGCCCGTCCAGGGTGCGGCGTGCGAAGAAGCCGAGCAGGCCGGGCATCGTTCGATCATAGAACGCGACGAACTGCGCAACCTGGTCCCCTGAGGCGACGAGCAAGTCCTCGTCTCGCCGTGTGTCTGCGTCTCCCATGACCCCCGCTTCGTGCGTCAGCAGCGGACACCTTCCACCTACTCAATGCCCGGCACGGCGATCCTGTGACGGGACCGGCCCAGGAGATCAAGGCCACCGCGCTGTCGAGAGAAGCGCACACTCAGCGAAATGCGACCAACTCGCTGTCCGAGAGTCGCAGCCAGGACTCATATCCTGCAACCCGCGCCAGCTCGCGAGCCTCGGCGAAGTGCGAACCTACTTCCGCGGCGCAATGCGCATCGGAACCGAAGGTGAGAGCGATGCCCGCCGCATGGGCGCGCTTCAGCAGACTCTCTGTGGGATAGAGCTCGGCCACCGCGTGTCGGTCGAGCCCCGAGGTGTTGATCTCGATCGCCATGCCGGCCGCCGAGATGGCCAGCAGCGCGGCCTGTTCGAGGTCGCTGATGTCGTCTGAAGGTCGGCGGCCCGACTTCTTGGGAATGTCCAGGTGGGCGACGACATCGAAGGCCTGGATCTGCGTCGCTTCGATCAGCGTCTCGTAGTAGCGACGCCAGACGCGGTTCACGTCATGCCAACCATCGGCTTCGAGGTAGCGCTGCTCGATGAAGCCGAAGCCGTCGACGAAATGGATCGAGCAGAGGATGTAGTCAAAAGGGTAGGAGGCCAGCACCGCCAGCGTCTGATCGGCAGCCTCGGGCACGTAGTCGGCCTCTATGCCCAACAGGACGCGCAGTCCGGAGTGAGCGGCAGCGATCGCCAACACCGCCTCGACATAGTCGTCCAGGCGGCCCTGGTCGATGCCGTAGTAGCCGTCCTTCCCCAGGCAGGCTGGGGTGAGGTGGTCCGCGATGCCGAGCTCAGACAGGCCCAGCTCCAGAGCGCGTTCGACGTAGGCGTTGAGCTCATCGTGGCCGTCGGAGAAACAGGTGTGGACGTGGTAGTCGGGGGGAGCCAGACCAGCGCTCATGCGTCAGAGATCGCTATCGTGCTCATCGAACATCCCTCCTTGAACGGTCGCGTAACCATACTGCAAGGTGGACCAGTTTCAGGGATGCAGATCACTTCAGCGGTCACACCCAACCCGTGTGGCAGGCGAGTATTGAGGCAGGACCGACCGGGTAGGCGACCGGACAGCAGAAGCCGGCCGTGTGCAGGGAGAACGTTGTCGTTTTGACAATGGTGGTGCCCCCGGCTGGAATCGAACCAGCGACACCAGGTTTAGGAAACGTGAGGCTGCCGTGCTGGGCAGTGGTCAGCGGTGCGCGAAGGTGCTGCACGGTCTCGCTTTCCGCGCCGGCTCAGTGACCTCCCATGTTCAGCCGGGGTCGCCTGTGGGGAAGCGTCTTGTCGGCAATGTGTCGGCATCGGTGCGCCTTCTGCCGGCTTCGGACTCAGACAACCGGGTCTCCGGCAAACCCGGGGCAGTTCACCCTTTGGCGGACTAGCTTGGAGGTCCTCATGCGGACGCTCGAGCCACTCCCAGGCCCGCGACCCGCACCAGAAGACGCTGGAACGCTACGAGCCGGCGTGATGGAAACGTCGCTATGGAGAGGCGCTTCCGGAAGGTGCACAAGAAACAGCGGCAGGGTGGAAACCTTTGACTAGGGCCTGACGAGTCCATGTCGCGCCGCCGTCTGTCGTCTCGAAGATCAGACCCGGGCCGAGCGCGGGCGCTGTCGGCACCATCGCGCGCCCTCGCATCCACCGAGGGCGGACGAGCTTGCGGCCGACTGTCCAGCCTCGCACTGGATCACCAAAGGCACAATCGACCAGATAGCAGCCGCCCACGGGGAAGGGACCGCTGTGTTTGCCAACGAAATGGCTGTGCCAGGTTACTCCCCCATCCGTGCTGGCCATCACCTCGTTCACGTCGAGAAGCCAGACATAGTCCCGGCCCAGACAGAAGACGTTCTGGCCTCTCGAGGCCTTGTTCATGGCCCAGCTACCACCACCGTCCCTCGTCCACAATGGCGCCTCGCCAACGAGCATTCCGTTTAGGGCGTTCCACCCGCTACCGACGGCCCAGACACGACTGGCATCTCCACATCCAACGGCCCACAATCCGGCCGGGAACGCCAAGCCGCGAGCACCCCTCGACGGAGCCCACTGCAGGTGCCAATGAGCTCCGCCATCACTCGTTGCGAAGACCGACTCGCCACCGACGGCCCAAGCCAGAGTGGCGTCAGCGCACGCGACAGCGACAAGGCAAGCCCCGCGAAGACGCCTCTGCTGCATCCATGTCTTGCCACCGTCTGTTGTCGCCAGAATGATGCCACGCCCCCCGATGCCGGATGCCGAAGTCCTCCCCCCGACGATCCAGGCATGCAGAGCATCGCTACAGGCGATGCCCCTCAGAGACTGACCAGTCGCGGCCTTCTGCCGCTGCCAAGTGGAACCCCCATCATCCGTGTGAAGTACAACCCCGTCGTCGCCGACGACCCAGCCATCTCTCTCGTCGGCAAAGGCGACTCCATTCAGGTCCTTCGTCGTCCCCGACTGCTGCTTCGGCCAGTGCCGACCGTCGGAGGAAGCCAAGATCGCACCATGGGCACCTACCGTCCAGACGACAGGAGACGGCGACAAAGAGGCATGTTGCTCGACATGGGTGCGACGATCACAGGCTCCCGTCACTACGGTCACTGCAAGCAGAGTGAGCCCAATGAGGGATGGCCTACGGGGCAAATGCCACACGACTCCTCCAATCAACGTCGCATCAAGCAGCTCGGTCTACCGCCTCATGCTTCTTGAGGACCTCCTGCAACCACTCGACTCTGAGAGACGAGGCACTCGCTGGAATCGTTTGCGTTCGGTCAATCCATTGCCACGTGACCTCCCCCGCCAAGGGCTTCTCTTGGCGGGGGAGGTCGGTGTGCTCCATGGGTCGCCGTTGATGGATCCGTGTCTGACCGAGGACCGAAGCGACGCGTCTTGCACTCGTGCTCCGCTCGTCACCGCAGACAGTCGACTAGTTGTTCGTAACGGTGAAGGTCGTCCCGTTCGTGATCGTCGAGGGCTTCAGTGGGGGATCCCATTTCCAGTTGGGACCATAGTCGACAGTCTTCCACAACGTCCCGCTGCCATAGGAGGTGTTGGTCATCTTGCGCCACTTCAGGTCGGTGCCATACCAGGAGCACCTGCTGAACTTCACCGTGCCGAACTTGCCCTTGCGCATCGCTCCACCTACGCCCGTCTCCAGAATCCAGTCGGCCGTGTGGCCAGGATCCCACTTGGTTCTCGTCTTCGTGGTCGACCACCGATGATTCCTCGTCAAGTCCTGGATCTTGAGGACGTACCACGTGTGGTTGCTGTCAGAATGCTGCCTGACAGTCACCCAGATGTGGTCACCACCGTGGGCCGTGTGACCGATCCACACCCAAGGTTGGTCCGTCGTTATGTACTCCCACCACGGCTTCGGCGGGGTATGTGACATGTCGATGCCTGTTTGGAGGAGACCGGTATTCGTGATTCCCCCTTTGGCCGCGCCGCCCATGGCGATCCATTCCACGTCGTGGGCCTTCGAGATGGCCGTGGTGCATCTCCTGACCGTGAATTGGCCGCGGACGCCGCGCAGGCGCTTGTCAGTCATGACGTAGCCACACCAGTTGCCGGTCTTGAACGTCTTCATCTCGCCGGTCGGATCGCTGAACTCCACGGGATCGCCGTCGCAGTACTGGTAGGTGCTCTCCTCGCCATCTGCCTTCGCTCCGTCTGCAGTTGTGAACTGACGGCTCGCCGGATCGTAGAACCGTGCCGAGCAGTAGTAGAGATAGCTCTCCGGGTCGTAGGCGTAGCCCGCGCAGCGCAGCACCTGCCGGTTGGCGATATCGATGGCAAGTTGGCTCGTGATCAGACTGGTTGACGCAGTCGTGACGCCGGTCGGCTTGCCCCACTGGTCGTTGGCCCCCCCGACTGGGTTGCCCCAGGCGTCGTAGTGGTAGCAGGCGAACGGATTGCCGTTCGTGTCGAGCAGCTCGAGGACATCCCCTCGATCACTCGTCACCATGCCAAAGACGGTCGGCGTCGCGCTGCTGGCTGGCGACCGGTAGACGGCCGCGTAGGGGATGTTGTCCTCATCGTAGAGGTAGTCGATCTGTGGCGTGTCAAGATTTGTTGGAGACCCGTTTATCATGACTTCGCCAGCGCCTGAGAGGAGCCCTGAGTGGGACGCAAAGCCATCTACTCGGCCGAGGAGAAGCTGCAGATCGTGCTCTCCGTGCTGCGCGGCGAGACCACCCAGACCGAGATCAGCCGACGACTGCAGATGAGTCAGACGACGATCGCCAAGTGGCAGCGCCAGTTCCTCGACGGCGGCGCCGAAGGGCTGGCCCGCGGCGACCGTCCCAAACGCCCCGCCAGCCGCCGCGAGGAGGAGCTCGAGGAGAAGGTCGAGGACCTCACCTCGGCCCTCGGAGAAGCCTACGTCGAGCTGCGCGTCTGGCGTAAGGGGGGGCTCTCTACCCTCGTTCCAGACGATCGAGGAGCTGAGGCGCGAGGGCGCCGTGCCGGTGCGGCGTCTCTGCCGCCGGCTCGGCATCCCCTCTTCGACCTGGTACTACTGGCGCAGCTGTGAGCTTGCCGGACGGCCCGCCAGGCGCTGGCCGACACCGGTCCTAGACGCCATCGAGGAGCCGGCCGCCGAGCTCGCCGGACGCTTCTCAGCATGGGGCCATCGCAAGATCTGGGCCATGCTGCGCGCCGACGGCGTCTGCGTCTCGGCCTCCAGCGTGGCGCGCGCCATGAAGCGCCGCGACCTGCTGCTGCCGATCCGCTACCAGCGCGAGCGGCGCGCCTTCGCGGCGGCGCGCAAGACCGCCTTTGCAGCTCCACCGGCGCACCGCAACCGCGTCTGGCAGATGGACTTCACCGAGTTCGAGACCACCTGGGGCGGCACCTGGAGGATCTGCTGCGTGGTCGACTACGTCACCAAGTACGTGCTTGCCGCGCAGATCTCGGCGACCGCCAAGGGGCGTGATGCGGTCCATGCGCTGGCGAGCGCAATCGCGCGAGCCGAGGAGCTGCTCTGCCATGGGCTGCTCGGCGACTGCGTCGATCTGGAAACCGGCGAGCTGCATCGCCTGCGCGTGGTCACCGACAACGGCGCCGCCTTCAAGAGCGACGCCTTCTGGCGCTTCGTCACCAGTCGGCCCTACCTGGAGCACATCCGCACCCGCCACTACGCCCCCGAGACCAACGGCGTCGTGGAGCGCTTCAACCAGACGCTCAAGTACGAGCACCTCTACCAGCGCGAGATCGAGCAGGCGGCGACCCTGGCCGAGGAGGTCGAGGGCTTCCTGACGACCTTCAACGAGGTCCGGCCGCATGAGTCGCTGGGGCAGCGCATCCCGCTCTCGATGCACCGCGGAGATCAACGCCTACTTGGGACGCCAAGTCTCCAACAACCTTGACACGGGACACCCCAGGGTCGGACTGCTGGGACCGACCAAGGCCCGCCAGGCCGGCGGACTTGAGCCACCACCGACCGGCGACCGCGAGGCAGGCGAGGGCGCGCCATGAGAGGCCACGTCAGAAAGCGCGGCGAGCCCGGCTCGTGGGAGTACATCGTCGATGTCGGGATGGCGGCGGCGCAGCGCTGCGGCGTCTGCAACAAGCGCTTCTGGATCGAGCGGCGCCCCAAGGAGAGCTGTCCTTCCTGCGGAGGTGAGCTGCGCGAGACCGAGGAGCGCCGCCGCGAGACCAAGGCTGGCTATGGGACCCGCAAGGAGTGTGTGGCGGCGATGAACAAGATCTTGGTCTCAGTCGAGGAACACAGCTTCTCGGTGCCGACCAAGGCATCGGTCAAGGAGTACCTCACCAAGGAATGGCTGCCGGCGATCAAGGCGACGATCAGGCCGACCACCTACAACTCCTACGCCCAGCACGTCGAGTGCCACATCGTGCCCCACATCGGAGCTGTGAAGCTCGCCAAGCTGGCCGCACCGCAAATCAACGCGCTCTATGCCAAGCTCGCCGAGTCGGGCAAGAAGGACGGCAAGAGCGGCCTCTCGGCGATGACCGTCCACCACGTCCATGCGTGTCTCCACAAAGCCTGCAAGGACGCCGTACGCTGGGGCCACATCGCCCGCAACCCGCTCGATGCCGCCGACCCGCCACGGGCCAAGGGCGACGGGGCCAAGGAGATGCAGACCTGGCCCGCCGAGCAACTGGGGGCGTTTCTGACCTCAGTGGCCGACGATCGCCTCTACGGCCTCTGGCACCTAATCGCCATGACCGGCATGCGCCGCGGCGAGGCGATCGGCCTGCGCTGGAGCGACGTCGATCTGGAGAACAGCCGCCTTGCCGTGCGCCGCGCACTGGTGCCGGTCAACCGCGAGGTGGTCGTCTCAGAGCCCAAGACGGCCAAGGGGCGACGGGTGATCGCCCTCGATGCGGCCACCGTCGAGGTGCTCAAGGCCCAGGCGGTACGTCAGCTCGACGAGCACGACGAATGGGACGAGGCCGGCGTTCAGACCGACCTGGTCTTCACGCAGGAGAACGGTGCGGCACTCGACCCCGAGAACGTCTCACGCTACTTCCGCTGCGCGGTGAAGAAGGCGGCCCTGCCGCAGATCCGCCTGCACGACCTGAGACACACTCACGCGACGCTGGCTCTACGGGCCGGCATCCATCCCAAGGTCGTCAGCGAGCGCTTGGGTCATGCCACCGTCTCGATCACCTTGGACACCTACTCGCACGCCATCCCGGCGATGCAGGAGGAGGCAGCGGCGCTAATCGCCGGGTTGGTCTTCGCAGCCGAGTAGAGGACTCGGCGTTCGCAGCCCCGCCGAGGACCTCTGACCGCGCCTACGCACACCCGCATCACACTCACCCCCGAGCCTTGCCGTGACGTCTTACGCAGAAAGGCATAGCATCGCCGGCGTGTTACACAGTCTGCATAATCGTTGCCAGCGTGACACTCGTCGCGGATGCACGATCAGTCCTCGAGGCGCTATTGCGGGTCGGACTCGTCCTGGTCTAGCGATGCCACAACCCAGCCGTAGATGTCCTCGAACTGGTAGCCCTGCCTGACCTCCAGCAGCGCGCAGTTGTTCCTAGCGCACGCTTGGCGCTTCCTCTCGTCGCGTTCCTGCTGGGCCGCGAAGGACGCCTCGCCACCAAACAGCGTCACGGGTCTGAAGTGCTGCTCGCCCTGGAACTCGACTGCGACGCGCTCGTCAGGAAAGTAGATGTCCAGGTGTTGAGGACTCAGCCAGGCAGGGGAACTGTGATGGACGACCTGGCGCTCGGGGAAAGCTGCCTTCAGCAGGTGGAACAGCTCGGTTTCGGATACCCAGCCCTCGCTGACCTTGGGTAACCCAGCTTCTGACCGTGCCCGATCCTCCGCCTGTCTGAGAAAGTCGTTGAGATAGGCCGCCAAATAGAGGTGCTGCTCCGGAGGAAGCATTCGCCACAGCCGGTGGTGGATTCTCGTCTTCGCCTCCGTGAAGAAGCCATACGCGAAGTGGTGCGGACTCCATGCTGCCCGCGTACGTTCGGGCAGCACAGAGAGTCTCTGGTCGAGATAGACCAGGAAGCCCGTGACCACGTTGTGGCCCGTCTCCGCCTGTGCTTGCGCGAGCACAGTCGAGGCGTGAACCTCCACGCGGTCCCTCAGGCGAATGCCGACCGGTGTCAGGTTGTGCTCCGATGCAAGCAGAGAGAGTAGGTCGCTCCCATCAAGCGAATCATCCGCACAGCGATTGCGGATGTGGAGCACGTCCCAAATCGAGATGCCCTGCCGGCTGTAGAAGCCGTCGTTCTTCTTGGTCAGCGTCCACGCCCTGTCGAAGTCGCCAGCCAACACGTGGGCGTCTCTCAGCCACCGGTCCAGCATGACCTGCACTTCGTTGTCGCCTTCGTGAGCTTCGCGCGCGATCGAAACGGCCGCAAGCAGCCCTTCATAGAGCCGCGACGGAAGCTCAACTGGGTCCGGCAGCTCGTCGTCGTCCCAAGGCTCGAGAAGCCGCTCCACGAACGGAGTTAGATCCGCCGCAACTCGCTCGGACTCTGTGCTCTGGCCGGAGTCAACCGTCACGAAGTCCCGCCTCATGCTGGTGTCGAAACGTATGCGGCGCCCGCCACAGTGACGCGCGACCAGCCTAGCCCATGACGGGCACGGAACGCCCAGCATTCCCCTGCGGGCCGCTCCTCAGACGAAGCATTCGCCACGGTGGGCGGTGCTACGCTAGCCAGCGCATCGAGCAGACGCCGCCCGAGCTGTATGCTCAGTTCGTAGGGCAAGCGAGTGCGGCGCAGCTCATGCGCCGGAAGCTGGGGCCATGAGGAGAGAGGTATGCGGTACGCCCTAGTCGCGCTGGCTGGCATGTCCAACCGGATTGTCGAGATTCCGAAGAGCCGATACGACGCCACCGTCGAGGCCAAGGCGGCTCTGCTGGAGTGCCTGTTCATCGAAGAGAAGTTCGACCTCGTGATTGAGGATTACCTCGAACTCGAGATGACGCTGCTGCAGTGCGCGCTCGGGTATCTCGCTGCCCCATTGCTCGACAATCAGCGCGCAAACACCGATCGCGCCCTCTTCAACCGTCGGCTGGTGAACCTGATATCCGGCGCTGGGACGTACGCCAATCAGGTCCGTGACAGACACGTCCCCAGAGTCCTTCCCGAAGCAGGCGTGGCAGCCATCAAGGCGGCGTTCTCAAAGGAATACGACGATCGAGTCGGATACAGAGCCATGGTCGCCCTTCGAAACCACGCACACCATTTCGATGCGCCAGTTCACCTTGTGACCTACCCCTCAAGACGTGTCGAGCGGCAATCGGGCGACGTCGTCGCCTTCACCGTCAACCCCTGTCTTCAGCCAGAGGACTTGCGACGCAATCCCAAGTTCAAGCGCTCCGTTCTGAGGGAACTCGAAGCACTCGGCCAGTCCATTGATCTCAAGCCTCTCATCCGCCAGTACGTTGAGGGGCTATGGGTGGTCCACGCGCAGATTCGGGAACTCGTTGCCCCACGGATTCTTGAGTGGGAGGCGATTCTCAAATTGGCGAAGTCGACCTTCTTGGCTGGTGGCAATGACGAGAGATCGGCGTTCTTCCTCGCCGCGGCCACACTCACAGAGGACGACACGTGCGGAACCTCTGTCTCGCTGCCTACTCAGTTCAATGAGTACCGCAGATTCCTTGAGTCGAAGAACGCTCGGCTGAACAACTTGGCAGTTCGATACGTCACGAACGAAACGGCCAATGGCGAGCCCTAGCAGGGCGTTAGGCAAGCTCGCAGCAGGTATGCTCAAGACTGCGGCGTGAGCTCTCGCAGCTCATTCGTCGGGCGTTAGGCACAGCATGGCCGACCGACGATGCCATCACTGTGGTCGACAGCAGTTGGCGCAATGGCAGGCATGATACTGACTTCGCGTCAGGTCGCGATCGTCGTGTGGCTGGCGGTCTTCGTCGGAGGCGCTCTGATGCTGGCGGGCGTTCGTTCGTCGGTCCGTTCGTTGCTCCGGACGCTTTGCTCGCCGAAGCTGGCGGTGCTGTTCGTGATCGTGATTGGCTACAACATTGCGGCAGTTTGGCTGCTGTGGCGAGTGGGCTTCTGGAACCAATCAATGATCTATGACACGGTGCTGTACATTGCCGTCGGCGCCATTGGGTCCGTGGGGCGCGCCGCGACGAGGGGTGCTACGTACGACGCGTCGTTCTTTCTCGGGACGGTTGTTGTTAACTTCGAGGTAATGGTCGTCCTCGCGTTTCTGTCCGACTTCTTCCCACTCCCCTTCTGGATCGAGTTCCTGGTCGTGGTTCCCTGTGTGACCATTCTGGTGATGCTCGTGGTCGTCTCGGAGCGCCAGAAGGGCGCTGAGGAGGTCCACCTCCTCTTGACGCGCATTCAGGCGCTGGTCGGACTCCTGCTGATCGCCTACATCGCCTGGCGGGTGATCGCGAGCTACCAGCAGCTGATGCATCTGCAGGTGCTCTTCTCACTCGAGCTTCCGGTTGTCATGTCGGCCTTCTTTGTTCCCGTGCTCTTCCTCGTGTGCGCCATGTTTGGGTATGAGGACGCCTTCCTTGTGATTTCATTCAGGAGCGGCGGCGATAGGCGCCTTGCGCGCTGGAAGAAGCGCAGGCTGGTTCTTCGCTTCGGCCCCAGACTGACGGCACTGCAAGCATTCCGGCGTTCAGGGGCCATTCATGAGTATGGGTGGATCCGCTCCAAGTGCGAGGCGCGAGCCCTTCTCAACTCGTGGCCTAGTGTGCAGGCGTCCATGGGGCCTGAGTCGTCGAGTTGACACGAGGGTGACGTGCCTGAGTTCAAGTTTGACTGATCATCCCCTTAGCTCAGGCCGCGATCAGCTCGGAGTATGTGGTCGGTGGCGTGTACAAGACACAGCGGTTCAGGATGCGGCGGAAGAGGTCGAGCCGTGCGTCACG
>Ga0315282_10001215_pt1 | contig 49474 bp, 42 predicted proteins | sample YL17G07_20_MG_FD_203693 | JGI IMG/M metagenome (GOLD analysis project Ga0315282, IMG submission 203693) | Sediment microbial communities from Yellowstone Lake, YNP, Wyoming, USA - YL17G07_20 | ecosystem: Environmental > Aquatic > Freshwater > Lake > Sediment | place: USA: Wyoming | collected...
TGCACGATAGGGTTTTCGAGCAAGAGCTTCATCTGCTCTTGCGAGTGCATCTGCTTTCCACCAGAAAATAGATGCACTCATTTCCTTTTAATGTCATTCCTCCCTATTGGAATTATGAATCAAGCCCATTATACATTTAAAAATTGAGGTTAATAAATCAAAAAATTTATTAATTACCTAATTATAATATAAAATGAGGAATCGTGAAAAAATGAAAAACCTAAGATTAAAAGTTCTGTTCATTTTTATGTTCATGATAATGGGTGAACTATGGTTACCCTTGGTAATAAGTGGCGGATCAACGGCGTCACTTCTTGATGAGAAGGCATATCATGCTTATCATTCAAGATACAATCAAGCAGAAGCAACAGATATTTTTCAGAGAGATGCTCATTTCACCCCTGTAGTTGGAAGTATGATTCAAAACAGTGGTAAAATTGTGCAAAATACTCGGTCTTCAAGCATGGGTCCTTTGGATTCTCCTTGGCCCATGATGAGCCACGATGTCTATAGGAGTGGGAGAAGCCCTTACAATACTACTCAACCGCCCGAGGGTGTTGAAATCTGGAGGTACTATCTTCCTTGGTCACAAGATGGCGGTGTGGTTATCGATAACAATGGGACGCTTTACTGCGGGAATGGTGACAATATTTTGTACGCAATTTATCCTAATGGAACTTGTAAATGGCATACGGCAGAACTCGCTGGCTACATCGATTCAACACCCGCGATTGACGAAAATGGGATATTGTATATCGGAACCATTTGGGCCACTGCCACTCATAATTATCTCTACGCAATCAATACAAACAATGGGATTGTGAAATGGAGCTATCCAACAGAAGGTCTTGGAGATATCGACTCATCCCCAGCAATCGGAACAGATGGGACTATCTATTTCGGCGCCGAAAATTCCTGGTTCTATGCATTAAACCCTGACGGCTCAACCAAATGGAAATATCACACCGGAGACGTTATCACGGGATCACCCGCGATAGGACCAGACGGCACCGTCTACATCGGCAGCCATGACAGCATCCTCTATGCCTTCAACTCGGACAACGGCACCGTCAAATGGAGATTCTATACCGGTGGCTGGGTCCGAGTCAGCCCATGCGTTGGCGATGACGGTACCGTCTATTGTGTCAGTTTTGATAATTATCTCTATGCGATCTACCCTGACAATGGGGTAATGAAGTGGAGGACGTTCGTAAACGCCGGCACCAACCCAACCATTGGACTTGACGGCACAATCTACGCTGGATGGGATGTCCTGTATGCGGTCAATCCAGACGGTACGGTGAAATGGACGTTCCCAGGTTATGCATACATTGAAGGGGGGACGCCTTGCATCTCCAAGGAAGGAGTCATCTACTTCGGAACAACCGGCGACAAAATAGTGGCTGTCAATCCTAATGGGACATTACGATGGATACGAGATTTAACTCACCCTTGCCAATCGCCTCCCGCCATTGCCGCCGATGGAACCATCTATATCGGTTCCGAATCCCCTGGAGCAGCGATCCACGCCTATGGCCACGGCCCCTTGAACGCGGAGGCATACGGACCATACAATGGGCTTGTCAATACCTCAATCCAATTTTCAGGCGACGGCTTCGGTGGTTCGCTCCCGTATACTTTCCTTTGGAATTTCGGTGACAACCACACCTCCAACGAACAGAACCCCAAACACATGTATTCCGACCCTGGCATCTTCAACGCAACCCTCACAATCCAAGATGGTTATGGGAACAGCACGATAGACAATGCAACCTGCACCATCACTTATCCAGGCCCTGTCGTTCATATCACAAAGCCGAACCCTACAAAGGGCGGCCTCTACCTCTTCGATAAAAGAATCCTCCCGATTCCTCTCTTCAATATTCTTATTTGCGGTTCGATTACCATCGAGGCTACAGCGACCCAGACGCCCCTGGGCATCTCACATGTTGATTTTTATGTTGATGATACATTCATTGGAACAGACGCCACGTCTCCTTATAGTTGCGTATGGAGAGGTGCCCTGAAGCCTCGATTGGGGGAACATTGTATCGTTGTGCGGGGATTCGACAACGGCGGGAAAAGCGCTTGGTGGCAGGTATTCGTCTACAAATTATTCTGAATTCTGATGTATATTAAAGATTATTATTTTATGGTTCGGTATAGTTAAAACTTTTCAAAAATTGATGTTTCGGCGTTCTCTATGAAAACTTGAGAATTAGCAAATGTTTATTGTGCAAAATGAGTATTTATTGTACAATTCACGGATTAGCACGGATTAATATGCAAAGCCTTTTCCATCCAAACTCAGATAAGAATATCGTTTGAGACTATTTATTTTTTTATTAGGTAACATAAGGATCATACAGATTAGTAAGAAATTCTTGATTAATGATTAAAAATCCATATCCGCCAAAGAAATGTGTTTATCGTTAAAATTCTAAAAAAAATATTTATCAAAATCCTCTGTAATTAAGTTTTTTAAATTTTTTGTATAAATCATTCTTATTCATCAAAAATAAATTAGTTCTATGCTGTCCATGCCAAACTGCAAAAACATGTTTGGTGTTATCATCTTTTAAAGTCTCAGAAAAATCGTCTTCATTACATTGGCCTGCATCCCAACTTCCATCTTTTTTTATTATTAAATACCAAACATCCAGTTGTTCTATTGGTACATCTTTTTCTCTTCCTACTTGAACTCTTTGTAATCTATCATTCATCATTATTACCACCAACTTCTGCTATAGCCCTTTGCGTATCTATATCCTTTTTTGGATAAGAATAAATGAACTTTATCATGGCAAAATACACATAAAGTAATCAGATTCGCCATAGTTGCAGGTCCATTTGGTATTATATGGTGACAATGCAAATTCCCATACCCACAATTCCCCTTGCATAGTTGACAGGCATCCGAGTCTCTCTTAAAGACTGCGTCTCTTAGTTCTTTATCATATAATTGTTTTTCCATATCAGCATTAAACCAAGGTATCTTGTTTACAAGCCTGTCGAACATATTGATATCGATTAATCCTTCCTTGACTATTCTATGTTGCTCTTCAATTTCCTCTATTCGGAACTGTATCGCATTATGAAATCCGGGCCTATCCAACAAATTCTTTTCCGTCTCTGACAATTTTTTAAGTTTATCAATATCTGATATACATTTGATTTCTTTTTTTACATCTTCTAATTTACTGTCAAATAGGGTTTTACCGGAGTAATTATGTTTTTTACTCATTTTAAGCCTCTAACTCATATTTCTTTTTCTATTTTTTTTATTAATTAATATTCTATGAAATGCTTTTTTTTATTAGATAATATCCAAAAATAGATATCGGACATTCTAAGTATAGGTTTATCATTGCAATACTTACCCGCTATTTTTAACGTGTCATTATATTTTTTTATAAATCCTCGTTGAATATTCATAAATTTGAAGTAAAACTCTCCAGATCCCATATCGGAAGGTATGTTGGCATCATATCTTTTTTTATACGCTTTTTTTGTGTCTTCCCGTATATTTGCATCCCATAATGGAAAAAAATTTGGATATAAAAGATGAAGTAATTTGCCGGTTGCCGTTGGTCCTATTGTAGTAAATTTTAACTCCTCAAAGCACGACGCAATTTTTTCTTTGTTATCTTGTAATTCCTTATCAGGAATGGCCAATAAATCAAGGTTATTAAATTCCATCAATTTTTTTCCTGTTTTTCCCTGTAATATCGGTAACAATCGCTTTTGCCAACCTTTATGGAATCTGTTCAGAGTACCCATGTAACCCCAATTGATTAAAAAAGGCTCTATGAAATTTGTAATATGCCATTCCTTTGCTTCGTATATCTTATCCCAATATTCTTTATTTCTAATAAAGGGTTTGTACATATTAGTATCAAGGTATCCATCTTCTTCTTCATGCAATCCAATGACCGCAGAAATTGCATCATCAGAAGGATTCAAATAATTGATTTTAGTATATGAATCCCCTTTTTTTAAGGCATGATAATATTTGTTTCTGTAAAAAAACTCAACCATATCTATTGACTTCACGATAGATATGAATTTTTACTTTAAAAAACCAATCTATAAATTTTTTTTTCCTTCGTAAAAACATTACGTAAAAACACCTCTTGAGGATACTTATTTATAACATTGATCCGGATTTTTCATTGATATGTCTAAGAACGCATTAGATGATTTCAAAAAAGTTAACGAAGCAGAAAGGATTGCCGTTGAAGCAGAACATCCTGTCTCGAACGTCAGAATCACTAGCAAAAGTCGGCGAAAATATAATTGGATGACCATCGAGGATGAACAGGAAATAAAAAAGGCGGCAGCACAAGGTATATATGTAAAGAAAATTGCACGAATTTTCAATTATGACTGACAAACCGTTGACCATCTTAAAGGAAAACTTTCGTTAGGGTGATACAATATTAAATAACACATACTTTGGTTTGGTGAATCTGTGTGATTGAGCGGGGTTTGAGTGGTGACTACTTAGATAGTCGAGCGGATTCAAGATGGTTTTCGAAATACTCAATAATCTAATCTGGCACTGTAAATTGTATCCATAGTTGTTCTCCGCTATTATCCCATTCAATCTGCTCAATAAACGCCGCCCATTCTCCTTCAGGCGTCATGGGTGGTTTTGGCAACGAGCTATTCTTCGGAATCATATCTGAGCGGAGGACACGGCCGCGGGTTTTCTCCATCAATCGGTTCAAAACCGCATTTGCCGGGTGTTGCCAATGCATTTTCTCCTTCGCCCATTGTTCATTCACTGGGATCATGGCAACCAAATTGGGGTTCTCCATCTGTTCCAAGCCTTTTTTCCTCGGCGTAGCATTGTGGCTCCCGTGATGACATACCTTGTGGATGACGGTCCGTCGAAGGAGATCCCGAGCACGAGGATCGATGTCATCTGATTCCTCAGTTGTAGATTCTGATTGAATCCAGGATAGCCAGTTTCCTATTTGAGCGTCACCGCCAAACAAGAGGACCTTGTTAGGTTCGGTCTTCGTCAGTTCAATAGCAAGGAATAGACTTGTGTTGTTCGTGTAGCTGTTGATGCTAAGGGCGAGTTGTTCGGCAGTGAACAACCAATCAGTATCGATACGACGCCAGCTGGCATCTTTACCTTCGTCGCTAAAGTAATAATCATGAAAGAATTGTTTGTATTCGCTTTTATCAAGTTTGTCCTCTTTTATTTGGTGGATTTCATCAAAGGGCAGACTACGTTTTGCAATCTCATTCTCTGTCGGGTCAAGGCCGAGTGCAGCGACTATGAAGGCTGTAACCTCGTTTGTGGCTGTGAGCTCAGGATATAACTCACTCTTACTTTCTATTGTTCTGATCCACTTCTTCTTTTTGGGTGGTCCAAGGACGGAGATTCTGACCCCGTCCACGTTTGGTAAAGATAAGGGTGGCTCCTCGGGTCGCCGGTAATCCTCTGGTTTCTCGAGTTTTATTTTAGATTTTGTACGTAAATAATCAAGGGGTGAGTTCAAGGGATTCTGGGGATTCCCATCCGTCGCCTGGATTTCGAAATCCAGTATTCCTTTTAATTGCTCAGCGAATCGGCTATTGGATAGACTCAGTCGATCAATGGCAGTCGTGACCGCACGAATCCCCATTCCATAGAGGTCGCGTAATTCGTTTGCCAATTCATTGGTCGGGTCTTCAGTCCATGCCAACCAGAGATTCTCAATAGACATATTATCGAAAATTTCGCGAGCATAATTGAAACCAGACAGATGGTCGGAATGTTCATGTGTTACTACAACAAGGTCGATATGGTTGCCGGTAGCTGCGGCTATATCAGCTGCAATCTTTTTGATTATATCTTTTCCTTGAGGAAATTGGTGATGGACACCGCAATCGATGAGCCCATAGAATGCTTTTTCATCCTTTGTGGGAAAGGCCAGTAGGAAGCAATCTCCGAACCCGACATTGTACATTCGAATGGAGACACCCGATTTCGGTGGTGACATCGTCGGCCTTTGGGTATCTGCATCATTAGCCATTGTTACCCCTCCTCCTTTTCGAATGAGCTGTGAAGGAGTCTGAACGGCTCGAGGACCTCTCCCTTCCCGGAGTCCATATCCTCAGCGGATAATTGCTTGAAATATGTCCGATAGGGGTCCCCGAAATAAGTACTGCGGAGTGATTGATCCATTTCCCCTGTCATTATCTTGCGCATCTTCTCCAATCGATTGTCGTTGTCGTCTTCGTCATATATCTTCTTATACACACAGTACTTGACTCTTGCTGTATTTGGATCAAGTATCAGTGTGCATCCTGCTCGGAAAATAAAATCTGGCGTCACCAAGGTTGATTTGCCACGATCCATATCCAGCTGTATTTTTTTATCATAATAGCCCTTACGACGTTGGGTCATCTCGATGATTAATTCCACCATGGTCTTGTTATCCCGTCCCACTCGAACAGCAGGACGGACCGAGTGGACCTCAAGCAGAGGGATTCCCTGATCATCCCTATAGATGGTCCTTGGAGCGTTCTTATCAAGAATTATATTAGCCACTTCACGAGCGCCACTCGCCTCTTCCGAGACGAACCATTCATGCAGCATCCATTGACTTTTCCTGGTCTGTTCAAATATTTTTCTCGAATCTGTGGTCAGTTCCCAGTCTGGCACAAGCCCATGCAGATGCTCTGGACTTTGGAATACCTTTAAAAATTGTTGATTTTCATTTTCGGTGGGCTCATGCCACTTGAGACTCTCAACGGACAAGTTCCTTACATCATGGGGATAGATACCCCATCGCCTGAATCCCTCAATGAGGGCAAGGCGATAATTAAACGTATCATTCTTAACCAATTCAGCGTCAGCAGTAATCAATGCTCTGAGATAATCCCCGAAATCTACATCGACAGGCGGACAATAATCAAGAGCTTGAATACAGATTTGAAGGATATCATGAGCAGTGGCAGACGCCTCACCGGCAAGTCTTTTAATAAGATCCGGATGACATTCGCCGGGTGGGAGCACGCCCGAGCCTCCAGTGCTGATGCGAAGCAAGTCTGCGATTCGCCATTTGTAGACGGAGAGAAAGGCATGAAACACAGCAGCGACTAGTATCGATCCACGATCGTGAGGTTCTGTCGTACATAGGATTTTCTTGGGGTCTGGTGTTTTTGGTTTCCATTCCTTTGTCTTTTGATCAACCTCACCAATGGCGCTACGCAGCGCACCATAGCGACCTATGGCCTGACCGAACTGATAGGCGAGACCACCTAAGAGGTTCTGCCGCTCAAGATCACCGCGTGTTTGTGCAATCTGATGATACAGCACATCGGGATGTGTGAAGTGTGAGAAAAGAGCAACTATGTCGGAGAAGCCTTCGTGTAAGGGCCACGCGTCAATGTTTGAAGGCTCAATGAATCTTCGGTGTAAACCATCTAATAGCGCATGAGTCGTTTCATGGGCGATTATATCGTACGAGAGGCACGTGAAGACAATACCTCCAGGTAGATTCTCTCCCGGGTCGGTCGACGAGGCTGGGAAATAGCCGAAGAGTAACGCTTTCTTAGTTGGGCTGTAGTAGGCATTGGCCTCACGTAGCGCATGGGGAAAAATACTGAGGTGTCTAACAAATCTTTTATCATCTTTTTGAATGTCTTTCTCCTGGCGTAGCGACCATAGGACCCGACGCCCCAGTGCTTTCTCAAAGTGCTGGATAGTCTTACGGGCTACAGCATACACCATTTGCTGATGGAATTGAGGATTTCCCTCCGATGGTGGTAAACCATCCTGAGCAAGAAGGTTCATATCGTTCAAATCTACGGGTGCATAGAAGCATTGGCTAGCTGGGTCATGATCGATAACCTCGAGATAATCATCGACCGGTCCAATCTGAATATCTTTTTCCCAGGGTAGTTCTATTGTGACTTCGTTTATCTCATGTGTTTCCATCCGATAGCTCAGGAGTGGATCAAAGCTGAACACGCGAAGTCTTCGGCATGGTGGTTGAGGTACCGAAGGAAGATTTAATTTTGATTTTTTAATTCCTTTCACCTCCTCCATTATAGAATGTATGAGATTTGTTATAATTTATGTGTATTAAAATATTTCTAATGAAAAATTTTAGTAACAAATGTAACAATATTTTATTAATATTTTTGGCTCTCTGTAAAATGGGTAATTGGCAAATAATGATTATCAGAAAGATTGGTAAAAGCGAACCTCATCAAACTAAAACAAGTTGAATTTCTCCTGTTTGAAAAGTGATCGCGAAGAAATATTCCTGATGAATTTATTTAAAAAAAGATAGGGGCCGGTCAGTGGTTTGCCGTCATGCAGGAGACAACGTTTCACAACCCGTGGAATCGAGAAAAAATCCAGCCCAATCTGCTGAATCCCCTTAAACAGTTGCTCCTCGGTTAAATTTTCGAGCCTATAGGTCAGATTTCCCTCTGTATATCGTGACCAGTCTCGACAGGTGATCCGCCTTTCTTTTTCCATACGTTGATACAACCGTGTCCCCGGGTAGGGAGTCATAACGCTTAATGCAATTCCATCCAAATCCCATTCAATAATCGCCTCTAGAGTCTTTTTAAAGATCTCTGGCGTATCATTGTCAAACCCGAATATGAAAAATCCGCTGACCATCATCCCGTTATCTTTTATCTTCCTGACAGCTTTCCCGTAATCCTTCACCTTATTTGTGGTCTTCCCAGTTGCATTAATGTTCTTCTGAGATATTGATTCCATCCCTACATACCACATGGATATTCCAGCTTCCCCGGCAAGACGCAACAACTCATCATCTCGTGAAAGGACATTGATATTCCCGAAACAGTCAAAGTGCTTATTGAGAGGTCGCAACTCTTTAAATAACGCTTTTGTATAAGAAGGATTGATAGTCAGTGAAGCATCAGCGAAAAAGATCGTTTTCATTTTGATCGATTTCAGCTCATCAACGATATGATCCACTGGTCTTCCGCGAAACCGTGTGCCCTCGATCATTTGCATTGCACAAAACTCACACCCTGTCGGGCACCCCCGTGAAGCTTGAATCGACTCCGCAAACGGGTTATATAAACCAATATCATGCCGTGCAGCCGGAATCTCCTCTGGATTCACAAGGCGTTCAGCCTTATAAAATGGTTTGAGCGTGCGTTGTTCGATATCCTTCAAGACCTGCGGCCAGGTCAACTCAGCTTCACCGATCACCACCGCGTCTGCGTGCGCTTTTACTTCTTCGGGGAGTAGGGAGGCATGGTATCCTCCAGACACCACCGTTACTCCTTGCTTCCGAAAAACATCTGCAATCTCATACGCTCGAAGTGAATTATAGGTGAGAACTGAGATCCCAACCACATCATATTTTTTTTGAAAATCAACGGCCTCATAGCGCTCGTCAATGATTTCTATGTCGTGTTCAGGTGGGGTGATTGCTGCAAGCTGTCGCATGGCTAATGATGGTATGACAAACTTGGAAAATTTACTGAGTCGTGCACGAGGATGCGGCATGACAAGTAAAATCTTCACTATGTACCTTCCTCCTCATGAATTAATGGATTTACACATATTAAAACATTGTGTGATGATAGTCACAATCAGCTCTTTTTTGACAAACCTTTTTTGGTTGACGCTATGTCATACAGTTCTAATCTATCGAAGTAGCGAGGTGTCTTTATTCATTATGCTAGAATTTAATAATTCATTAAATTAAAATATTTGACTGATTAGCTTATGACTAATGAGTTAGACCCTCATATGCAAAATCAACAGAGGAGAAACATTTAATTACCATCATGGGATAATATTTCTTGGGGAGTCAAATCTGGTAGACGTTCACCAGATACGTTTTTTCCCATCGTCTACCTCTTTCCTCCCAGACAAGACTCTCCAATCTACATCCCTGATTAGATATGTTTTTAAGGATTCACATGTTATATATTTACGGTATATAAGGTATATAAGAAGGGATACACAGAACCCAACATTAATATATTTCGATATTATTCACATTTAATAATTGGGGCATGTGAGATTGAGGAAGAGGATATACTGGTTAATCGGTCTTATCGCAATCGCGATAATCGTTTCCGTAATTAGTATATTTTTAACGAGTGTTGTTTTAAAAACTATCACTGATTTTGCTGCAATAGCAACAATTATAGCAGCGATAATTGGTTTCATTGGAACAATTTTTGCAGCAATGTATCAAGAGATTTCTTCATATTACAAAGGTAGAAATGAAAGTATTTGTAGAAAATGGGATTTGATATTTCCGTTTATAGAAAAATACTATAACGGATGGATTAACACGGCTATTTCACTACAAGCATCCTTAGAAGACGTTAATCCTAAGAAACCAACTGACCTATCTGTGACCCGCGTTTTATATTTTACGGCCCTTTTTTACGAACATAGATTACGTTTTATCATGAATGGTGGAGGATTAATTCTTCTTTCAACAAATAAAGAAAGTGAAGACGTTATGGATGACTATAGACAAATTAATAAAGACTTCCAGTGGGCCGGGGATGAAACTCCATTATATGTCTCGTATCTTCAGAGACTCTTCACAATCAAAGACAAACCAGGGGAACCATATGTTCTCAGTACATTTATCGATGAATTTCGTGCAGATAATTTTCTTAGTAAAATTCATAGTAAACTACAATCCTGGTTGACTGAGGAAGAACACATTATTACGCTTAAAGGAAATTTGGAGCACTTTATCAAAGATTTTAATAAATCGATAGAAAAATTGTACGCGATCTGGGGAGATTAAAGTAAATGTGAACGTAAACCATCGTTGAAAGATTGTAGGGCAATGCCAAATCACTATGAGCCGCCTTCCACTAATATTTAAATCTAATTTATCTGCACTTTAAATCAATGTTCTGCACTTTTATTCGAATTTTTTCAGATTAAAAGTGCAAAGCCTCTCAGATTAAACTCATAACGGATGCTATTCAGAAGCTCGATAGAAAAACTTCCTGATATCTTTTTTTTGCTAAAAATTTAGCGTAAGTTTTTTGCTAGGGATAATAGCAGGAACCGTGGGAAGCCTCCTACGATTTTTTTTAAGGTTGTCTCCAATAGAATCACAACCATATATTCAATAGAACGACTTCGTATTTAAATGCCTGAAAATAAGGATTTAAAGTGCAGAATCTTTAATAAAAGTGGAAAGTCAGTATCTTCAATAGATTGAAATATATGCTATTTGATAATTTCCTGGTTTTTTTTCGATGACGAAAGAAGAAGAGGATAAGGAATATTTTAAGTTATTATTTCAAATCCAAGACGTGATTGTTGATATACTTTATGAATATAAGGATAAATATGTTGATGAATCAAGACTAAAAAAATTAATTAAAAACAAATTAAAATTAGAATTAGATGAACCTCGTTTTGATAAAATTTTTCAACACGCAGCAGTGATGTTAGTAACGAGAGAATATATCAATAAAGTAATTGATACTCTTCCTTCTGAAACATATAAAGACCCTTTTACTGGAGATGTTGAAGAAACAGAATCTGAAGAAATTGTTTCTTATAGTATTGCGGCAAAAGGAATTACAAAAATCTTAGAAAAAGAACTCAAAGGAAAACGAGAAAGACTTGGCAAACATGAGAGGATTTTATTCGATCTCGGAAAACAGATGGCTGATCAGTCAGCTCAAGTTAAGGAAGAAAAACAAGCTATTGATACAATAAAACTAGAGATTAATGATAAATTTACTAAAATTGAAAGGATTGAAAATGAAATAAGAAATATTAAATCAGATTATTATACAAAAATATTAGAGATTTTTGGAATTTTTGTGGCGATTTTTAGTTTTATTATAATTGGATTCGCAGATGTACCAAGGTTAGTTGATCCGACGAAAGATTTTTGGTATAATTTTTATAATGTAAGTGCTGTCTTTTTTCCCTTAACTATAGTTTTGATTATACTATTGGCAATTATAGGGTTTATAAATTGGCGAACCATAAAAAGATAATAAAAAATAATTTGGGTGCAGAAATCGGAATATGGGTCCAAACATGGATAAGGGTGCAAAGCCCCTCTCATGGATACCTATTTATATAACCACTTTTAGTTTTTTTATTTGATGAACCAGACAAAATTAGATGATACCTTGATAGAAACCATCCGAGATGAGGTTAGAAAAGGAAAATACAAGATAGAAGTTGCGATCGAACTCGGCCTCGACTATTCTACGGTTAAAAAATACACCAAAGACATCCGTACCCTTTTGGGTATACCAGTAGAGCTTGAACAACGAATAAGAGATGAGGTAGAAAAGGGGAAATCAAAGAGACAAGTGGCCAGAGAGCTGCATGTATCCAGAGACACGGTGCAGAAATACACGCGTAATATGCCCAGAGAACCGTTTATGTGGAGGAAAAGATCCAAGGAGCAGATTGAACAGATACAGCATACTTTTCGTAAATGCAAATCCAAGACTGAAACGGCGAAACGCTTGGGTCTTACCTATTGGGCTGTACGATGGCATACCCGCGATATAACTATACATCATAGGATATCGGCGGAAGTAAGAGAGAAGATGAGAGAGGAAATTAAAAAGGGAAAAACAAAAACGCAGGTTGCTGAGGAAATGAATCTTTCTGTAGATACTGTTTCAAGGTGGACCAAGGATATCTATAGTATCCCAAAGAAGGCAGATATCTCTGCTAAGGCTTTTTTACTATTGCAGGAACTCATGGAAAATGGATATGCATTCCCTTGTAAGCAATATGGTTTTCACGAATATCAAATACTAAGGAATAAGATACAAAAGGTTTGTAGGGTTCGGAATCATCGGAGGACTATTTATTTCCTGGAGGACAAAGGATCGGTAGCAGCACGTGCATTTTTAGAAGATATGAGTAAAAAGATGATCAGTTATAAAGATCTAAAACAGGTAACGAGATTATTCCATACCGATCTTCCTCAGCAGGAGAAAGAAGCATTCCTCCTCAAAAATCGAGCAAGGAAGCTGTTCAGAAACAAGGGAGTTCAAAATGAGAGGGCTCTCCGAGAAAAAGACGATTCTTTCTCATTTATTTGCATTCGGAGGTACTGCATGGGAAATGGGATGAGGATTCTCTTTCATGGACCATGATTCCATCAAGATAAATCCTTGTTCGCAGTACCGTGGAAACCTCTTTCGGGACATTGACCTGCAGGTCGATAATCTCTTGATCCTGCGGACCGAGGAAGGATCCACGACCAGTATTTTCATTATAGCTGTGATTCGCCGCATCATAGAATTCACCTTGAATCTCAAAGGAAGGAGCAGCGGTGCTACCAAGGTTCTTCACCAGCATCTTCAGCTTAATGTAATCAAGACCGGTGCTTGTCTTATAACGGGTCGCGCTCAGCCAGTAGTGGACGAGCAAAGGCCGAGAGGAAATCGGATAGAATGTCACATTCGTGAGACCCTGATACTCCAGGGGGACCCTTCCGATCGGGGAATTGACCGCTGTCATTTCCAGATAATAATAGCGGTCAATGTAGTATGAATACGACCCGACCGTCGTATCCAGGTGTACGCCCACGGCCATGTGCTGAGGTAGCCGCAGCAACGACACGTTGTACCCGAGGCTAGTGAGCAGCGCGGCACCGAGGATCGCTTTATCGTCACAATCACCACGATGCTCCTTGAGCGATTCGATTGGGTACCTCGGGTACTCATAGGAATCATTGTCTGGATCGTCTTTCATGTATGGGATGCCTTGGACGAACGATGCGATGAAATTGATGCGTTCTACGTCTGATTGTGCATGACTCATCGACAGGAGTTTGTGCGCGGTGTACGCGACGTAAGAGTCATCATAGGGGTCGAACACATAGGGGCCATAGTCATTGAGGTCAAATCGACTCAATCCCTTATAGTACTCATGGGACCACTCCATGGACGGCAGACGAAGCGTTTGGTCTCCGAGATATTCCCAGTCGTACGTCCATGAGGCAACCGCTTCAGGGGAAGAGATTGTGTGAGTTGTTTTAGAAAGGAGTGTGCCTTCTGCATCCGTCAATGCAATCGTCACCATCCTGCCGTTTGAGGAGAACGGACCGAGCGGGACGAAACACGAGACCATTGCACTCTGATGCGGAAGGACTGCGGTCGGAACCAGATCAGCCTGGGCTGTCGCATCACCCAGTTGAGCTGTGACGTGGTATGGGTACGAGGGAAGATCCCCGGAGTTACGAACGGTCAGGTGTAAGGCGACGAGCTGGGAGTCGCTCGTGTTTTGCCACCAGTCATCCTGGACTTGGATGACGGAAAGATTTTGTCCTCGAAACACCATCTCATTTTGAAAGATCATGTTCTTCGATGTATCATACGCCCGAAGCTCGTACGTTCCAGGTGATGGATTCCTGCGATAGCTGGAGAGATATACACTCTCATTGTGAATCCCTCGGTAGTACTCATCGGAGAACAGGGCTTGATTCGTAGGACCAAGGACCGTCAGCGTTGCTGTATCACTCATGTTAAATCTGATGCTCAGTTGCGGGAATCCTTCATCATCGTTCACGGTAAGAGAAAGCACCGTGAAGTTCGTATGAGGAAGAAACATGCATCCGGAGAAAGAACTGACCAGGAGAACAAGGGTGACGACAACGACACGACCTAGGTTCATACCGCCTTCATCTTTTTCTCGATGACTGCACCGAGCCGCTTCATCCCTTCATCAAGTTGCTCGTTGGTGGCGTAGGAGAAGTTCAGACGCATGGAGCTTCCGCCGCTACCGTCCACGCAAAACGCCTTCCCGTGCACGTACGCAACCTTCTCCTTGATCGCGTCCAGGAACATGACCTCGGTGTCGATTTCCTCGGGGAGTGTCGCCCAGGCGAACATTCCTCCTTTGGGTTTGTTGCAGGTGTACCCCTCTGGGAAGTATTTCTTCATCGAGCGCATCATCACATCACGCTTCGGTTTATACATCTCGCAAATCTTCATGATGTGCAAATCAAGGGAGCCGCGCTCCATGAACTCATAGGCGATAAACTGGGTGAACGGTGCGGTGCACAGGTCCAAGGCTTGTTTGCACAGTTCGATCTTCCGTAGGATGTCCTCGTCAGCGATGATCCAGGCGAGCCTGAACCCAGGGACAAGGATCTTTGAAAATGTTGACATGTAGATGACGCGGCCTTCGTCGTCGAACGTTTTAATCGGTTTCACCGGACCGGTGTCGTAGCAGAGCTTCCCGTACGGGTCGTCCTCGATGATGACGAAATCGTATTCAGCGGCAAGTTCGATGAGTTTCTTTCGTCGTGATTCTGGCATCACGGTACCCGCAGGGTTTTGGAACGACGGGATCGTGTACACGAACTTCACATGCTGTTTCTTTTTGGCGAGTTGCTTGAGTTTTTCTTCGAGCAGGTCCGTTCGCATCCCGTCTTTATCAAGAGGGATTCCGAGGAGATTTGCTTCGTAACTGCGGAACGCGTTAATCCCACCAAGATACGAAGGAAGTCCAACGAGTGCGAGATCACCAGGGTTCAGAAAGATCTTCCCGACCGCGTCGAGGCCTTGTTGTGATCCCGACATGATGATCGTGTTGTCGATACCTACGTTCTTCATCCCTTCTTTACGACTTCGCTCCGCGAGTATCTCACGAAGCTCAGGGATGCCATGGGTGGTCCCGTATTGGAGCGCGATTTTAGAATGATGCTCAAGCACCGATTGTACGATGCTTTTCAGTTCTTCAACGGGGAATGATTTCGGGTTCGGCAGTCCACCGGCAAACGAGATGACCTCAGGGTCCTGGGTTAGTTTCAGCAGCTCACGGATCTCAGATTTCCGCATCTTGCCTGCTCTGTCCGAATAGAGCCTCTCGAAATCTGTCATAAAAACCCACGATAACCCGACATCCACCCCTGTTTTATATGGATTTCGTAAAAAGGTACAAATATGCACCTGAATATTACCGCTCGACTATTTTTCTAATTCTGGGCGGAACAGCAGTTTACAATGCTTCTCGAACGCAGGCATCGTCTCGACGGTCTCCCGGTCCAAATTGAAACGTTGCATGAAGAGTGCAAGCTCCGCGTCAGCTGTTTTTCCTTTTTTTCCCTCACAGACCATGCAGCTTATTTCCTCAGCATCAGCCAACTCATCGTACATAGTTCCGGGAAATTGAAGAGTTATTGTACTTATAAATCTTTCTCAATGGTATCCCACTACAGGAAAGAATATGCTATGATTTTATTATCAAAGAAGAGCAGGAGATGAGGATAAAGAAAATAAAAAAAAAGAAAAAAGAAGAATGAAAGAGTAATGCTTACTTCTTTTTCAGGTACGGAAGCCCTGTGCGCTTGTTGACCCCAACAGAGTAGCCAGTTGGTAAATCACATTGTGTCCCACTCTTTGGTGTTCGTTTGCTGAAGAAATAGATCGTTTGTTTTCGGCCGCCTTTTAAATTCACATTGCGTGTGTATAACGTCCATCCTTCGTGTTTATATGCCAATTCAACACCTCCTTGAAGGTTGTAAACATATCTTATGATTTAAACCTTCTCTTTTTTCCTCCGGGTCGTTCTTCGAGTATATTCTTGGCGAAAAGAATGAAAAAACTGGCAGGGACTTTATTCCATAAAAAAGATTATGAATCAAAAGTTTATGTCTACCAAAGACTGCATAAGGGAGAATACCTCTGAATCATGTGCATGCGGATGTGATCTAGTGGTTATGATTGAGGCCCTCCAAGCCTCTTGCCCGGGTTCGAATCCCGGCGTCCGCACTTCCCTTGATTTCTGCTATTTTGCAGGGGTAGCCAAGCATGGCCAACGGCGCAGGACTTAAGATCTAAGAAATGAAAGGTTCGCTGATGAGACATCCTGTCTCGCAGGAGTCCGAGGGTTCAAATCCCTTCCCCTGCACATAAAAAAATAAACCTCGATAGACCTATTTTTTTTTGTAGTAATCCTCGATGCTCCGCGGGATGGATGACTCTGAGAAGACGGGTTTCTTTGGCTTGGGGGAAAAGAGGCTTGCGATGAGCAGGCCAAGGCCAAGTCCGCCAAGACCACCGATGAACGCAAAGAGGAGGAACAACCCGGCGTACCGGGAAATGCCATAGAGCAAGGGTGTGATGGTCGGTGCCTGGGTGACTCCGACGTACCGTGACGACTGTGTACCATACGGGGTTGTGAACCGTAGTGCGCCAGCGATCATGTCCGCGTCCCGGTAATAGACGACCGCGGTGTCAAGGGACGATTCGTTCGCAAGGCTTTGACCGTACTCGTAGTAACTCACCGCGAGCACCGGCTCGATCCCTTGATCCCGTATCTCGGTAATGCTCCTGCTTGCTTGAACCCGTGCACGCTCCACCTTCTCTTCGGTCACCCCGTCGACAAGTTCGAGGGCGAGGTTCGCTTTCACGAGGGATTCGAACGCGCCGAAGAGCGCTGCCGCAGAGTACCCCTCGTCATTTTCTTTTCGTGCAGCCGATAGAAGCGTTTCGGCATCGGAAAGGTCGTTTGAGGTTTTCCCCATCTCATTAAGAATAATGCCAGAGTAGGTCGCTGCTTGCTGCGCGTCATCAAGGTACTCCTCTGCAAGCACGCTAATCGTGGAGGTATTGATGTCCCCGGTGTCGTTGAACGAGGTGGAAATGTTCAGCCACCACTGGACGCTTTCGATGCGTTCATGGGCGTACTCGATGTTGTACAGCGCGGTGAGAATATCAGTCTGAAGACTCGTATTTGCATCTGCGAGGTAGGATGCCGCCTCGTTGATGCGTTGTTGCGCGGCTCCGACGCATTGCAGGGTGACAATCCCATGAATCGGAGCGTTCTTTGTTAGCAGGCTTTTATTGTGGTAGAACCGGAGGGTCTCGTTTAAAAGATCCGTGAGGAATGCGCCTTTGTCGTGTGAGGAGAAGTATTCGCAGGCTGCGGTCACAAGATGAGCGTTAATCAAGGATTGGAACGATTTACTGGTGCTCGTGTAATAGATTTCCTGGTCGTACCAATGGATGGATTCCAGCAGGCGGTCCTCTGCGTTGTTCAGGAAATCCGTCACCTGGTTCCGGTAATAAGTCGGATACCGGTTCGGTATCGTGGATGCATTAAACATGCTGCTTGCGTTCTGGTATGACGCCCGCGCCTCGTTTAAAAGGGTGGTCGCCAGTGGCTTCATCGCTGTGAGATAATCCTCAGTCGTGACTTTATTCGGCGACTCGACGATAGGGAAACTCCAACCTGTGAAGTATAACAGGGCTTCGTTGATGTCTCCAACCTCGTCAACCTCCATGCCGTAGGTGGTCTGCGCGTACTCTGATACGTTCTTGGTGACCGGATGGGTGATGATCTGTGTCCAACCATCATTGGATATGGTCTCCGCCACCATCTCGGTGTAAGTCATCTGCCCTTTGGGGACGAGGAACCGTGTGGCACCAACGGAATGAGCCGCGTCGATCTTATAAGGGATGCCACCGATTGGGCCGATGCTTCCGTCTGGGTTGATCATTCCAGTCATCACTGTTTTATTGTCAAGGGTCCAGTTTTCAAGAAGGGAAATCACGGCGATCGTCATGGTCGCTCCTGCGGACGGCCCCCCAATCATAGGAGAGGTCGTGCGAACGACGAAAAAGTAATCACAGGTTCGCGGGTCCAGATGCGTTCTATTATCTGAACTTACGAGCGCGCTTGCGACCTTGACAGCAAGACGGGCAGATCCCTGCATGTCCACATCGGTGAGCGGGAGTGTGTCGACAAACACGCGTCCGCTCCCGTTCTCTTGAATCGTGAGCGTGATCGTCGATATCACCCCGACGTACCCGGTGTCCGTCTCGGACACGGCAGGCGCGTAGATCGTGACGTTTCTGTAACCCAGTGAAACGTAGCCTTTCTGGATGACCCCTGCGGAGAGCGCGACCGATGAGGGGACGCAGGAGGAACTGAGAAGAAAAATCCCGAGTATTAAGAAGAGAAGTTGTTTTTTCATAGGACTACCCCGAGTTAATTCCTGAGTTAATTTGGGTCTAATAATATATGATATAAATATACGTTACTATCGTTCATTTTCATTCCGACAGCTAATCAAAATATCTTGCATCACCTCGTTGAAAAATAAAACTATATGATAGCCAATGAGATGTTATGCAATAGAAAGACCCTAAGATAAAATAATTTTTAATGAATCCTTTCGGTATAGAATCGTTAAGGAACAAAACCATATTATATTCAATATCAGAATGGGCAAAATCTGCTATTTTTCTGATGAATTCGCTAAAAATTTAAATATGCGACCTGCATAGGTAATATAAGCGGAGGAATAATTATATGGAACAGAGGATTGCTGCAAAGGTATTAGCTTTCAGCATAGTGATTTTATTTGTGGGCGTGAGTCTAGTCCCCTTAGTCGAGAGTGCCCTTTCGAAAAAAATCATTTCAGCTGATTCTTCAAACGCGACATCGATAAAGAATAATCATTTCGAGAAAAACGCAGAACAAACAATTCGGCCTGATGGCCCGGCACCGCAAACGAAAAGATCACCTACGCCAACGACCGCAGGAAAACAACCAACATCCCTTGGTTGTAGAGGGCAGTTCTACGCATATGATTTGTATTCGTACTACACGGTCACCTTTGATACTGATGCAGTGCTCAACAATCTTGCATATGCGGGTATCTACTTCCTTTCAGGGTCGGACATGGATCCCGATGGGAACTGGTATGCTGTTGGGTTTTTTGGAGGTCTCTACTCAATCGATAATGATACCGGAACCTGTAACTACATCGCTGATACGATTCCATTGAATGGCCTGACCTATGACGTAACGACAGAGAATTGGTTCGCTTGCAACGATGACAGCCTATTCTATATCGATATCACCGACGGCGCCACCTCCTATATAGGGGACTTTGGAATTAACAATTACATAACAATACTCATTTGTGATGTCAGTGGCAATCTGTACGGTTTTGGCGGATCATCCGGGGTAGACAATTATCTGTTTTCCATTGACAAAACCACTGGTGCCGCCATCGTTATTGATTACTTTGGAGGGTACGCAACTATAACTGGAGCAAATTTTGATCGAAATGACGGTCTCCTCTATTTCGCAGAGTATGATATTGGGGGTGGGCAAAGTTTTCTCGCCGTCTATGACCCGGATACCGGGGTAACCAACATCCTAGCCCCGTTCACTCCCATGGATGAAATCAGGGCGCTCGCAATCCCATATGGGTGGGAGCCATCAGATGACGTTGGGGTTAAAAGGATCATCGCGCCCATCTCTGGTGATGCTGGGATCATCACCCCTGAAGTCACCGTTAAGAATTATGGGCAGTTCAATGAATATTCCGTACCTGTCAATATGAAGATTGTGAAGAACCATTACACCGATTACATCAATGAACACTTTAATGGAACCTTCCCACCTGCTGGATGGAACGCAGGCACTACAGATTACTGGGTGCAAGGCATTGAGAATTATGCTGGTGGAACTGCACCAGAAGCAATCCTTTGGTACTATGACAACTATGACGGCAACGGGACTCTGACATCCAATTATGTAGACACGTCAACAGAAACAGGAACACTGCTCTTAAGCTTCCGATCCTACGTCTACGTCTGGACCTCGGGATTAATGGCTAGTGTCCAAGTCACCCCCGATGGTGGAGCAAACTGGTACGATATGAACGGACAGGGCAACATATGGAGCAACCCGGTCACCGTATCCCAGGGACCAAAGCAATACACCGTTGACATCTCCGCCTATAAGGGCACACAAACCGGTGTGAGATTCACCTATTCGGGATCGTACTACTGGATGTACTACTGGGCCGTTGATGATGTCCACATGTTTACGATAGACCAAATCCCTGAATACAATCAGACTGTGCTCATTGACATTCCCTTACGTTCCTCAGTGAATGTCACGTTTCCAAGCTGGACGCCATCTGATCTCGGCGTCACCGAGAACGCAAATTTGGAGTACGTCGTGAACGCGACCACCCAGATGTCCTACGATGAGAACACGCACAATGACTACAAACAAAAGACATTCAATCTTAACTACGGGTACTTCGATGATGTTGCAGTCACTGGTATCCCGTCACCAAAAAATGGTCTTGCGACAACGCAGACACCCATGGTGAACATCTCAAACAATGGACAGAACAACGAGGACGTTAACGTGAACATGCTCATCGGAAAGACACTGGTTTCAGGCACGACAGAAGATTTCGAAGCGACCGATGGGGGGTACACGCACAATGATTTCACGCTTTACACACCATCTAGCATATGGGCGTGGGGACAACCGACCTCAGGACCAGGCTCCGCTCATTCAGGAACGAACTGCTGGGCGACCAATCTCAATAGGAACTATCCTGATGGAATGGACGCCCGCCTGGAGACACCTAACTTCGTGTGCCCAGCCAACGGACAGCTTTCCTTCTGGCAATGGTATGAGTTTGAGAGCTTCTGGGACGGTGGGAACGTGAAGATCTCCACCGATGACGGCGCAACCTGGACGATCATCTACCCAGACGGTGGATATCCACAAGCTGCGACCTCCACGGCGGACTATGGGATCCCCGGAGAACCCGCGTACAGCCCGACGAGCGGCGGATGGGTGAAGGCCACCTTCGATATCTCAGTCTATGCTGGTCAGACCGTGAAGCTACGGTTCCATGCCGGATCTGACGGGACCGTGAACTACCAAGGCTGGTACATCGATGACGTCACCATCGCAGAGATAAGTTCTATTGTCGAGTACAACCAGACCGTGAACGCAAGTATTAGCAGCGGAGCGTCCATGAATGTCACCTTCCCGGACTGGACTCCTGCGGACATCCCTTTCGCAACAGAAACCGATTATCTGATTGATGCATCCGTCTCCATGAGTGTTTCCGATGGGAATCCGGCTGATAATGAGCTCATTAAATTCATTACGTTAAGCTATGAACATGATGTCGGTGTTACCGCCATCACTGAACCTTCTGGACCATCCGGGAAATCAGATGATATCATCTTTCACCAAGGATACTACGGACCCGATGAATCCTGGGCGTTCGACACCTCCGGAATGGCACTCAACTACCTGTGCTACGATGACTTCTACGATCTCACCGACTCATTCGGAAGCATCACCGTCACCGGTCTGTCACTCGCCAACAACGGCGGATGGGAAGAAGCCAGCCCGAACCTGGTGTTCGACGTCACCTTCTACGAGGACAACGCGGGACAACCCGGTCCTGTCATCCAGACAATCACCGGCTTAGTACCAACCTCGATCGTGGACACAGGGTTAGACTATATCGGGTTCTCGCAATATGTATGGACCATCGATCTGGGCCAAACCATATCACTCACCTCAGGGTGGATGTCCGTTCAAAGCGAGATCCCAGCTGACAACGGAAACCTCATGTGGGCAACAGGACCTGACGGGACACTCAACGCGTATCAGCTGCAAAGCGGCACCCTGGTCGCACTCCTCCAGAACATGTGCTTTGATCTGATCAACACAGCACCACCTGGCCACGATTGGCCAACTGGAACATACCACGTCGCTGGAATCATTAAAAACTCAGGTGTCACGTTCCCGGAGAGTAACATCTCCGTCAATGCGAAGATCACCCATGTCGACAACAGCACGGTGATGTATGATCATGACACCCTTATTCCAAGATCTCTTGCACCTGGTCAAACAGCACTCGCCAGTTTTCCGGATGTCACCTTTTTAAACCTCACCTCATGGGAAGGCAAATACAAAGTCGAAATCAAGACCATGCTCCCTGGCGACGATCATCCAGAGAACGATAAAAAAACCATGACGTTCAACATTGAAATCGCAGAGCCACCAATTCCCCCAAATACCGTTCATAACCTGACAGGGACCATGGGAAACAATGGCTGGTATGTCAGTGACGTCATAATTACTCTTAGTCAAGGAGGCTCCTCGCCCCCATTGAACGTTGGTGGCGGACCTTCTGGCTACCACACCTACTACAAACTCCAGAATACAGATAATTGGACCGAATGCAATAACACGCCAATTTGGGTGACCGTCTCTGGTACCTACAACCTCTCCTATTACTCCATCGATAATTATAATCAAACTGAACCGGTCAAAGGTCCCTTCCCCTTCAAGATCGACATGACAACACCCGTCTTTATCAACTTCTCGGTGACCCCGGAGAACCTGCTCAAAACCACATGGCTTCTCAACGCGACTGTTGACGATGCACCCAGTGGTATCGCAAGGGTAGACTTCTATGTTGATGATGCGTTCGTAGCCACAGTCACTTCAGCGCCCTGGACGTCCTTCTATGAGGGGCATGGTTCGAAGGCACAGGCAGTCGTGTACGACAACGCGGGGAACTCGGCGATGAGCAATGAGGTTCAGGTGTATGAGCTAAGCATAGACGCTCAACCAGCCGTCCAGACTCACCTGCTGATAGTACAGCAATCCATCCTGCGATACCTTGGAGGAGGAAGGACATGAACCACAGCCGTTGTGTAAAAAGTCTAACCTTTGCCATAATTTTTTTATGTGTAGCAATGAACCTGGTCCCCGCTATTCAGAGTTCGATTTCGAAACAGACGTCTCCAACAGATGACCCACTTGCGGCACTTTTGAAAAAGAACCCCTTCGAAAAGAACGGACAATCAGAACCATGCCCTAGTGGCCTCGCACCGAATACAAAAAAATCATCTACATCAACGTTCGCAGGAAAACAGCCAACACCCCTTGGTTGCAGAGGGCGCTTCTACGCATACGATTGCTTCGACCATGTTTTTTTCAATTTTGACCCTATTGACTCTAACCCGACCATATGGTTTGGTGAAGCACCTTGGGGGATATCTGGCTCAGATTTTGACCTTGATGGAAACTGGTACGCGGTTTCCAATTATGGAGGGCTCTACAGGGTATACCCAGGCACAGGGAATGCAACCTATATCGGAAATACGACCTCATTGAACAGCCTGGTATACGATACGACCACCGAGACCTGGTACGTCTGCGGCGCTGACGCCCAAGGGATCGACAGCCTGTTCACGATTGATGTTTCTACAGGGGAGGAAACCTTTGTCGGGCATTTTGGGACACCGAACATCATGATCAGTCTCATGTGCGATACTGACGGTAGCATGTACAGTTACGACGTTCTCTTCGGGGGGGATAGTTATTTATACTCTATCGACAAAGACACGGGTGAGGCTACCGTGATTGGCGACATGGGGCATGACTTCTGCTACGCACAGGAAGGAAAGTTTGATCGGAACACCGGCATCCTGTATCTTGCCGCGTACGACATTGGTCAAGACCAGAGTTATCTTGCCACTTGTGATCCCGCGACCGGAGAAGTCACCATCTTGGGCCTCTTCAGCGTGGGAGAAGTGGATGCGTTGACCGCCGTGTATGGGGATGCATGCCTCTACCCTCACGCAGAATTCACGTGGACGCCGCATGATCCTCAGCCTGGAGATGCTGTTTTTTTCAACGCATCCACGAGTTACGATTACGATGGACACATCAGTTTGTACGAGTGGGATTGGAACAACGACGGTGTGTACGAGGAATCCCAGACCACACCGACAGCCACACACTCATGGGACAATCCAGGGAACTATACCGTTGTTTTAAGAGTGACCGATAACGCGAGTTTAATGGGAATAAAATCAAAAACGGTTGACGTGAAGTACATCGATACGACGCCGCCTGTGACGACTATTTCACTGAACGGGACTTTAGGGAGCGACGGGTGGTACGTGAGCCCGGTGATTGTCTCACTGACCGCGATCGATAATGAGTCAGGTGTGAACTTTACGATGTACAAGCTGGACAATAGCACCTGGACTCTCTATCGTGCTCCGATCACGATCTCAGCTGAAGGCGTGCACACGATGAAGTATTATTCTGTAGACCGCGCTGGCAACGTTGAACCCGTGAAAGGCCCCATTTCTATCAGGGTGGACATGACTCCACCAACAATCACGCTCACGGTAACCGGAAAAGATCATCATTGGCTATTCAATGTAACTTGCTTCGATGCCACGAGCGGCTGCTCGCCAAGGGTGGAATTCTTCGTCGATAATGCCTCTGTTGGTAATGTGACCGTACCACCCTACACCTTCACCTATGCGGGTAATGGTAAAGCAGCACAAGCATCGAACTGCGATATGGCAGGAAACGAGGGATGGAGCAGCGTAGTCCAGGACCTCGGCTTGTCTGTGAGTAGCCAACCAATGCTCACCCAACAGGTGTTTCTGTCGTTCCAGCAGCGCAACCTGCAACAGTGCTAGCTACCTGTAAATACTAACCAACTACTCTGTTTCTCCCCGATATTCTTAAGAAGGACAAGGGAATACCCTTTCTCGTTCAAACCAAACCTTTTCACCTCTGAAGAAAAGGAGGGAACACCCATGGTACAACTTCATGAAATGATCCTGCGAGACGGCCATCAATCACTTCTAGCCACCAGAATGAGAACAGAGGATATGCTGCCCATCGCTGAGAAACTCGACCAAATCGGGTTCTTCTCCCTCGAGGTCTGGGGAGGCGCGACCTACGACGTTTGCATCAGGTACCTCAACCAGGACCCCTGGGAGCGGCTCAACAAACTCAAAAAGGCGATGCCAAACACACCATTACAGATGCTTGAACGCGCCATGAACATCGTCGCGTACTGGAACTTCCCTGATGACGTGGTTCGTAAATTCATCTATCTTGCAAAGAAAAACGGATGTGATTACTTCCGTATTTTTGATGCGCTTAACGACCTGCGGAACCTGAAGGTTCCGATGCAGGCCGCAAAGGAGAATGGCGGCCATGTCCAGGCGTGCTTAAGTTATACAATTTCGCCGATCCATACCGTCGAGTACTTCGTGGATAAATTCGTGGAACTCAAGAAGATGGGAGCTGACTCGGTCTGCATCAAAGACATGGCAGGGATGATCTCGCCTAAACGCGCCTACGATATCATCAAAGGAACCAAAGAGGCAGGGGTGAACCTGCCCATGGACCTACACTCCCATTACACGAGCGGGATGACAGGGATGGCGTACCAGCGGGCCGTCGAGGCAGGCGCCGACATCCTCGACACCTCGATTTCTCCTATCTCCGGTGGTACCGCAGCCCCAGCAACGGAAAGCGTTGTTGCGGCGCTCCAGGGCACTGAATGGGATACTCATTACGATTTAGGGCTGCTCATTGAATGCAGGACGTATTTCCTGAAAGTATGGGAAAAATACCGTCATCTGCATCGGTTTGATGCGCTGAAGGTCGACCCGAGCGTGACCCTGCATCAGATCCCTGGGGGGATGCTGTCGAACCTCATCTTCCAGCTTGAAGAGCAGGGCGCCCGTGACAAGTACCGGCAGATCCTTGATGAGACCGCGCGTGTCCGCGATGAGCTCGGATACCCGCCTCTCGTGACCCCAACCAGTCAGGTCGTCGGCGTGCAGGCGGTCATGAACGTGCTACATGGTCGTTACAAGGTCGTCCCCAAGGAAACCAAGGACTACTGCCGCGGAATGTACGGGAAACCGCCAGGGCCTATCCAGCCTGAGATCATGAAAAAGGTGCTTGGCCCGAAATGGAAGGAAGAGGTCATCGACAAACGACCTTCTGACCTTTTGGAGCCACTCTGGGACCAGAAGAAAAAAGAGCTCCTCGAGATCGACGGAGGGTCGTTAGTTAAGAAAGAAGAAGATATCATGACCTACATCTTGTACCCTCAGGTCGGCCTGAAGTTCCTGAAAGGACAGGCTTGCCCTGAGTTCACCTCGGATGCGTTGCCATTACCAATCGATCATCAGTTTACACGAGCGATGGTGAAGCAATCCTTCCCTGAGGTGAAGCAACTCTGGCTTGAGACGCTTCCACCGGAGCAGCGCTCGGGACCAGCGCAGATTCCGACGGAGTTCCAGGTCGAGGTCGACGGCGAGCCTTTCGAAGTGAAAGTGATTCCCTCCGGCGGATATCTCGTCGCAGGCACAGGAGGTGCTGCACCACAGGCGAAACCTGCTGACGTCCAAGGTGGAGTGAAATCAAACATGCAAGGCACGATCCTGAAAATTAAAGTGAAGAAAGGAGACAAGGTAAAGAAAGGGGACACCATCGTGACCGTTGAAGCGATGAAGATGGAGCAGGAAATAAAATCCGAGACGGAAGGGGAAGTGAAGGATATCTATGTGAAGGAAGGCGCTCCGGTGTGCAGCGGGGAACTTCTTATGCAGATTCTGTAACAGTGGTGACTCGTTATGTTAAACAAAGTACTGGTTGCAAACCGTGGTGAAATCGCTGTACGGATCATGCGTGCTTGTAAGGAGTTCGGGATTGCGACCGTCGCGGTGTACTCCGATGCAGATCAAGCAGCGTTGTTCGTGAAGTACGCTGACGAGAAATATAACATCGGGCCAGGGCCCGCGAGCCAAAGCTATCTGAATAAGGAAAAGATCATTGATGTCGCATTAAAATGCCATGCGGAAGGGATTCACCCTGGGTACGGGTTCATGGCTGAGAACGCCGAGTTCGCAGGGTTATGCAAGAAAAACGGGATCGAGTTCATCGGACCGCCCGTGTCCGCCATGGAACTCATGGGATCAAAGATCGACTCGAAGAAGTCCATGATCAAGGCAGGGGTGATTGTCGTCCCGGGTGTCACGGAGGCGATCGCGGACCATGAGCGCGCGAAGGATATCGCGCATGAAGTCGGGTACCCCGTGATGCTCAAGGCGTCCGCTGGCGGCGGCGGCATTGGGATCGTGAAGGTCGATGACGAGGCAGCAATGGAGAAGGCGCTTGCAACCGTTCGGCAGCTTGCGAAAAACTCCTTTGGCGATGATGCGGTGTTTATCGAGAAATTCATCGAAAATCCCCGGCATATCGAATTCCAGGTGATCGGTGACAAGAAAGGACATTTGATTCATTGCTTTGAACGGGAATGCAGCGTGCAGCGTCGCCATCAGAAGCTCATCGAGGAGACACCGTCCTGTGCGCTTACCCCTGAGCTTCGCAGAGAGATTGGGGTGCAGGCGGTGCTTGCAGCAAAGACCGCTGGATATTATAACGCAGGGACCTGCGAGTTCATGTTCCGGGAAGGGAAGTACTATTTCCTTGAGATGAACACCAGACTTCAGGTTGAGCATCCCATCACGGAGGTCACGACCGGTGTTGACCTTGCCCGGGAGCAGCTTCGGGTCGCCTCAGGGCTTGAGCTGGAGTACGAACAGAAGGATATCCACCCGCGTGGTCATGCGATTGAATGCAGGATCAACGCGGAGGACCCGTTGAATAATTTCATGCCAGCTCCTAGTAAGATCGTGCGGTACGCGGAGCCGAGCGGCCCGGGAATCCGGGTGGATTCCGGCGTGTACCCCGGGTTTACGATCCCGCCGTTCTATGATTCCATGATCGCGAAACTCATCGTCTGGGCCGAGGACCGGTCACGTGCGATCGAGCGGATGAAACGCGCGCTCTGGGAGTTTCAGATCGGCGGTGTGCGCAACAACATCCCGTTTCATCAGGTTGTCATGGACAACCCTCAGTGGCGGTCCGGAACCTATGATACGAGCTTCATCCCAAGGTACGGGATCCTTGAGCAAGTCGTGAAGCACGTCCAGGAGATGAAGGCGCAGTCGTCCTCTCCAAAAACCGCGGCTGCCATGGCAGCAGTGCAGGCAGTGATTCTTGCCTCGAACGCCTCGAAACAGCAGAAATAAAGAAAATCTGCTGGCATTGAGAATGTATGAGCGAAAATGTTTTTATTAAAAGGATCATGGATTTTTCAAGCACCTATCATGGTCCGTTCGTAACAAAAATCTACATGTTCGATGCTCTCGCGTCGACCAACGGCACCGCACGTTCACTCGCACTTCAGGGAGCTGAAGAGGGGACGATTGTGATTGCGCAAACACAGAACAAGGGGCGTGGCCGGTTTGATCGTGTCTGGCAGTCACCGAAGGGTGGCGTGTATCTTTCGCTTCTTCTTCGACCGAAAACTCCGGTGGGAAAAACCCCGTTGCTTGCCTTTGTGGCAGCGCTTGCAGTCACGCACACGATCCGTTCGTTTCATGTACCCGCATGCATCAAATGGCCGAACGATGTGCTCGTCCACGGGAAAAAAATCGCTGGTATCTTGCTTGAGTCAGAAACGAATGGTACTCGGGTATCGCACGTTATCATCGGCATTGGAGTAAATCTGAATACCAACCTTACGCACCTCTCGACTGACGTTCGAAAGCATGCAACGTCACTACGCAAAGAACTGGGCTCCTCTATAAACATCGACGAGTTTCTCAACACCTTCTTCCTGCAGTTTGACCGTTTTTACCAGTTATTTTCAGCACATCATTTCGACCTAATCATTGAAGTATGGAAAAAACAGTCGGATATTTTGGGAAAACGTATAAAGGTTCAAACCACGAACGACATCATACAAGGAACCGCGGTTGATGTTGACCAGTCCGGTTTTCTGCTCCTCAAAACATCAGAAGGAACGATACTCCGGGTAACGAGCGGCGACTGCACCATTATCGATGAATCATAGCGCGTCCCACATGAACGTGGGTGGCGTGCTCACCGTGATGTACACGACATTTTCGTTTCCAAGTGTTCGCGCATGATGCTTCAACATCGATTTATGCCAAAGGATGTCTCCTTCGGAGAGTTTATAGGATTTCTCGCCGACCGTGTACTCCATCTCACCCTGCAGGACCAGGTGCATCTCCTCCCCGTTGTGTTGGAACCATTTTGATTCGGTGTGAGGCTCGAGCTCCGAGATGATTGCTTCCATATGCTGGGACTTCAGCATCATTCGATACACTTTCCCTTGTTTTGTGGTTTTGCTTTTTTCATCCCCATTTTTAAGAAAAATAACGTCCTCGTCCATGATCTCCATCCTAAGGAAGAACGAATTGTTTAATAAAGATTCCGACATACGGTGCCCCTTGAGAGAGAAAACTATAAATAATTAACGATTGTTAAAATAGGTAGGATTAGGGGAAATCACTATAAAGAACCTCGCAGCATTCATGGTGAAAATGTCGATTGCGTGACCAGACCATTGTCTTCAACCTGAAGAAAATAAGCACTTCGTCCAACTCTGTCCCCTTAGCTCTCCAGATTGCTCTGAACAAAGTAGCGGCGCTGAAAAAAATACTTAACTAGAACACAAATCTAAGGTACCATGGATCCAAAAGAAGACCTTATCGCGTTAGCATACCAGCGTGCGTACGAGTTCGAGGCGCAGAAAGGAAGCTGCCCGCAGTGTGTGCTTGCCGCGCTCAAAGAGACCCTGCATATCGGGGATGACCGAGTGTTCCAGGCGGCGCATGGGCTCACCGGTGGCACCTCCCTTTCTTCCGAGGGAACGTGTGGTGCGCTTGCTGGTGGGGCCATGGCGATCAGTAGCCTTATCGGCAGGACGTACCAGGAGTTCCAGGCAGGGGAACGGAAACGCCGCGTGTTCAAGTACACCACACTGCTGTACGACAGGTTCATCGAGGAGTACGGCTCCCCGCTCTGCTGCAACGTGCAGAAGAAACTGTTTGGGCGAAGCTACCGCCTCGACGATAAAGAGCAGTACGCAGCGTTTGAACAGGCAGGAGCGCATGTCGACAAATGCACGAGTGTCGCAGGGAACGTCGCGAAATGGACCGCGGATATCATTCTTTCGGAACTCGCTGAATATCTGTGAGACAACCACTCCTTAGTTTTTTGGATCCTAAACCTCTTTTCTCAATCTCTTCGGATGAATCCGTGGTGAACAAATCATAAAAGAACCCTGCGCATTTCTCGTAGCGGTCTATGACTATGACAAGCAAGCTTCTGAAACGCGCGAAACAGCTGCTCCCGTTCGTCGGCCTCGGCATCCTTGCGTTGATTGTGTACTCATTGAAGATAGACCTTATTGTTGACGCGTTCCTCTCGATCAATCCCTGGTATGTCCTCGCCTCCTTATCCTTGGTTCTTCCGATGATTGTTGTCCGAAACGCAGCCTGGCAGTTTATCATGCGCGACCAGAAGATCCACGCCGGGTTTTTCTATACCGCAAAACTCTTCTTGATAGGCCTGTTCTACGGGACGATCACCCCAGGATACGTCGGGGAGCTCATGCGGGTCCCCTACCTCAAAGAACGGACAGGGGAGCCGTACGGGAAGCTGTTCGTCAACACGGTCATCGAGACGTTCGTCCACACGCTCTCGTTGTACGGGATGATGGTCATCGGCGCCGTGCTTGTCATCGGGACGCTCCCGAACCTTCTGCCGCTCACGGTCCTATGGATTCTTGCTGTATGTCTCATCGCACTCTATTTTTCGAGAAAAGGACCGGGGGAAAAGGTGTTCAATCTCATCATCCGCTACGCTATCCCGAAGAAAATGAAAGGACACCTGTCCGCGTTCGTCGACTCCTTCTACCTCGACTTCCCCCATTTGAAGGCGATGATCCTCCCGTTCCTCCTTGGCATCCTCACCTGGGTTATCGTGTTCACGCAGGAGTACATCATCGTGCTAGCCCTCGGGCTTCCGATCCCGTACCTCATGTTCCTGCTCCTTTTCCCCATCGCGAACACCGCTGGCTTCATCCCGATCACCTTCGCGGGGTTAGGCACGAGGGAACTTACCGCGATCTTCATCTTCTCAACGCTGTACGCAATCCCTGAGGAAAAAGTCCTGGTGCTGTCCCTTGTCGGGTTCATGGTCACCGACGTGTTCACCGGGATGCTCGGGTTCATCATGTCGCTCACCGAGTCGCGCAATGGAAACCATCTGTCAGACCTGATCGGTGGCTAGAAGACCCGAATACTCCATCTGGAGATGCGAGGGTTTAAACATCCCGTAACCCAACACCTTTTGCAGCGCCGATTCCAGGGATGCTGAGCCGCTTCGCTATCCGGTCGATGATCTCTGTTGAAATGATCGTCAGCACCAGATAGATGATCGCGATGATCGCAAATATCTCGAGATACCGGAAGGTGTGGGCCGCGATGAATGTTCCCTCTGCTGTGAGTTCCGACACCGTGATAAGGTACACGATTGACGAGTATTGCAAAAGGTAGATGAATTCGTTCGACCACGCTGGGATCGAGACACGCAACGCCTGCGGGAGGATCACGTGCTGGATCGACTGCAACGTGCTCATCCCTAGGGACCGTGCCGCGGTCATCTGACCTGATTCTATGGACTGGATAGCGCCCCTGAGGTATTCTGCCTGGTACGCCCCGCTGTTGATCGCAAGCCCCAGTAACGCTGCCTGTAAAGGTGTAAAAAGAATGCCGACGGAAGGGAGACCAAAATAGATGATGAATAACTGCACGAGAAGCGGCGTCCCCCTGATTACTTCGATGTACCCGAGGCAAAACCAGTTAATCGCCTTCGTTCCGTAGACTCTTCCCAACGCAAGGAACAGTCCGATGAAGAACCCAGCGGTGATTGCGACGAACGTGAGCAGTAACGTGTTGCCTAATCCATTGAGAAGATTTGGTAGTGATTGTGCGAAGAATTGGAGAAAGTCTGACGCCATATGACCCTAGTCACCCCCGTATAATGCGCCGATCCTCCCGAGGAATTCACGCGCCCGCTGCGTCTTCGCGTTCGTGAACATTTCCTTCGGAGGTCCTTGCTCGACGATGACACCACCTTCCATGAAGATGATCTCATCCGCAACGTTGCGGGCGAACCCCATCTCATGAGTGACCACTAGCATCGCCACTTTTCCCGCCAAGGATTTCATGACGTCAAGGACATCGCCGATGAGCTCCGGGTCGAGGGCAGATGTCGGCTCATCAAAAAGGATGATATCAGGGTCCATGGCAAGCGCACGTGCGATCCCGACCCGCTGTTTTTGACCCCCGGAGAGTTGGGCGGGGTACTGCTCCGCTTGTTTCTCCAACCCAACGCGCCGTAGCTCCTCCATCGCGCGTTTGCGGGCGGCTTCCTTCTCGATTTTTTTCACTTTTTCCAGGCCGATACTCACGTTTCGAAGCGCGGTCAAATGCGTAAATAAATTGAACTCCTGGAACACAAACCCGATCTTTTCCCGTACTACGTTGATGTCTGTCTTTCGACTAGTGATCTCCTCACCGTCAAGCCAGACCTCGCCTTTATCCGGCGGGCTGAGCTGGTTGATGCAGCGTAGTAGCGTGCTTTTCCCGGTTCCGCTCGGCCCGATGATGACCTTGGTTTGTTCCTTCTCCATGGCGAAGGAGACCCCTTTGAGGATCTCGACTTTGCAGTATGATTTATGGATATCTTTTACCTCGAGCATCGACATTATTGTTTCCTCCTTTTGTTCATCGTTGCGCCTCCGCTTGCAGACCAGCCATCTGGTATTTCTTTTCCACGTACCGCAGTATCTTGTTTGCGGTGAAGACACAGATAAAGTAAATCACCGCGATCAGTAAGAACACAGGGAGAACCAGGTCCGGCTCGCGTATCTGGATGTAGCGTCCTTGGCGCATCAGTTCAATCACTCCGATACCAAACGCCAGTGAGGTGTCTTTCAGAAGGATCGTAAACTCGTTCGACCAGCCCGGGATTGACAGCCGTAGCATCTGTGGCAAGATCACGTATCTAATCGCCTTAAGCTTCGACATTCCCAGTGAGAACGCTGCATTGATCTGTCCCACGGGGATCGAATTAATCGATCCACGATAGATCTGCGCCTGGTAGGCCGCGCTTCGTAATCCAAGGCCGATCACCGCTGAGGTGAAGGCGTCGAAATTAATACCTATCTGGGAAAGCCCAAAATAGATCAAGAAAAATAAAACGAGTAAGGGGATGCCCCTGAGGACTTTTTCATAAATCAAGATGAGGTAGGCAAGAGGACGTGCTCCATAGGAGCGACCCGTCGCAAGCAGAATCCCTAGAATTGTTCCAAGGATGATGGCAAGTGCGGTCAAGCCGAGGGTGACAGCAAGTCCATTAAAGAGTTGAGGGAGTGATTCAATTAGCGTTTCAAGCGCCAAGAGACCACCCCGCTATCGATGTTAGGTCGTGAAGTACTTCTGAATGAGTTCATCCCAATAGGAGGAAGCCATGACTGATGCTAAACCGGTGTTGATCTTGTTGGCCAATGCGGTATTTCCTATCTTCACCGCGAAACCGTATGATTCGTTCGTCGTGATGTTCAGGACTATCTTGACATTTCCACTTTGTGCAAACGCTTTTGCTACCGGTGAATCAATCACGACCGCGCCGATACGGCCGGCTATCAGATCGGCCACAGCCTCAGGATAGAGTACGTAGCTTTTTAATTTATCAGGGGTTATTTTTCCGGTTGTGACAAACGTGTCATTGATCCATTGCCATCCTGTTGTCCCGGTCTGGGCACCGAGGGTATAATTGGCAAGATCATCCACCTGGTTGATGACTACACCAGAGCCAATTTTGACAAGGACCGATTGATTCGCCTCGTAGTACGGATTGCTGAAATCAACTTGCCCTTTTCTCTCTTCATTGATTGACATCCCTGCGGCGATGACGTCGATCTTTCCTGTCTGTAACGACGGTATCAACGAGTCGAATCCTATATCCTGGACAGTCACATTGTATCCTTGATTGGTGAGGATCCTGGTGATCAGATCGATGTCAAACCCGATGATGGTGCCGTTCGCGGCCTTGTATTCGAAAGGTTTGAAATCCGATGACGTCCCTACAATGATAGTGTTTGTTTTTTGCTGCGTGCATCCTGACATCGCGATTGTGCCAATGAGCAGACCCGATATCAGAACAAGTGAGATTATTTTCTTTTTTTCTTCCATAGGTTGCCTCTCCCTGCCATACGAGAAATGATAACAGGTGGCTATTATTTAAACATTATAGTTTTTCGCTCTATTATTGAAAAAAAAATTAGTAGTTCACCAACTTTTTTTTTTATTTAAAGATGGATGAGGTATTCTACCAATCCTGGGGTGATCACAAGATGGTTATCGATGACCGGATACCCAAAGGGGAGAATGGTCGAATGCACCGAATCGTGCTTGATTTCGACCTCCCTTGCTATTTCGATATCCTCGAGCCTCATGCCAAGGAAGATGGCTTTGGCGACGAACGCTGCTCCATCGATGGAGAGTTGGATATTACCTAGGTGACGGGTCTTAAACCTGGATATGTCACTAATCATTGTCTTTGTACGACCCTTGGGGTGCTCAAAGCCGAGCAGTCCACCGATAACGATGACATCGCTTGCTTGGCAATCGTGTGGTATCAGAGGTTTTTTTGCCTGCGGGTCAAGGATGATGCCGTGTTTCCCGGAAAAAACGGTATCTGCTTTTTCTGCTTCGGCACGACCGAGTGCAAGCAACGTTCGGGCGGTTGTTTTATCTGTGACCCTGGTGAACACAAGGTTGTTTTTCCAGAGTTTCGCACAATGTTTGTATTCGAGCAGGAGCCACGGTGATAGATCTTGCTCGCAATGCTCGATCGCAAGTATCGGTTGTGCTACCATAGGGTTCAGGCTTGTTGTACCCGCTTTCGTGGTAATAATGATTACTGCAAAAAAGTATTTGAATCTCGTGACTATCGACGATATGATTCCATGGATCGGCTCGGAAAGTATGAGGTACGACCTTTTTCGAAAGACCGTCAGAATATTGTGCTTGTGACAACGGAGGGGAAACGACGGCGCAATGCTCACGCGCTCCTTGAGATTGACGTCACACGAGCGCGCGAGATAATGCAAAAAATGAAGGAGGAGAAGCGCGGCAATGTATCGTTTACCGGATGGGTTATTAAGTGCATCGCCCAGGCAGCAAGCGAGCATAAAATGCTCAATGCGTATCGTCTTGGGCGACGGAAACTTGTGGTGTTCGACGATGTTGATATTTCCATTCCGATTGAACGGGAGGTGAACGGGAAGTCGCACCTCATGGGGTATATCATCCGGAAGGCGAACGAAAAATCTGTAGGCGACATCACCCAGGAGATCCGTGATATTCAGCAAAAACCAGTGGATGCATCCCTCCAAGTGTTCGATGATCAGTTGACCCCGTGGGAGCGCCACTTTTTGCATGCGCCACTGTTTGTGAAAAAGCTAGGTCTTGTGTTCACACGCAGGAATGGATTATTCAAGAAGGAGCACATCGGGACCATCGGGGTGACCGCGATCGGGATGAAAGGCAGATTCCCCGGGTTCGTCATCGGGATGGGAGGCCCAATTGGAATGTTCATCGGCCTTGGCGGCATCGTGAAGAAGCCTTGGATGGTCGGCGGAAGAATCCTGCCTCGGGAGATATTGCATGTGACGATCCATGTCGATCATGATGTGGTTGACGGTGGTCCTTTGGCGCGTTTCACCGATAGACTGGTGGAGCTGTTGGAGACAGGGTTTGGCTTGCCTTCATCATAATGTCTTCATGATCGATACTGTTTTGTTTTCGACAGGAGGAAATTGAGGCCAAGAAACTATTATTAAGGGTTAAGACATCTGCTTTTGAGTCATTCTGATCATGTTATTCTGGTATATTCGTAATCAAAGAATCACAAAGAAGAGGTTGATATGAGCATTAAAGAAAAGATCGTTGATTTTCTCAAACCCGTATTCGATCACAGCCGTGATGTGAATAACGATTTCAAAATGCATTACAGTCTTGCGATTTCCTTGCTTCTGGCGATGAGGGCGGGGAGAAGGAAACGAAGGAAAGCCAGGGAAGCAGCGACCGAGACAGTATGCAAGGAGGTGGCTGAATTCTCCCAAAGGGAAGATGAACAAAATGCCACCAGAGGCTGCCGGTGACCGATGACTACGCGAACATCGAAGACCGCATCTGAATCCCCTAGCGAGTTCTATCGCGACTTGCTCAAAAGAGTTCGAAAGATACTGACAACACAATTCGGGCTGGAAACAGTGGTCATTCGACCCGTCGATGCCGGTGTCTCAAGACTCTCCATTCCGATAAAGATCACAGGAAGGAATAAACAGGGGAAACAAATCCACTATTTCGGCAAGATCATCGGATACAGTGACATGTTAACTGATCGGTCTATTCAGTTGTTAAAAAACGTGTATCTCCAGATCCATACACAGCAACCTCTTTTTGGGATTTTCGAAACGACCGAGGAAATGGCCCACGAGCATTTTGAACGACTGCAGGCGATGCATCATCTCGGCATCCCAACAGCGAAACCGTATGGGTATTATTGGGTAAAAGGCACCTCGTGGCTGCTGGTGACAGAGTTTCTTGACGCGAAACCAATCTCTTCGTTTCGCAAGCTCGAACCCACCTTGGTCGACACGGTCTTTCGCTACCTGCATCAGATGCATCATAAACGGATCTTCCACGGGGACCTCAAACCAGACAACATCATGGTGGGAGACAACATTTACATCCTTGATTTTGGCCATCTGCGTAAGGACGCCACCTCTCAATCCAAGCAGGCTTATGACCTTGCGTGTCTGCTCTGCTGCTTCCTTGAGTTCTGCCCCATCGATGAGATCCTCAAGGTCGCACGAAAGTATTATTCTCGTCGATCACTTAAGGCAGCCGTTGACTACATCGAACTGATCCAGATGCGCCCTGATATCCATTTTAACGATGAAACCAAGAAAACGCTGCTGCGGTCCCTGATTGATTGACCAGACATGGTGCCTTGGAAAGAAACACAAACAATCTCAGTATGTTGCCATGTTCTTCAGAGTTTAGAACGTAACGAGGGAAAAAAATCGACGATCATCATGAAGAAGAAACTCAATGTCATCGACTTGGATAACACCTTGCTTCCCTATAATTCCTGGGCGAAATTTGTGATGGTATTTCTCAGCAACTGGCGGTGTTTCTTCCCGATCATTTATTATTCTCTCTTGCGCGGGGTCGGGATGCTCTCGCGAGGCATGTATCAGAGGAACTTGCTCAGAGTCATGAGAAAAATACATGGCTATGAAAATACTGCAAAAACCTTCGGGGAAGCGTTATTTCAGGATGTTCGCACACCGCTCGTTCGCTTTATCCAGGAGAACACCGATGAGGCGACCGTGAACGTCCTGTGCACGGCATCACCTGAGGATTACGTCAAATATCTGTCGAAAAAATTGGGGTGGCGGTACGTTAGCAGCACGCTGGATCAGGGCGGCACGCACTTCATCCACATGTTCCGAGAAAGAAAAATTGTTGCGATACAGCAGGAATACCCGCTTGAGGATTTTGACTATCATCTGGCGATGTCGGATGACCGTGGAGATCTCGGGCTTCTGAGGTTATTCGAAACGTACAATATCGTACGCAAAGGCCGTTGGCAATGAACGATCTATGTATAGGATACAGCCGAATAAAGAGCGTAGCTAGTACTGGAACGGCGAGCAAGGAATCAATGCTTGAAAATGAAGGACCTGACAAGCGAAATTATTTTTTTTCTTTTTGTTGTTTGATGAGGGCGACCGCATGTAACTCGATACGGGTGCCTTCCTTGATGGTTTCAACTGAGAACTTCCATTGCTCCATTACTGCGTTCATGTCCTTGAACCATTTCTTCAGCTCGAGGTTTTCTCATTCAATGCAGCTCCAACATTTTTGGTCGGCATAGTCCATTCTCCGGAGTGTAAGGTCGGATGATTTAATCATTTTTATAATTTGGGGGAACGACTATGCGTTGGCTCAATGGTACGGCTCATCGCGGACAGAACGTATAAATAAAGGTCTTTCTGATTATGAGGTATTCCTCGCACACATGTCGATCAATACGAAAAAAAGAGGGTCCGCGTATGAGTCAAAGGAAATATAGTTTAGACGCTGAAATTGAGATGATTTCAAAAAAAATTATGGATGAGATCGAAACGGCGAACAGTCGGGATATCCAGGATGCCTCATTCGCAAAAAAGATTTTACAGTTATCAGACTTGCATCACACAAGGAAACTATTACAGGAGATAGAAGACGCCTCGGCGGGGAGGGTGTGTTCGATCGAGAAACAGGCGGTGATCCAGGCGCTGCTCCTTTCCACCTGGTTGCAGAGACTCTATTTCATCATTCGGTCGTTTTTCATGACACTGCTGGGCGCTGTCATCGCCTTTGTCTATATTATGTACTTCGGGAAAATCGACATCTATTTGATGGCGATCTTGGGCCTGATTATCTTTGTCGCGACGTTGATGATCACCCGGTTATTTGACGCGCAGATCGTCAGGGCGACCAAACGAGTGGTACGATGGCTTGGGAAGTATGAAACCCTGCGTGATTTCATCATCAATCACTTCTAGATACCAGTCAAACAAAGGTTTTATTCCTTGAATGAAAATTTATATATAATACACGAGCATTAATATCTGTCATTAATCATTATTAAAAAAGGGGATCTGAAGAACATGAAGGAAAAAAAGACCGTACTGAAGCTTTTAATTGCATTGTGTGTGACTATTCTTTTGGTTGCACCCGCAAGCGCAATAGCATTGGCCGCACAGGGTTCTGAGCCCGGGACATTATTGAAAACGGCATCAAGTTCGCCATTATCCAACCCCCCGAGTTCTTTCGACCTGCGGGATGTAAGCGGCCATGATTATGTCACCTCCGTTAAGAGCCAGACAGGTGGCACATGCTGGACCCACGGAACGATGGCCGCACTCGAAGGGAACCTTCTTATTACAGGGAATTGGAACGCGACCGGACACACCGAAGAACCGAATCTCGCTGAATATCATCTCGATTGGTGGAACGGGTTTAACTCGTTTAACAACGATGATTACCAAGGAAGCGGCCTTCCAGTCCATGAAGGCGGGGATTACCTCATTGCGTCTGCCTATCTAACTCGAGGGGAAGGCGCGGTGTATTGCGCAGCTGCAAACGACAATACCGAGGAGGATGCAGCTTGGTACCCAACCGCCCCACCTCGATTCAACAGCTCCTACCAAATCTTTTATCCCAACGACGTCGAATGGTTCATTGCTGGTTCAGACCTGACGAACATTGACACCATCAAAGAGACGCTTATGACGAACGGCGTCATGGGCACATGCATTGATTATGAAGGTGGCTTTTTACAAAACTTTGGGAGTTACTACGCCTTTTACCAACCACCATCCTCTCAGACACAGCCGAACCATGCGATCGCGATCGTCGGCTGGGATGATGCGAAGGTCACGCAAGCCCCATTTCCAGGGGCCTGGATCTGTAAAAACAGCTGGGGCTCATGGTGGGGGCCTGAGGGCGGGTACTTCTGGATCTCCTATTATGACAAATGGTGCTGCCAGAACCCAGAGATGGGTGCCGTGTCCTTCCAGGACGTCCAACTCAAACCCTACAACAACACGTACTACTACGATTACCATGGGTGGCGAGACACGCTCACCGACGTCTCAGAGGCGTTCAACGCGTTCGTCGCGAACGGGAATCAGACCCTCAGCGCAGTGAGCTTCTACACTCCGACCGATACGGTTGGTTACAACGTGAAGGTGTACGGCCGCTTTGAGGGCGGGGTCCTCCTCGACGAACTCAGCTCTGTCTCAGGGTCTATCGCCTATAAGGGATATCATACGATTCCCCTCGTAACCCCTGTTGGGTTAACTGCTGGTGATCATTTCTACATCTATGTGAAGCTTCTTTCTGGGGGGCAGGCGATTGATAGGACCTCCATCGTGTCAACGTTACTGCTTGCAAAGGATCGCGGAACCGAGGTGAAATCCCTTGCTCATCCTGGCGAGAGCTACTACCGGACTGGCTCATCATGGGTGGATCTCTACGATTATAATTTCCATAACCAGTCACGGAACCACACCGCGAATTTCTGCATTAAAGGGTTTACCATGGGTGGATATACACCGAAGAACCCTGATTTGAACTGCGAAGGAAGCCTCAGTTGGACTGGTATCAAACCAGGGGGGACGGTCCATGGGAATTTCACGGTTGAAAACATCGGAGACCCAGCATCACTCCTAGATTGGAAGGTTGCGGAATGGCCATCCTGGGGTACCTGGACGTTTCAGCCATCGAACGGTACTGGCCTGACGCCGGAGGAAGGACCTATCGGGGTGCAGATATGGGTTGTTGCTCCCACGACGGGAAAAACCGAATTTAATGGGACCGTGAAAATCGTCAACACACAAGACCCAAGTGATTACACGGTGATCCAGGTGTATATGAAGACACCGATCGTGAGTCAGCAGTCGATGCTTCAGCTCCTTTGGCAACTCTTCCAAGAGAGACTTCACCAATTTATTTATCGGTTCTTCGACCGGTAGCTTTGGTCTCTCACTTCTTATTTTTTTTAAAATTTTTTACTTTTTTTGTAAAACACTTCCGTCCCTTATAACGAATCCCGAGGTTAGTTTTATATAAAAAGCATCTTTTAATACTATTTTCATCATAAATATTATATATTGCTTACTCCTTATTTCTTCCATATAAAATATGACTGGAGGAAAAAATATGTGGAAGAAATTATCTAATCATGATACGATATCAATGCTTCACATCGGCACCGCCTTGCTTCTTGCCGTGGTACTCGTGATTTCCTCGTTTGTGACCTCAGCGGGGACCTCTGCAGACTTGAGTCGGAATAGCCCGCCTAATACCCCGAGCAACCCGTTTCCGGCGAACGGGTCGACGAACGTCTCGATCACCACGCATCTGAACTGGACTGGGGGCGACCCAGATAACGATACCGTGACCTATAACGTGTTTTTTGGGACAAACCAGACGCCAGCACCAGTCGCTACGAACCTCTCTACGACCATCTACAGCCCCGGGACCCTGAACTTTTCCACGACATACTTTTGGAGGATTATCGCCTGGGACAACAACAGCCAAGCGGCATCGGGTCCACTCTGGGAGTTCACCACGAGAGCGAACCATCCACCGAACACACCAAGCTCACCAGACCCTGGAAATGGATCGACAGATGTTTCCATTATCACCGATCTCTCATGGACAGGCGGAGACCCTGATGATGACACCGTGATGTTCGATCTGTATTTCGGACAAACGACCACCCCTCCCAAAATCGCAGGTAACCTCACGAATACGACCTATACTTCCCTAGGAACCCTTCTGGACAATACTTTGTATTATTGGCGGGTTATCGCCACCGATAACCATTCCGCGTCAACAAACGGGCCACTGTGGATGTTTACGACAGGAACATCATCGGTGAATGTCACGATAACGAAACCACTGAACCATATGTTGTACCTGAACGATGTTCCTCATAAATTCATCGGCCCGACGATCGTGTTCGGCGCAATCACGATTACTGCAAATGCGACGAGCACCGCAGGGATCAAGAATGTGACGTTCTATATCGATGGAACGCCCGTCAAAAATTTCACCACAGGACCGTACTCGTACCTTTGGGACTCGAACGTCAAAGGCCTTCGCCATACGATTAAAGTGGTGGCGTATGACAACAATGGGAAGAACGGGTCTGCAGAGATTAACATCATCAGATGGAAGCTTCATCTTATTCCTTGGCTCATCGTCGGAGCCGTGGTTGTCTCCCTGTTGATTCCTCATACCACAATGAAAGGGTTAGTGCTGAACCTCCGACAAACCGGGCTAAGGGGATACACCTTCTTTGCGCTACGCATGCACTTCCATACCGTGAGCCTGCTGAAGAACGTCCGTGGGGTCGTCAAGTGGAAACGCTGCGTCGTTCATTTCGTTATCCCGCCCACAGTGATCGTGAAGCTCGGTCCGCCTCGTACGCTTGCCTATCTCTCCATAACCTTCCTTGGTAGCAACATGGGTACCGTGACGCATCCTTCAGGAGGGTTCTTCCAGAATCTCCTGCCGCTTCAAGGCAGAACGAAAGCCAATAAGGGTCTGTCCTCTTCCTTCACGAACGCGATGAAGAACGACTAAATGGAAGGATAGTTCGTCGAAAAACAACCGGTAGGTTTACAGAATTTTGGACAAGTCGTTCAACCAGGAATGGATTACTTCCCTTGCTATACGTTTACTAAAAGTAGTGAAGTAATTGTTCCTTCTGCAACCTTGCTTTCACCAGGGGATAGAGGGTTATTTCCTCCTCTTCTACCATCACCTGGCCAAGGTTCATCTCTTTGAGCAGGTGAAACAGACGTTGTTTTTTTTCTGGATTGACGGATACAATCGCGATATTGAAGTTCATATGGGCGTCTCGTAACGAGGTCAACGCGTTAATCTGATAGTCGAACCCTTGGCTCGCACCGGTGAAGAGAGTGAATTCTTCCGCGTCAGCGCCCTTCAGGCACACGCGCACATGAAGGTTGTCAAACGAAGAGAGTGCCTCAACGTAGTGGCGGTCGTATCCTAACAGGATGCCGTTGGTCTCCAGGATAAAGGTATGTTTTGTATCAATGGCTTTTAGAAGAGCAAGAAGATGGTGCTTTCCGATGGTAGGCTCACCACCTGAGATTCGAAGCTGCTGATAGCCTTTTTTTTCCGCGATACGGTGAAGCTCGGTTGCGATCGCTTCAGGGGAATAGAACGTACCAGTGTGCTGTGCATCCCAGACGCTTGCACCGGACCAGCAAAACTTGCATCGTAGGTTGCAGCCGACCGTATCAGCGGTCGCGATGCCGCCGTAAAAACCTGTGGGTCTGAACCGATAATATTTTTTTAAAGTACCGTGAACAACAAGCTCTTCGGCTTTCTTGGTTACTTCAATAGGATCATACATCAGGTATACGACCTAGCATGCAACCATTATAAAGAAGACAACCGATTTTGGTCATTATCTTTCGATGAGAATCTCCCTATTTACGACATCTTGATAGGACTGCAGGTTCTTCTGTATCCCTTTTCCAATCCAACAATAGAGACATAATCTATCCTTAGGAAGCCCAATCGCCTTCACCATATCATCAAGCAACTGATACTGGATCGAGGCAGCCCCGAGGTCCTTGGCGATCCATTCGACCATCTTCTTATATTTTTCAGAGGAAGGATCAAGATAGTCAGAGACATCCTCGATGTCCTTTCCCTCAAGCGCACGGATCGCCCGACGCGCAACAAGCTCCTGGATGCTCCTCGTCGAGAGATTATACACGCACGGGAACATCAAGGGCGGACAGGCAGGTCGCACATGGACCTCTTTCGCCCCTGCCTGCATGAGCTTCGCTATTGTATAATTCTTGAGCTGCGTCCCACGGACAATGGAATCCTCGCATAGCACGATTTTATTTCCTCGTGCAATCGCATCATTCGCGATGAGCTTCATCAGCGCAATGCGATCCCTTAGCTCCTGTGAAAGCGGCGTGTAGCTTCGACCGTACCCAGGGGTGTACTTCAACAGCACCCTGCGATAGGGTATCCCAGATTCCATCGCGTAACCAACCGCATGGGCGACCCCCGAGTCAGGGACCCCTGAGACCAGGTCAGCCTTCACCGTGTCCCGCTTCGCTAAAAACATCCCGCAGCTCTCCCGTACTTTCTCGACATTGATCCCCTCATAGGATGATGCAGGAAACCCAGTATACACCCAGAGAAACGCGCAGATCTTCGTTCCTTGGCGTCCCTTCTTCTTTTCCTCGACGCCTTTTTTGCCGATAAAGACGATTTCACCCGGTGCAATATATTTTTTAACGCTGAATCCTAGATTCGGGAATGCACAGGTCTCACTTGCGACCGCGACTTCCCCTTCCTTCATCCCGACGACCAAAGGTGTGACCCCGTTACGGTCCCTCGCGCAATATATCCCTTTCTTTGTCAGAAGAAGTAAAGAGATCGATCCGATGATCCTATTGAACATCCGTTCAATACCGTAGGTGATGCTGTTCCCCTGATTGATCAAATGAGCGACAAGCTCGGTGGTGTTGATGTCACCACGGTCGATCTCACTAAAAGAGACTCCTTTCTCGATGAGCTCTTGTGCTAATGTATCTTTATTGACCACGAGACCTGCTGAGCATATCGCAAATGCACCGAATTTGCTTTCAAAAGTCAAAGGCTGAGGGTCTCTATCTGAAATAACACCGATCCCCAGATGGCTTTTGATTTTGTCAGAGCCTTCATAGAACTTCGATTTAAACTGCGAATTTTTGATATCATGGATCTTCTTCACGGGCATCCCATTTTTTTCGATAAATGCGATGCCTCCGTACTCTGTTCCTAAATGAGTATGGTAATCGGTACCGTAATAAAGACTGGAGATACAATTGTTATTGCTCACGACGCCAAATAAACCACTCATAGTCTCCCCGCTATGAAGCAGGAGAAACGATGAATTATATTTAAGGGTTGTTGATTTATTTTTTTGATGGTGTGTCTATTATCCGTTGGATGAAGGATGAACATACAGCGAATTTTTTATCGAACAAATCAATCTGAACGTACTTAGCGCTACAGTCAAGAGCGCTTAATGGGTTTGTAGTATCGTTATTTTATCATTCTGTAAACATTGCTCGACAGTTCTTAATAGAAGGGTAAAGAAATATAAGTGTACGGATCCAATCTCTTTCGCTGCGAACGGGAAGGTAGGAAAGACGCGGGGTTGATGAGATGGAGTTCATGACAAAAAAACCAACGACGAAAAAACTTTTTTGGTCAAACGTTCAGACCACTGGAGAAGGCGAGGAGTAATGAATCGGCAACAACTCACCTACGTTAGAGTCGTTGCCCTTTTTATGGCGGGTATGGTCGCCATCCTAGCTCTTGGGAATCTTTTTACTGTCGCCACGAAAAGCATCTCTGTTGAAATTCCTACTGAGGAGGATTTCCATTGGTCTGTCGACCCGGTGGAGCATGTACTACTGTTTCGCACGTCGTTTTCCGTGGAAAACCAGGGTGCGTACGACATCAAAGACATCGATATCTCCGCTCACCTCATGAAAGACGGGTGGACATCCTTGGTTTCATTCGAGAAACAAGATATGGTGATTGCACGGGGAGGCAACACGACCGTTGATCTCCTTATTCCACTTGATCTTGCTACGATTTCCTGGTTCGACTGGCTCGATCTCATGTACCAGAATTCGAACCTGACGTTGATGCTGGATATCAACGCAAAGTATATGTTTGGTCTCATTAAATTCACTGCTGACGAAGCAATCAACGTCCCTTGGACCCCTCCACTTCAGAATCTCTTTAACAATACGACGGTGCGGGCTGGGATTGAGGGTCTTCTCACGCTGTTAAAGATTACGCAGAACAGCTCAGTCACTACATTGTCTGACCTGATTTCCTTGCTTTCCCTGCCTCAGATCTCGTACGCGAGCGAGAACGGGTTTGCGTTTTCGCTTGTGATCTCCAATTATTCAGAGACATTAACAAACATTACATTTCACCTCGTCGCCCCGTTTCTTGTGATCGAGGGTGGTTTTGAATTCAAGGTGTCCGTGCTCGTAGGGATAGAAGAAGGACATCCAGTCCTTCAGATACAGGAGGTTTGTTTACAGTATGTCGACTAAGAAACGACGCCTCTCACTCAAAGCTTTTTTAGCGATCGTCTTTTACCTCATCATCCCGGTGTGTGCCATCCTCCTCATTCATCGAGCGTACCCAGGAATCTCTAAAGAGTGGTTGTTCATGCGCATCTACTGGATTCTTCCCACCGCATTTGTCATCGTTATCCTTGCGCAGTTGAGCGCACGCACCCGAAAAGGAGAAACGAAACGATTGCTTTTAAGCATTGGATTCACCCTTGCGACCTTGATATGGATGTATGGTTTGCTTGGCGGCAGAGTGGTCATCACCACCGCATGGAATGGATACGACTTCTCGCTTCATATGGAAAAATATGTGATCCTCATTGGATGCGTCGCTGCGTTCAACATGATTTACTACATACTCGAATGGAGAGTATACCGGCAAGACACAGTGATACCACCTTCGCGAAGGAGGAAAGCAAAGAGTGTGCCCATCGAATGAACGACTATTGAGACACCGTAAGGATGGGACTGCGCAGAATGGGTTCTGTAGTTTGTTCTTTCTTTACACGTTGATATTGAAATCCTTGTAACCCAAGTTCAGTCCTCAGTGTTCCGAATTTCTCTTCAAACAGTGCTCTTTCATCGCTTTGCCAGGGGTGAAACGAGGGACGTACGTATTCCAGAAGCCTTGGGAGTAGCGCTCGCATTATCCCTTTGTTCCCTAGGTAAAACATCCAGAATTCATGGCGATGCGATCGGTCCCACATCCCATCATGGCGTAGGAGGTATCGATGCCTTCGAAGAACGTTCATCCAGATATAATAGGTGATGAATGCCATTCCCAACATGCGACGGATATACCCGCCATGAAGCTTCTGGTACAAATCATAGCAGACGCTCTTATGCTCCAGTTCCTCCATGGTGTGGTACAGGAATGTCTTCTGGAACATCGGTGCAGACGCAAATACCAGATCCGGCTGATCACGGGCAAACAACTTGGTCATCGATGCGGTATATTGTTCCGCGCCAATCGTGATCGACAGACGGGTCATCTTGTCGAGATGCGAACGGGCCCAGGTCCGGAACCGATGAAGCAGCATAGTATAGGTGTTCATTTGCTGGTAACCTATCATAGCAAGGGCCTTGGTCCATTTCTCATGCACGACACTATGTCGACCCTCCTGTTCAATAAAATGGTTCAAGTCATCGTGAAACACTGGATCCTCAGTTACAACAGAAGGATTTTTTTCCGTACAATCTCGCGCCGCCTCAATGAACAGACGTTCTCCCTCGGGGAACAGCGATTGAAAGGCGTTAATGAAATGCATGACCACGACACCCTTCGTGTTCCACATCGGATTCTTCTGCAAGAATGCTAACGGTTCGACATCAAGCTTTCTGCTTACCAGCACAAGGTCACTTGGGCGATTCTTCATACAATACACTCAGATATTCTTTTCTTCAACACCTATGAATCATTTAAACATTTTTCACAAACGATTAAAAAATAGTTTCATTATCATTAACAATAGCTCGTGCACAAAATATTTCATGACCTGTTTTAGGTTTTTTTCTTTAAAAAAGAAACAATAACAAGGCATACAGCAGCCGTAATACTCAAATAAAATCCTAAACCAGGACCCCAACTACACGGTATACTTACGACATCAGTAGCTCCTGGGAGTGTCGTTTCAATATCTCCACTGCCACTGAAACTACCGACACCTATTTCAGTGATCTGGGACATCGCATAAAAGAAAACCGAAAGTACGACCACTACCATAAAAAAGCTTAGAATAGATAAAACAATAGTTGTTTTTCTAAACTTGTTTTTTGTAAATATACTAACAAACAAAATAAGACATGTAATAGCTAAAAGTATTGAGAGTAGACTTAGAACCATGGTAACCTGACCAGGTACTTGACTTACTCCTCCACCAATTATAGATGATGATTCGGTTAAGCTAACAATCTTTGCTGGTATTAAAAGAGTCTTTGTAGTAGTTGATACGGATTCGTTACTACCATTGAGCACCCACCATGGTGAAACAAGTGCGATTAACAACAAAGCAATAATAAGTATTTTAGCACCAACATAAATCTTTTTTTTCCAAAACATAAATATTATCGAAAAAACAGCAAGGATAACACCAATGTACATAATCATGTTATGGAAAAATGAGTCTTTTGATGTAATGATATTAATTTTTTTATCTCCTTTTACATCTGTTTTTTGTTTAGCGATTTCTTTATGATCGGAGGTAACTTTTATCTCATATTCTCCGGGGGGAACAGAAATAACAGTTGTACCATCTTTATTGATTTCTTTTCTTAAGTTTTTGCCGCTGCGTGTTACTGTGATTTCACCGTTAGAAAATGAATCTCCGTAGGAATTCATCGCATTGAAATCTATTTTATATTCTGCTTGGAAACTCAATTCTAGGGATTTATCGTTATCAATTTTTACATCATTATTCAAATCAAAGGATTTATAGCTCATACTTAAAACATAGTTAGCAGGATACAGATTAGAAAAACTGTATTCACCGTTATCTTTTTTCTCAGCGTTTATATTAGTAGGTATAATCATTTCTTTACTTGTAAGGGTGGGATTAACTTCAACAGCTGGTGCAAAACCCCATGTGTCTTTCAATTTTAGTGTTAACTTGTATTGTTTCATAGAAAATGTTTCCTGCAAGGTTTTAATTCTTTGTATAAAACCTAGCTTCACATTTTTTTCTTCAACTAAAAAACCCTGGTAAAAAACTTTTAACGTATATGGCTTTGTTGGATAACAAGGAGCTTTGAGAACACCAAATCCATTATCATCAGATATGGTTTCAGCGATAGATACATTATCACTGCAAAGTGAAAACTTAACATTTTCAACTCCTTTATTATTTTGATCATTAATTAAAAATTCAAATTTTGCTTGAAATCTGCAATATATATGTGTTGTAGTATCTTTATTTATTTCAACTGCTGCGAAACCGATATATTGTCTTTCTTTTGTAAAAAGCGGGTTTTCTCTAAATATTTTTACAAGGTATATACCTGGTTCTAAGTCAGGGAATTTTATTTTTTTGAATAATGAAGCGTTTTTCCAGTCAAAAAATGCAATAATCAGTAGTTATCAAATTGTCCCACCCCCAAGATAGACACAACGAAATGCAGGATTGATAAGATCAACCTTCGGGCGATTCACTGAAACAACTGTTCGAACAGCTCCTAAACAGGCTTTGATC
>Ga0315282_10001216_pt1 | contig 49458 bp, 40 predicted proteins | sample YL17G07_20_MG_FD_203693 | JGI IMG/M metagenome (GOLD analysis project Ga0315282, IMG submission 203693) | Sediment microbial communities from Yellowstone Lake, YNP, Wyoming, USA - YL17G07_20 | ecosystem: Environmental > Aquatic > Freshwater > Lake > Sediment | place: USA: Wyoming | collected...
CGCTTGGCGGTGAAATGGTGGCGCTTCGCCGCCTCCTGCTGGAGGGTCGAGGTGATGAAGGGCGGCGGCGGGAAGCGCCGCTGGTCCTTCTTGTCCACCGAGGCGACTGCGAACTTCTCCTTCGAAACACGGTCCACGACGGCGTGGGCCTGCTCGCCGTTCACGAGCCTGGGTTTGTCGCCGTCGATGGCCGCCAGTTTCGCGGTGAACGGCTTCGTGCCCGGGATGACCTGCGCCACCTTCGCCTCGACGGTCCAGTATTCCTGCGGAACGAAGGCCGAGATCTCGGCTTCGCGGTCGCAGACGATGCGCACCGCCACCGACTGCACGCGCCCCGCCGAAAGCCCCTTGCGCACCTTGGTCCACAGGAGCGGCGAGAGGCTGTAGCCGACGAGCCGGTCCAGGATGCGGCGCGCCTGCTGGGACTCGACCAGCTTGATGTTTATGCCGTCGAGCGGGGTTTCCACCGCATCCTTCACGACCTTCTTCGTTATCTCGTTGAACACCACCCGGCGTATCTTGGCATCGGGCAGTTTCATGGCCTCCTTGAGGTGCCAGCAAATGGACTCCCCCTCGCGGTCCGGGTCGGTGGCGAGATAAACGATATCGGCCTTGCGGGCAAGCATTTTCAGCTCCTTCAGGATGTCGCCCTTCCCCCGCACCGTGACGTATTGCGGCTTGAACCCGTTCTTCACGTCCACGCCGAGGCGGTGCTGGGGAAGGTCGCGCAAGTGGCCCATGCAGGCCCGGACGACGAACCTGCCCCCGATGAACTTCGAGATGGTCTTGACCTTGGCGGGAGACTCCACGATGAGGAGGTGCAACCTGGACGCCCCCTTCTTCCCCTTCGCCTTCGCCGCGGTTTTCGCCTTCGGTTTCGCCACGATTTCAGCGGCTTCCGGCGGAACCCCCCCTTCCCCGGGAAGGGCGCCGGGCTTTTCCGTCACTGCCCGCCCTCCAGGAGGAGCGGCGCCCACTCACGGCCGTCGGCGAAATCGGTCACCCGGAAGGTCCGCGGCCAGAACATCTCCCGACAGTTGGCGCGCAGGCGCAGGGAAACGGTCATCCGCATGGCCGTTCCCGGCACCAGCTTCTCGCGCTTGAAAAGGGCCGCGGGCATGAAGATTTCCACGGTTCCGACGGTGCCGCGAATCTTCTGCGCGACCAGGAGCCTTCCCTCCGCGGGAAAGGGCACCCCCCCGCGCACCGTCAGCACCTCCGGCGGGTAGAAACCGGCCGCGGGCTTCTTGGGGTCACGGCGCTCCATCACGCCCTTCAGGGTCAGGACGACCGGCGCCTCGTCCTCGCCGCCCACCCCGATGGTGAGGCGCTCCGTGTCAGCCTCGGGGCGCCCCGGGGCGGCCATCCGGTCGCGGTAGTCCATGTAGACGACCAGGATGACAAGACCCTCGGGGTGCCATGCCAAATGCACGTCACCGAAGCGCTCGAATGGCGCGGCGCCCCTGGCCTCCGGGAGCCAGGTCTTGTCCATCGGCCACTCGTCCGCCGCCCCGTCCACCACGGGAAGCACCTGCAGCTGGGGCACCCGCCAGCCCTCCGGCGAGCGGACCAAACCGGCGCCCGCCGGCCAGGTGCCGTGCAACTTCTCGGCGGAACGGCCGGCGCGGTCCAGCGCGCCCACGAGCTCGGTGTAGGCCTGGTCCTTCACGTCCACGACTCCCATGTTGAAGTCCTCGCCTCCGCCGCCCGGGTCGCGCCCCCCGGCGGGTTCGTCGTAGAACTGGAACCAGTGCCAGCCGACCACGCCGGGATAGCGCTCCAGGCCCTCCGCGAGGCGGCGGGCGCCCTCCGCCCGCTCCTTCTGCGTCGCGACGACCATGTATTCGCCGTTCCGGTTCCCGCACTTCGTCGTGTTCTGCATCGAGGCGAAGTAGAATTCCGACACGAGCACGGGCTTGCGGGAGATGCGCCGGAGGCCCTCGAAATAGAACGGCGCCGCCCAGCCCTGCGGGACGAGGGTGTTGTAGTTCGTCGAGATGACGTCGACGTGGCGCGCGGCGGCCCGCACCACCGGCTGGGAATAGAAGTTGGCGTAGCGGTCGCCCAGGATGAGGTGGTTGGAATCGACCGCGCGGACCTCCTCGCAGGCCGCGCGGTAGTAGCGGTCAGCCAGCCACTCGGCGTAGCGCTCCACCAGCATGGGGCGCGCCCCGGGCCTGAACTCGACGCGGCGGAGCGACCCCTTCAGGTCCTCGAATTTCGCCGGCTTCGGCTCCACTTCGAAGTCGGCCAGGAACCGGGTGAGGTCGCCCCCGTATTCCGTCCCCAGCATCTCGAACACGCGCTTCTTGAGCGGGTTCTTCCACGCCTGCTTCACGGCGAACACCAGGAGGGTCTCATCCCACCAGCCCAGTTCGTTGTCGAGGAAATACCCGATGAGCCTGGGGTCGTTCTTCGCGTCCGCGTAGGGCGCCAGCAACTTGCGATAACGTTCGCGGGCCGACGGCGTGTCCGGGTCGGCCCACGGCACCCCGGCGGCCGCCCCCAGATTGAGCGTGACGGCATAATAGAGCTTGGTGCCGGCGGCGGCGACCCCCCGGTCGGACCCTCCCCCGGCCGTGTTGAATCCCCATTTTTCGAGCCTTTCCGCCGCCGCCTGCCTCCATTTCTCGACGCACGGATACAGCCGCAGGCCGCAGTAGGCCGGGTTGGCCTGGTCGTAGTCCGCGAGGGCCACCCCGGGATTCACCCCGTCCACCCCCCGGGAAAAGAGCCTCTTCCCGTCCGGGTCGACGAGCCAGCACACGCCGTTTTCCTCGACGGCCCGGACGAATCCGCCCGCCCACGCGGACTGCGCCACGGAGGCCAGCGCGGCCAGGAACAGCAGGGCCCTCATCGCCGCCTGTTCTTCCCGCCCATCCTGAGGCGGGCCAGTCGGCCGGTGTCGAGGGCGACACCGAGCTGGGACGACGGCCAGAAGGCCTCCTTGGTGGCGCCCTTCATCACCAGGGAGAGCCCCAGCATGACGATGTCCCCCTTGACCAGCTTGTCCTTGCCAAAGAGCTTCGCCGGGATGAAGACCTCCGCGGTCCGCAACAGGCTGCGGTCCCACTGGTCCCCCTTGATGCCGGCCAGGGCGTCGAGCGTCACCTTCCCCAGCGGGGCCGCCGCCGCGAGCTTGGCGACCGGCCGCTTGTCCGGAGTCTTATCGGGGGGCTTCAGGCCGACCCTCTCGCCGAATCCCCCAATCACCGCCCCCACCGGCGGGTTCTTCCCGTTGGTGAATACCGCCACCAGCCGCTGGCGGTCATCGAGGGTTTCCCCCTCGCCGCCGCCGCCCCAGAAATCGTGGTAGACCGTGCCGACGTAAATTCCCGCCGAATCCCACATCAGGTAGAAGTCGGCGAAGGGGACCCACGGGAAACGGGACGCCACGCCCGGCACCCAGGAGGCGGAGCACACCCAGTCGTCCAGCTGGCCGTCGATGGTTATGGTGGCCGACATGCCCGGGACATCCCAGGCGCCGTCCCTGCTATCGATGCCGCGACGGAGGGGCCCCTCCCTGTGCAGCCTGGCCATGTCGTGGTTCACCCGCGTGAGAGCCTCGGTGAGCTCCTCGTAGGGCTTGTCCTTGATGTCCACGAGCCCCATGTTGAAGTCTTCCCCGTCCCCGCGCCCGAGCGGCGGCTCGTCGGACCACTGGAACCAGTGGTAGCCGACCATGTAGGGCAGGCGGATCATCTGCTCGGCCATCGACGATGCGCCGGCCGCCCGCTCCTTCTGCGTCTGCACTATGAGGAACGGCCCGCTGGTGTTCTTGTTGCCCGTCCGGTTCTCCATCGCCGCGGCGTAGAACTCGCCCACGAGCACCGGCTTGCCGGCGAGCCGGTAGATGCCGTCGAAGAACGCGGGGGAAATCCAGCCGCTCTGGGCGTAGGTGTTGAAATTGACCGAGATAAGGTCCATGTACTTCCCGGCGGCGCGCACCACCGGCTGGGTGTAGTAGCTCGGATAGCGGTCGCCCATCAGGAGGTGGTTCGGGTCGGCCTTCTTGACCTCCTCGGCCAGGACGCGGTAGTATTCGCCCGCCACCCACTCCAGGAACGCATAGATGACGTTGGGGCGCCGGCCCGGCAGGCTGGTCAGCAATGTAAGCTTGTTCTTCAGGCTGGTGAACTTCTTCGGTTTGGGCTGGACCTTGAAGTCCTGCAGGAAGAGCCTCAGGTCGCCCTTGTATTCCACCTGCAGCATCTCGAACAATTTCTTCTTGCTGCGGTCGGTGTAGGGCAGGGAGCCGTAATAGTCGAAGACGGCGTCGTCGTACCAACCCAGCTCGTTGTCGAGGAAATAACCGATGAGCAGGGGCTCATTGCGGTTATTCACCAGCGGCTCGATGAACGGCCTGATTATCTTCAGCGATTCCTCCGTGGAAACGTCCACCCAGGGCGCGCCGACCATCGCCCCCAGATGCAGGCTCACCACGTAGGGCATTTCCTTTTTCGCTATGGCCCGATCGTCGCCCCAGCCGCCCACCGTGTTGAAGCCCCATTTCTTCGCCCGGGCGGAGGAAGCCGCCCACCAGGCGTCAAAAGTGGGGTAAAAGAGCAGGCCAAAATACTCCGGGTTTTCCGGCTTGAATTCCTTGGGGTCGCCGCCCGCCTGGAAAACGTTGATGCCCGACGAGAGGAAGGGCTTCCCGTTGTTGTCCACCAGCCACCAGACGCCCTTTTCCTGCTTGACCTTGAAGAAACCGGCGTCCACCGCGGGGGCCGCCACGGCGGCGAGCGCCAGTATGGCCAGGAACCTCCTCACCGCGGAACCAGCGGGGAGAACGCCACCGCGAACACGGCGGCGACCGCCCACAGGAACGGGTGGATGGCGCGGAAGTTGCCCCGGAAAGACTGGATGGCGACGAACGCGATAAGCCCCCAGCCAACCCCGGTGGATATCGAGAAGGTAAGCGGCATCAGCATGAAGACCAGGAAGGCCGGGATGCCCTCCTCCACCCGGAGCCACTCAATGCCGGACAGGCTCCGCACCATCAGGTATCCCACGATGATGAGGGCCGGCGCCACCGCGCACGGCGGGATGGCCGCCGCGAGCGGGCTTACGAACATCGCCAGCAGGAACAGAACGGCGACGGTCAGCGCCGTGGTGCCGCGGCGACCCCCCGCGGCCACCCCGCTGGCGCTCTCGACGTATGTCGTGAGGGAGGAGGAGCCAAGGATTCCCCCGAAAAGCGCCGCCAGCGAGTCCACGTAAAGGATTTCGCGGATGCGGGGAATCCTCCCTTTCGCGTCCACGAACCCGGCCTGCGTTCCCACAGCGATGATGGTTCCCATCGTGTCGAAGAAGTCGGTCATGAGGAAGGCGAGGATGACGGGCAGGAGCTTCCAGGACAGAACCTCGGGGAATCCCCGGACGAACCCGCCCACCGTTGAGAAGTCCGGAAGGGCCGCCACTTCCCCCCAGGACCCCGGCAGGCGCGCCAGCCCGAACCCCGCGTCGGCCAGCACCGCGGAAAACACTATCCCCAGGAGGATGGCGCCCGGCACGCGCCAGGTCAGGAGGGCCACCGTAACCAGCAGGCCCGCGACGGCCACGAGGGCCGCCGGCTCGGCCAGGTTGCCGAGGGTGACCAGCGTGGCGGGATTGCGGACCACCAGCCCGCCGTTTTGGAGCCCGATGAACGCGATGAACATCCCGATGCCCATCCCGATGGCGTGCTTCAGCGACATCGGGATGGCGTCCATCACCCACTGGCGGAGCCCCACGACGACGAGGACGGTGATGATGGCGCCCTCCACGACCACCACGGCCATGCCGGTCTCCCAGGAATAGCCCATACCCCGGCAGATGGTGTAGGCCAGGAAGGCGTTGAGCCCCATCCCGGGCGCCACCGCGAACGGATAGCGCGCCCACAGCCCCATGAGCGCTGTGGCGAGCGCGGTGCCGAGGCAGGTTACCGCCAGCGCGGCGCGGGGAGGGACGCCGGCCGCGGAGAGGATGGCCGGATTGGCGAAAATTATGTAGGACATGGTCATGAAAGTCGTCAGTCCCGCGAGAATCTCGGTTTTCATCACGCGCATGTCGCTCTCATCCTCCTTTTGCTGTTTCCGTGTCCGCGGCCGTCCGCGCCCGGCCGCCAAAACCGATATGCCATACAGGATAGCAGAGGAACCGGGGAATGCGGCCCGCGGGGCCCCGGGGGGGCGGGGCCGTTACCGCGGATATTCCCTTGCCTTTCCTACCTCTTTCCGGTCTTTCCGCCCTTTCCGGTTTTCGCGGCGCCGGGCTTGACGGGGCCTCCGCCGGGAGGCGGTGAGCCGGGCGGAAGCAGGTAGCCGGCGAGGGCCGCGTCGAAGTCGTTCGAGCCGGGAACGGGCGCCGCGAGCCCCGCCAGCGCCGCCCGTCCGGAGCAGTCCAGCGCCGCTCCCAGCGCGCCGGAGGGGGACGCGCACGCGCCCGTGCTGGTGATGGAACAAAGGATTTCCCCCGCAGGGCCGAACAGGACGGCGCGCCAGTCGCCGCGCCCCTTCCGCGCCGCCGGGTCGCCGTCCGCGCATCCGGCCACGAGGACGCGGCCGCAGGCATCGGAGCCCGCCCCGAAAGCCTTCGCATCGCCTCCCCCCGGGCTTGCCCAGGTCAGGCTCCACACGGTTTCCCCGCCGGGGGAAAAGCGGACGACAAGCCAGGAGAAAACGCCGCCGGGTCCCGCTTCCTGCTCCTTGCCCGCCACCACCGTGGACCCGTCCGGCAGGGCCGCCACGGCTTGCGCCTCGTCCCAACCCGGCCCGCCGCGCGTCCGGCTCCACAGGAGCCGCCCGGCGCCGTCGTATTTGCGCACGAGCCAGTCGCGGTCGAACCCGCCGCGCTGGAGGCATCCCGCGGTTATGACGTTCCCGGCGCCGTCGGAGGCGACCCCGTAGGCCAGCGTGCCCGTTCCCCCGGGCGAACTCCTGCTCCAGGCCAGCCTGCCCCGGGAGTCATACTTGCGCACCAGCATCGATTTCACGCCCGCCGGGGAGGACTGCCAGCCCGCGGCCACCACGGCGCCCTTCCTGTCCAGGCAAACCGCCTGTGCCCGGTCGTCGCCATGGCCGGGGCCGTCGAAGGACGCCGACCACGCCAGCTGGCCCGCCGCGTCGTAGCAGCGGACCAGCCAGTTGGCATACTGCCCAAGGTCGTTGCGCTCCTCCCATCCCGCCACGGCGAAATTCCCCGCTCCGTCCGCGGCGACCCCCTGGGCCACGTCGTCGCCGTGGTCCGGATCGTCGTAGCTTGTCGACCACAGAACCGTCCCGTGCAAATCGGCCCGGACGATGAGCCAGTTCTGCTCCTCGCGCCGGTCGGGACGAGCCTCCAGGCCAACCGCGACGGTTCCCCCCTTTCCATCGAGCGCCACCGAATAGAAGATTTCCACGCTCCGCGCAGGGGAGGCGCAGGAAAGCGCCCAGGCCGGCGGCGCCACGCACTCCTCCGCGCCTGCGCAGGCGGGGACAAGGGAAGCGAACAGCACGCTAGCGAGGGCGGGGCGAAGACCGGGGATTCTCATGCCTTCCTTTAAGGTGCGCCCACCGGGCGGGCCCTTCAGGTTATGACGAGGGCCCGGATGTCCGCGAAGAGGCGGACGGTGCCGGCCACCCGGCGCACCAGCGCCATCCGGCGGTCCCGCACACCATCATCCGGATCGTTGACAAGGACCTTTTCGAAGAACCTGTCGATGGCGGGCTTCAGGCCCGCCAGGAGCGAGAACAACTCGTCGAACTTCCCCTCCCCGGCAAGCGAAGCGGCCGCTTCCCGGACCGCCTCGTGGGCGTCCCAGAGGGCCTTCTCCTCGTCCGCCAGCCCCGCCGGGTCCTTGAGCGGCTCGACCTTGACCCCCTTCGGCAGGATGTTGGTCACGCGGGAAAGGGCGAGCACCGTTTCCCGCCAGTCCGGCCGTCCCTTCATTATGGCCAGGGCGCGCATCCGCTCCGAGGCGCCCAGGGCGTCGTTGAAATCCACGAGGCAGGCCTCAATCTCGTCGTGCTGGAATCCGTCCTCCGCCAGCATCACCGCCATGCGGTCGCGTAGGAAGTTGCGCACCGGGCGCACGGCGGAGGACCACTCCGGCCCCTCCGGCATCTGCCGGCCAAAGCGGATTGCCGCGTTGCCGAGGGCCATCGTCAGGGGAAGCCGCCACTTCCGGCCTATGGCGATGCGCAGGACCCCGATGGCGGCCCGGCGAAGGGCGTAGGGATCGGCGGCACCGGTGGGAGCGTGGCCCAGGGCGAAGTGGCCGACGAGGTTGTCCAGCTTGTCCGCCAGCGCCACCACGCACCCCGGACCGGTCGAAGGGATGTCGCCGGAGGCGCTGAGCGGCAGGTAGTGTTCCGCGACGGCGCGGGCGACCTGCTCCTGCTCCCCGGACGCGGAAGCGTAGAACCCCCCCGCCACGCCCTGGAGCGTCGGGAACTCGCCCACCATCTGCGTCACCAAATCAGCCTTGCACAGGAACGCGGCGCGCTCCGCCGCCGCGCTGTCCTCGGCGACCGCCCCGGCCAGCCATGACGCCAGCATGGAAAGCCGCTGGGCCTTGTCGAACATGGAGCCGGCGCCCGCCTGCCATACCGCCCCCTTCAGCCCGCCCAGGAACCCCTCGAAGGGCTTCCTGCCGTCCTCCCGGAAGAAGAACCGGGCGTCGGCGAGCCTCGCCTTGAGCACCCGCTGGTTCCCGGCTTTCACCTCCGGCGTGGAAACCCCGTTGGAAACCGTCACGAAGCACGGCAGGAGGCGGCCCGACGGGTCCACGACGGGGAAATAGCGCTGGTGCTCCTGCATGGCGGCGACCAGGACCTGCTTGGGGGTCTCGAGCGCCTCGCGGGGATAGCGGCCGAGGATGGGGACGGGCGTCTCGACCAGGTCCGACACCTCGCCGAGGAGCGACTCGTCCCACTCGATGCGGCCACTTGCCTTCGCGGCCAGCCGGTCCGCGCCGTTCCTGATGATGTCCTTGCGCCTGGCGCCATCCAGCACGATTCCGCATTTCTTCATGATGCGGAAGTAATCATCCACGGACTTGACCGGCAACGGCTTGGGATGGAAAAAACGCCGCCCATTGGTGGTGCGCCCGGAAACCAGCCCCCCGAATTGCACCTTGACTTGCCTGTTCCCGAACAGGGCCAGCAGCCAGCGGATCGGACGGGCGAAGGCCGCTTCCCCCGCCTGCGGCCAGCGCATGGACTTGGGGAACTCGAGCCCGGCCGCGATTCCGGCCAGCACGGCCGGCAGCGCCTTGGCGGTCGCACTGGCGGGAATCCTCTTCACGAATCCCATGCGCGGCCCCTTCTCCGAGGGGAACTCCCGCAGGGCCTTCACCTTGACGCCGCACTTCCGCGCGAATCCCTCCAGCGCTGGCGTGGGCTTTCCGTCGGGGCCGAACGCGATGGACTTGGGCGGGCCAAGAACCTCCTCCGCGCGCGCCTTCTGGACGAGCGGGACGCCCTTCACCCGCACGACCAGTCGGCGCGGAGTGGCCCAGACCCGCGCGTCGACTTCCCCGCCGCTTGCCAGGCCGGCAAACCGCTTGGCCGCCAAATCCCGCAACTGCCGGCGCGCGCCCGGCAGGAACCGGGCCGGGATTTCCTCGGTCCCTATCTCGAAAAGGACGTCCGCCGATGCGGGAGCACGAACCTTGCGGACGGCCCTTTTCTTCTTAATCTTCTTCTTCATCTTCATCTCCCCCCACTCCCAAGCGAAACCCCGTCCGCCGAGGGGCGTATGCCGGCCGTTTCGTAATCGCGGCGCATTACGGCCGGCGAAGGCGCGGAGCGGCCCGGCCGCGGCAGCGCCGAAGCCGGCAATCCCCGTAATGCGCCAGCGATGGAGAATGCGCGGCCATGGGGCCGAGCCCCCCCGGGGGGCGAGGCGGTAGTCTGCGGGCCGCGTACTCGCGGCCGCGTAAGGCCGGCATCAGAGCCCGTCCCGGCACGGCGGGACGGGACGGGCGTGCCCGAGGCGGACGGTGTTCGAGCGCCCTTATGCCTGGCCATATTTCTCCATGTAGAGCTTCGCCACCCCCGCCGCCATCTTCCGGACGCGGCCGATGAACCGGGCCCGCTCCGATACCGAGATGGCGCCGCGGGCGTCCAGCAGGTTGAACGAATGCGAGCACTTCATGACGGAGTCGTAGGCCGGCAGGACCAGCCCCGCGGCCAGGCAGGCGTTGGCCTCCGCCTCGTGGAGGTCGAACAGCTTGGATATCGTGGCCGTGTCCGCCTTCTCGAAGTTGTAGGCGGAGAACTCCTTCTCGGTCCGCAGGTGCACCTCCCCGTAGGCCACCGTGTCGTTCCACTTGAGGTCGAATACGTTGTCCACGCCCTGGAGGTACATCGAGATGCGCTCGAGGCCGTAGGTGAGCTCCGTGCAGGGCGGGTCGAGCGGAACCCCGCCGACCTCCTGGAAGTAGGTGAACTGGGTGATTTCCATCCCGTCCAACCAGACCTCCCAGCCCAGCCCCCACGCGCCCAGCGTGGGCGACTCCCAGTCGTCCTCGACGAACCGCAGGTCGTGCCGCTTGGGGTCGATGCCCAGCGCGACGAGGCTCTCGAGGTAGATTTCCTGCGAGTCGGCCGGCGCCGGCTTCAGGATGACCTGGTACTGGTAGTAGTGCTGGAGCCGGTTGGGATTCTCGCCGTAGCGCCCGTCGGTGGGACGCCGGGACGGTTCCACGTAGGCCGCCTTCCAGTGCCTGGGTCCGAGCGACCGCAGGAAGGTGGCCGGGTTGAAGGTCCCCGCCCCCTTCTCGAGGTCGTAGGGCTGGACGAGGAGGCAACCCCGCGCGCTCCAGAATTCGTCCAGCTTCCGGATGACCTCCTGGAAAGTCAGCGGTTTCCTCATGACACCGCCGCCAGCGCGGTCAGCAGGCGCGGGGAAACCAGCACCTTCCGGTCCTGGTGCCAGGAGAGCATGCGGTCGAGCGCCCGGACCGCCTCGGTGGCCGGCCCCTCGCCCACCCTCCTGCCCCCCGCCGCCGCGCGCAGGGCCCCCGCGACGCGCGCGGAGAGCTTCTCTCCCCCGCTGGCCCGCGCGGCGCACTTCCCGCACAGGACGCCGCCGCGGGTGTATTCCATCCAGAGCGGCCCCGGCTCCTCCGGGATGGCCCCGGCGCAGGACGCGCACTTGTCGCCCCGGCACCCGTAGCCGAGCAGTTCCACCGCGCGCAGGGAGAAGCGCAGGAGCCCGTCGGCGGCGCGGCTGCCCTCCAGCGACCGCAGGAAATCCACCAGCAGGTGGTAGAGGCGCGGGTGGGCCTCCTCCCCGACGAGGGAGCGGTCCATCAGTTCGGCCGCGCACTGCGCCGAGGCGAATGCGCGCAAATCGGATTCGAGGAGCGGGAAGGTTTCCACCAGTTCCGCGCCGCGGACGAGCGCCAATTCCTTCCCTTCGCGGACCCACAGCATGAACTCGGCCACCGCCAGCGGCTCGAGGTTGCCGCCCAGGCGGGACTTGGGGCGGCGGCAACCCTTCGCCACGGCCTTCATTTTCCCGTAACGGAGGGTCAGGAGGGTGAGCAGGCGGTCGGCCTCCCCGATGTCGCGCTTCCTCACCACCACGCCGAGCGTCTTGACCAGGGGCACCGCTTCCCGGTCCCTAGGTCAGCTTTAGCTGGAGCGAGCTCACCTTGTTGCGCTTCACGATGTCGATGTTGGTGTAGGCCTCGGCGCACTGCGGGCTGATTTCTATCTCCTTCTGGAACGCCTCGATGGCCTTGTCGAACATGCGCTTGTAGGCGTAGGCAACGCCGAGGTTGAAGTGCAGGCGGTCCGCCCGGGGATACCTCTCGATGCCGGCGAGGCAGACCGAGACGGCGTGGTCATACTCCGCCCGCAGGAGGTACCGGGTGGAGAGGAACGGGTAGACCAGCTCCTCCTCCGGGTTGAGTTCCATTACCTTGAGGTAGGACCGGATGGCCTCGTTATCGTACCCGCCCTTCTCGTAGAGGACGGCGAGCCCGAGGTGCGCGTGGTCGTTGGTGGGGTCGGAGGAGACCAACCTGAGGAACTCCTTGATGCCCTCGGTGTAGGCTTTTTGCGACAGGAAGGCCATCAGCAGGCCGTGAAGTACGTACCTGTCCTTTGGGTTGCGCTCGGCCAGTTCCCTGTAGGCGTCGATAACACCGCCCTTCAGGTATGCCCCGGTCGCTGTTCCCGTCTGGGCTGCCGGAGCCGGGGCGGCTTCCTTGCCTTTCTTATCGGCCATGCCGCCTACTCACCTTCCCTGTTCATTCCCGGACCGGCCCAGACCGTAACGAACGGTCCAGACACATCCCTTAAAAAGTAACACATCCGGAGCGCCCCACTCAAGGCTGTTCCGGCGGCAGGGAAGGCTGGAAAGAGGACATCTATGACCACCCAAAAGGACAGCCGGGCCTGGAGCGGAGCTGAGCCTGACGGTCCGGAGTCGCCGCGGGGCCTGGCCGCTGGAGGCGCGCAGGCGGCTTTGCGCCGACAGCGCCGGAAGCGGCCCTCTCCGGGCCCCGCGTGCGACGGAGGATGCCTTTTGATGGCAAGTCAGGCTCGCAGAGAAGCGCAATAGGGTTGAAGCGCTGAGCGGTCCGCGAAAGGCCCGGCAGTTCGATAGCATCAGAAGTACACCTGGCCCTTCACCGTGAGTATTTCGATGGTGTCCTGGAGACCGAAGTCGTACCCATATAGCGCGGGGACGCCATAGTCCACCTGTATGACTGACGATGGTCCCAGGGTCTTCCGGAGGCTCGCGGTGAACTTGAAATGCCCCTCCTCGTCACCCCACTCCCCTTCCCAGGACTCGCGGGATTTGACCCAGGTGCCGCCCGCGGAGACGAACAGGTTGCCGGGGAAAAACCTTTCCAGGCTTCCCCACAGGATGCGCTCCCATCCCGTTCCACTCTCCCCGGTTATCCGGTCCGTCTGGCGGTCCTGCTTGAGCGTCCCGCTCAACCCCGCCACCACTTCAAGCGGCAGGGGCAACCGCAGCGTCAGGTATTGCTCCGTATCCGGATTGACGGTCCAGGCGTCCTCGCCCTGTCCCCACTTGGCCGCCAGGCTGAAATGCGGCCTCGCCTTGTAGTCGTTCTCGAACCTCACCTCCGAGTCGAATTCGGTCGAGCGGGGATGGAGCGCCCCGGTCACCGGGTCCGTGAAGCTGTCCCGCGACCGCCAGGCCTCGAGGGACCAGTTGATGCCGAGGTTGCTGGCGAGCGTCCGGTCGTAGATCGGCACCTCGGAAAGGCGGGAAAGGAACGAAAGCCCCTCCAGGTTGAAATTGACCCCCGCCATATACCCCTCCCAGTTGCCTCCCCACGATGAGAAATCCGCGTCGAAATCGTAGCCGACCATCTCGTATTCCCACTCCCCCTTCAGCCGGTCCCATTCCGGCTCGAGCTTCACGGCGTAGTAGCCCCGGTCGCCCGCAGGCGCCCCCTCCACCTCCACGGACCGCCGGTCGCCGACCGTCACCGCCCCCTCGGCCGCCGCGGTGAGGGCGCGTCCCTCGCCCTCCAAATGGCTCTCCGCGTCCACGCCCAGCAACTGCCGGTTGCGCGGGATTCCCCCCTGGGACGCCGGGTAGCGGTTCTGGTGGGCCACCGCGGTAAGTCCCAGCCGCGTGTCCCCGTCCAGGTCCCGCCGTGCGCGCAACCCGACCAGGTTCTCCGGGCCGAGCCCCGTCGGCGCCCGGCCGTTGTAACTCGCGAACTCCAGCCGGCTCGCCGCCAGCCCCTGTATCGCGGTCTCCCCGAACCGGCCGGCCGCCTCGCCGGCGGCCACGTTGTTGCCAAGGTTGTCGGGGCTTACCAGCGACATGATGGGATTGTCGAAGGCCGTCACCTTGCGCCGGTACAAGAGGCCGGAACGGAAGTCCCCGGCGTCCCAGCGCAGTCCGGCGGAGTTCAGGTAGGCCTCCGTTCCGGCGTCATGGACATGCGAGGCCCGGGAGCCGTAGAAGGTGTCCTCGACCCGGGCGTCCACGACCATCTCGAGTTCGGGGGTGGGGTTCCAGGAAAGGCTGGGCGTCACCGCGGTCGTGGCGGCCCCCCGCAGGGAGATGGCGCTCGCCGAAACGCCGTCGAACATCAGCCGGCCCGGCATCCGGGAGGCGATGATGAGCCGGACCTCCGCAAGGTTCGAGAGTATCCTCTCCGTTATCTTCTCGCCGGACCACTGGCCCTGGTTGGTGAAGTCGAACACCAGCGTGCTCCAGCCATGCCAGATCCAGACCCGCTCGTGGGTGTGGGTTTCCCCCTCGTTATCCTCCAGTTCCAGCGCTATCTCGGCCGACTGGCCGGGGTTGTAGACGTCCAGCTGGAGCTGGCGCGCCCCCGCCAGCCTCGATTCCATCCCCGCCATGACCACGCTGAAACCGTCGGGTTCCGCGGGAAATGTCACGCCTAGCGCGGCCCGGCCGTGGCTCACGTGGTCCGTGGCCGGGGATATCACCACGCCCGGCGCCTCGGTGGTCCATCCCGCACCCGCCTCGAAGCTCTCCACCGCCGCCAGGTCACCGCCGCGCAGGCGCATGCCGGGGGGGATGTAGTCTATCCTGCCCGCGGAGCCGGTGGCCTCGACCGTGGTATTCAGGGTGAAGTTCCCCAGCGTGGCCAGCCCGGAACGTTCGAGCCGCACGTTATCCACTTCCACCTCCCCCTCGGCCGCCTCCCCCGGGTAGACCTCGAATCCGACCATTTTCACCTCGCCGCGGCCCGCGAGATAATCCACCGGCCGGTAATCGGAGGAGCCCGACGAGAACAACGGGGCCAGCAGGTCCACCCGGACGTCCCGGTTCCACCCCTTCTGGAGCGGCGGCGTGATGTATTCGTAGGATATCCAGCGGTCCGTGGTGGTGAGGACCACGCCCAGCCGGAGGCCGGCTATGTCGGTGGGGTTATAGACGTCGACCAGCATCGCGCCGAACGGCGACCAGTCCATGGTCTGGACGCGGTTGTAGACGGCGCGGCCGGACTGCGCCACGGACTCGAACAGGAGCTTCAGCGAGTGGCCCCCCTCGGTGAAATGCTCCGCGTCCACCTCGCGGCCGGTGGCGGCGGTACCGTTCTGGGGCTCCCAGTTGATTTCCCGCTCGAACCCCTCCCAGGGATAAAGGTAGCCGGCCCGCACCGTCCCGGCCAGCAGGACCGGGAAGGCAACTAGGACGAGCAAACCCCTGAACGGGGGACGGAACTGGCCGCGGTGCGCCGTAATGATGGTGATTCGATGATGCCTGAATAGCCGGGCAAGGTAAAGGGAGGGCGCAAGCCCGCCCCGCTTGTTTCCCGCAACCCCTGCGCGGATAATGCTTTCGGGAAAAAGAAATGAAAGGCACGGCAACCCCTGAATCCCGCGGAAGCGCATCGGCCAACCATGAAGACTGAAAAAGCGAAGGTGCTGGTTCTCGGCGCCGGGCCGGGCGGATACGCCGCGGCCTTCTACGCGGCCGACCTCGGGATGGAGGTCACGCTCGTGGACGACGGCGCGTCGCCGGGCGGCGTCTGCCTGAACCGCGGCTGCATCCCCTCCAAGACGCTCCTGCACCTCGCCCGGCTCGTGGACGACACCCGCGCGGCCGGGGAATTCGGGATGCAGTTCGGGGCCCCGCAGATGGACCTCGCGAAACTTCGCGAATGGAGGACGGCGGTGGCGGACAGGCTCACCTCGGGCATCGCCGACATGGCCAAGACCCGGAAGGTCAAATGGGTGAAGGGACGCGGCAGGTTCGGCGGCCCGAATTCCCTTCTCGTCGAGGCCCCGGACGGGGAGCAGGTTGACTACAGGTTCGAAAGCGCCATCGTAGCGACCGGCTCGCTCCCAGCGGCCCCTCCGGGACTGGCCGGGTCCGCTTCGCGCATCTGGGACTCCACCACCGCGCTGGCCCTCCCGGAAATACCGCGGAAGCTGCTCGTGGTGGGGGGCGGCTACATCGGGCTGGAACTGGGGTCCGTTTACGCGGCGCTGGGGAGCGCGGTCACGGTGGTGGAAATGACCGCGGGGCTACTGCCCGGCGCGGACCCGGATTTGGTCCGTCCGCTCGCCCAGCGGCTGGCCGGGAAATTCGAGGCCATCCTGCTTTCATCGAAGGTGACAAAACTGGAGGAGACGGCCGCGTCCGTCCGGGTAACCATCGAAGGGGCGGAAGGCTCCCCCGCGGCCAGGGAATTCGACCGGGTGCTGGTGGCAGTGGGGCGGAAGCCCAACACGCGCGACTTGGGACTGGAGCGGGCGGGGGTAACACTCACCGGGGCCGGATTCATAAGGACCGACAAGCAGTGCCGCACGAGCATGCCGGGCATCTTCGCCATCGGCGACGCGGCGGGCCAGCCGATGCTGGCGCACAAGGCGGCCCACGAGGCGCGGGTGGCGGTCGAGGTGGCCACAAACCGTAATTCCACCTTCGAACCCAAGGCCATCCCCGCGGTGGTGTTCACCGACCCGGAGGTGGCCTGGTGCGGCCTCACCGAAACCCAGGCCAAGGCATCCGGAATTGCCTACAAATCGGTGCGGTTCCCGTGGAGCGCCTCGGGCCGGGCCATGTCGCTGGGCCGGACCGAGGGCGTGACCAAGCTCATCGTCGAACCGGAAACCGAACGCATCCTGGGCGTGGGCATAACCGGATACGGGGCGGGCGAGCTGATTTCCGAGGGAGTCCTGGCCATCGAGGCCGGATTAACCGCTTCCAACCTCGCCAAGACCATCCATCCGCACCCCACTTTGTCTGAAACGCTGATGGAAGCGGCCGAAGTCTTCCTCGGATTCAGCACCCACTTCTACCGTCCCAAACGGTAACCCCCAATGTCTAAATCACTTCCTGGAATTTCATTTAATGGGTCGGGCGGCCGGGTCTTTCGCGGACCGTTCGACGCCGCATCATAATGGCGTCTCACTGCGAGCCGGCCTCTCCATCATGCGAGGAGTCCTCCGTCGCTCGTTGTGCCCAAAGAGGGCCGCTTCCGGCGCTGACGGCGCCAGGCGCCTGCGCGCCTCCAGCGGCCAGGCCCAACGGCGACTCCGGACCGGCCGGCTCAGCTCCGCTCCAGACCCGGCCCGCCCTCCTTTCAGGCTGTTCTGATTTAGCATCCGATAATTTCAAAATGCCACCTGATAAACGGTCTCTTCTCGTTTCCTTCCGCCGGATAGAAACTCCCTCTCCCTCGCTTGCCATAGAAATACATTATGGGACGAGGGAGAGGGAGTCCTCAGATGAGAGGGTGAGGGAACCGGAGTCCAAAGGTATCAACCCCCTCCTATTACGAGGTTTTTTCTGGTGAGTCTATCCGCCCTCAAGCGCCATCCCGGATGGATACGGGCGAAGCTCCCGGCGGGCCCGGAGGCCGAACGCACGGTCCAGATAATAAAGAGGAACGGATTGGCCACGGTCTGCCGGGAGGCGCGCTGTCCCAACGCCGGGGAATGCTGGGCGCACCTGACCGCCACCTTCATGATTCTGGGCGACACCTGCACCGGCGCATGCCGGTTCTGCTCGGTGAAGAAGGGCCGGCCATTGGCGCCCGACCCAGGCGAGCCGGAGCGGGTGGCCGCGGCGGTGGCGGAACTGGGGCTGAAGCACGTGGTCATCACCAGCGTCACGCGCGCCGACCTGCCGGACGGCGGGGCGGGCCACTTCGCGGCGGTCGCCCGGGCCATCCGGGCGCGCTGCCCCCGCACCACGATTGAACTCCTCATCCCCGATTTCGGCGGTTCCCCGGAGGCGCTGGATACGGTGCTGGACTCCCCCGTGGACATCCTTGGCCACAACCTGGAAACGGTTCCCCGGCTCTATCCCGCCATGCGTCCGCGGGCCGAATACACCCGGTCGCTCGGCGTCCTGCGCCACGCCGCGGCGGCGGGACGGGTTTCCGTCAAGTCCGCCCTGTTGCTGGGGCTGGGCGAGGAACGGGCCGAGGTTACAGCCGTGCTGGCTGATTTGCGCGAGGCCGGATGCGCGCTTCTCGCCCTGGGACAGTACCTCAAGCCTACGGCGGAAAGCGCGCCGGTCGCCCGATATCTTTCGCCCGCCGAATTTGACGAATTGGGCGAGGAAGCCCGCCGCCTGGGCTTCGCCCACGTCGAATCCGCCCCGCTGGTCCGCAGTTCCTACCACGCCTGGAAATACAAGGAGGCTTAGATGAACCGATTAAACAGAATTGGACTGGTGATATTGGTGATAATCGCCGTTTTGTGGGTTGGCAAAGGTTTCGTGGAACGCGGCCGGCCCGCCTACAAACTGGCCAAGAAGATGCAGGCGACCTGCGCGGCCGGAGTCGTCACCATCAAGGACACCGGGCCCCAATCGGAGGAAATACACTTTGACGGGAACAACTTCAACGTCACCATCACCCGGCTTGATTTGTTTGACGCCTTCGGCCAGATGGCGCAGATGCTCAGGGGCGGCAACACCAAAATTAATGTCACTGGCGCAGACGCCACCGCCAAGGTGTCCATCATCATCAAACAGCCCTACATCATTTTCCTTGCCGACAAGGGCGGCGCTGCCTGTGTCCGCAAGACCATCGACCTCGAACTCCCCAACTCCGAGGTAATCCATCCCCGCCGTTGAGGCACAATGACCCCTCCTCTCCCTAACCCTCTCCTCCCCGCATATGCGGGGAGGAGAGGGGAGGGTGAGGAGGGGAAACACCCAATACGAGGGCTTTGAATGTTCTCCCGGCAAGAACAAAAAGAATTGGCCCTCTGGGCCGCCGCTTGCGCCATACATGTCTTCCGCTATTTTGAGACGGAGCGCCCAAGGGATAACCGTCCCCGGACAGCCATCAAGGTCCTTCGAGCATGGGTGCGCGGCAAGACCAGGATAACTTTTCTTGAAATCAGGGCCGCGGCATTGGCCGCCCATGCCGCCGCCCGCGCGTGCAAAACCGATTCAGCCCGCTACGCCGCCCGTGCGGCGGGCCAGGCCGCGGCCACCGCGCACGTCGCCACCCACGCCCCCGGTGCCGCCTATTACGCCCTCAAATCCATCGCCTCCGCCTCTTCCTCCAAAGAACACGCCCTCCACCTCCGTCTTCTTTCTCCTCATCTTCGTTCCAAGGTGTTTCCCAAATAATTCAATCTCCCCTAACCACCCAAGGCCTCGGGTGGGGATAGAGCGATATGTCCCAAGTTACTTGGCAGGTACCCTAAATTCTGCCTGCGCCGATTTGTAATTTAGTTACAAATCGGCGCGACCTCGGAGGGGGGAGGCATATGGAGCGCCGAAGCTTTTTCTTGCCGTATAACCAGAAGGGGGATGGAGGTAGGACCAAGCCGAACCGGTGTTTGGTGAAGCGCAGTCATCAAAATAAATCGGTCTCCATAAATACCCGATACCCCAGGCCTCGGTAAGCCCACGGAGGCATGGCCCAGGCCACCAAATACATACCTTAAACTCTCCATGCGCCATTCCGAATTTACTGGGCGCCTTGTGCCCTAGCCACGAAGGTACCGATAGCTTCTCTTGCCGTAATGCCCGCAGGGGGGATGGAGGTAGGACCAAGCCGAACCGGTGTTTGGCGAGGCGCAGTCACCAAAATAAATCGGTCTCCATAAATACCCGATACCCCAGGCCTCGGTAAGCCCACGGAGGCATGGCCCAGGTCAATAAGCACATACCATAAGTTCTCAATGCGCCATTTTCGAATTTACTTCGAAAATGGCACGACCTTGGAAGGGGGGTGGAACGAGGCGCCTAACCGGAGCGGAACGGCCGCAGGGCGCCGAGTGTCGGACGGGGGGGAACCCTTCATGGGTTCCCCCCCGCCGAGAAAGGCGTGTCCCCAACGGGAGTCGAACCCGTACTGCCACCTTGAAAGGGTGGTGACCTGACCATTAGTCGATGGGGACGTTATACGCAGTTCGTATTATTCTATCTCGTTTTTTTTGCCTAAAACGCCCTCGCCCGAAACAGCTTCCGGGGCGTTTGTCACGGATTTTGTCACGGATCCCCCATTCAGGGTCCCGCTTAGGAAGGCGTCCATCGCGCCCACTCCGGCCGCTTTGGCCTCGTCTTCCCCCTGCATGTAAATCTCCGACATCCTCAGGTTGGAATGCCCCAGCGTCTTCTGGACCGCCCGGACATCCCGCGTCCGTCGCCATACCTCGGTGGCAACGAGCCGCCTGAACCCCCGCAATGTGAGCCACGGCCACCCCAACCGGCGAGCCAGCGCCTTGAACGGCCTCCACGCCAGCTCCCGGACCATCGGTTGCCCGTTCGCGCCGGCGAACACCGGCCCCCGCGTGGGCCCGCCCCGCTCCAGGCTCTCTACCCATAGAGCATCCTTCAGCCGCTGGGCGATGGGCAGTTCCAGTTCATCGGATACCTTGCGGCGGCGGAGCTTCAGCGTCCCGGCGGTAAGGTCGATATCCGACCAGTCCAGCCGCAACGCCTCGCTCGTCCGCGCCCCCGTGGTGACCAGCACGAGAATCAGGAGCCTAAGCCACGGTTGAGCCGCCGTCATCAGCCTTTCGACCTCTATTGCCGACGGCAACCTGGACGGCACGGCAACCGCACGCATGGACCGGATTTTCGCCGCCGGGTTCCGGTCCAAATATTCCGCTTCGAACGCCGCACTGAACATCCGCTTGATGTCCCTCAGCGAGGTGTTAGCGGTCATTGGACGGACCTTTTGCCGCCGTGTCGCCATAAAACCCTCGACATCGTCCCGGGTTATTTCCCGCAGGGGAACGTCCCCGAGATGGTCCGCGAACGGCATCAGGTTACCCCGGACATCCTTCCAAGCCAGCAAGCCCCGCTTCTGGATGCGAGAGATATACCAGTCCACCGCCCCCCGCAGTCCCATGACCTGACGGGGCCTCTCGCCACGCGCGACCAGCGCCATATCATCGCGTAGTCGCCGCGCCTCCTCGCGGGCCTGCCCGGCATTGGAGCCCAACGGTATCCACTTTTCCGCGTGTAATCCATCTCCGTTTTTTTGCCCCTTACAGCTCCGAAAGTAGTAACGGGTTCCCCCGTTGCCCTTCCGACGCATGTAAAGGCCCCCTCCGAGATTCATCATTCTTCGCGTCCTCCCGGAAGGACCACTGGGCGTCATTTTAGCAGGACTCATGGCCCCCCTCCCGCAGGCGCCGCTCCAGCCTTTCGATGTCCTGGACACGCCACCGGACCACCCGCAAGGGCAACGGCTGGGCCGGGGGGAGTTTCCCCCGCTTCCGCAGGGCCCGGATAGCCTCGATAGTAACGCCCCATCGCGCGGCCAATCCTTCAATGGAAATAAACACCGCTCCCCGTTCGCCCGTTGCCACCTCACCCGGGATCGGGGGACCCGCCCCGCCGTTCGTTTGCGCCCCGGGGTGTTCCCCGGGCCCTGTCACGGCCCCCTTTGCCCCGGGCGTATTCACTGGGGCCGGGGAACCCGCCGTAGCGTTAATGCGAAACCACCGATTTCCATCAAAATCACCTGCTCCACTGGTGCGGTGGGCGGAGCGGGCGGGGGCATCGGAGCTTTTTACTGGTTTCATCGGGTTTTCCTTCACCCGTGTTGCCCGAAAAGGAAAAACGGACAACGCAGGAAATTTATGGCCTATGCCTTAAACTTCGCGGTCGTCCGTAGCGGGCGATTAGCCTTGCGGATTCGGCGCCCCACCTGGTCAGGTGGAGGAGCGCCGGCTTTTCTCGTCGGCCCTCGACATCAAGGTAGCACGACGGCATGAATGCACCAAGCCCCAAAAAAAGCCGGGTTTTTTACATCCGACAATATGGAACGGAGGCGGGATTAGAATATTGGGGAGCGTGCAAAGGGGGGCTCTGAAGCCGCGATTTGGATAACAGCGTTTTGCTGTGTCCCCGTTGGGTTCGCCAGTCCCCCTTTATAAATCTCCCCTTTCCTATTCTCTACCGGTTCTTTCTATCCTGGCAGCCGCGTCTATGGTGAAGGGTACCGTGGGGATGGTGGCAAACGTGCCGGGAGAATTGAACGCAAGTTCCGCCAGCCGGCGGTCCGTGGCCGGGTCTATCCAGGTCACCCGGTACTTTCCCTGGCCAAGCCCGGCGAAATACAGGCCCTGCGGATCCACCTTTTCCCCCGGCCGCAGATGGTTGTGCAGGTATACCGCGGCGCGTTCGCCGTCCGTAAGGATGAAGCTCTCGACCAGGCCCTGGCCGCACCAGCCGGAGAGCGTCGGTTTGAGCGTAGAGGGCAACCCGTCAGCGAAGTCGAGCAGGACCCGGAAAGCCCTTCTTGTTTCCCGGTCCAGATAGGCGTTCAGGTTACCGCCCTTCTCATTTTCCCCGCGTGGCGGAATCTTGCGCCCTGACATGTTCCAGAATATGACGCCGATCTCCTGCATGAACAGGGTCCACGCCGACACGCGCCACCGGACCGGGTCGTAATTGCTGAATCCCGGCTGGCCGCCGTTCCCGAACTCGGTGCAAAGGACCGGCTTGGCGTAGCTCTTCCAGACGGCCGACTGGCGGACCAGCTCCGCGGGGGCTTCGTGGGGCATTCCCGAGCCAAAGTAAAAGTGGGGGGTCAGGATTTCGCACCACTCCTCCCTCGGCCGGTCGTAATTGGTCGTGATCGGGTGGCCGTACGGATCAGCGCCGCGGATAATCCCGGCAAGGTGCGCCAGGTATTCCGTGGGGCAGTAGCTGTCCTCATTGTATATTTCCCAAATGTCCGTATACGCCGCCCAACGCGCCACCACATATCGCAGGTACGCTTCGATGGCGGGGAGATTCGGTCCCTTCAGCGTCTTGTATGTCTTGGTGTCGCGGGTTTTCCCGAATACCGTCGTGTCCTCGAACCATTCGGACATGTCCTGGAACGGGGTCATTATCTGCGCCCATCCCTCCCGCCTGATAATCCGGCAGCTATCGTCCACCTCCCGGCATCGCCCGATGTTGTAGCTGAAGAGGTCAGGAGAGTCCCTGAAAAGGTCCATGGCGACCCCGGCGCTCGTGCCGGTTCCCATCTGGCTGCGTATGATGTTGACGCTTCCCCGGAAGGCCCTGACGACTTCCTCCCGGTCGGCCGCGTGCCATTCCTTGTTGTCCGGCCCGTCGAAGCCGGGCCTGGATGGAATCCCCCATCCGAACTGCATCCCCAGGGGGTGAAACAGCTTTCCATCGGGGCTTTCAAACCGGTACGGATTGCGTTTGGATATCCGTATAAAACCGCGGCGCGCCGAAGGAACGCACCTGAATTGTCCCGACTTCTTCGCGGCGTTCCCCTTTCCTGCAAGGACGGCACGGTAACGCCAGATTCCCTCGCGGTCGGGAACGAAGCGCGCCTTCCAGGAGCCTTCCCCGTCATAAAAACCGGAGAGCTTGACGCGCTGTCCTTCCGGCCCGGTGAATTCGGCCTCGAGGCGGGTTTCCGTGAACGGGTTTCCGTAAACGGTGGAGGATGTCACCGCAATCTCGAACACTTCATGGCGGCCCACATTGCCGTCTCCGGCGTTAATGTCCGGAGATACAAGGAGCAACAATCCCAGGACGGCCGCAAAAGCGCGGAATCCCGGATATCCCCCTCTATCCCAGGATTGCACCAAGGTTCCATGATATCGCCCGTATCCCGATTTCACTTCGTTCAGCATACTAAAAACCGGTCAGATGGCCCAGTTGGTGCAGTCGATACGGTGATATTCCGAAAGGGGGGCCGGCGGCGCCTGCCCCCCGCCGGCTTGACACCCCCCTCTCCATTATCACTCCAGGGAAATTAGGGTTAGCGAGGGAAATGCAGGTTTTGACAGCGTATGGTCAAGAAATATGCGGCGGAGGGACGGAAAAGAAAACCGGGAGGCCACTCGCTCAAGTTCCGGAATGTCCAATGTACAGCTCTGACCCCGCTTCTCATATTCCTTCCATGATTAAAGGTGGAAGCGATACGTTCTCAACCGGCGTCCCTATTGATACCTTGAAACGATCTATAACATCTCCTGTCGGAAAATCGTATTCAAGCACATCGTCATATGCCTTGTGATTTGCTCTATAACGATAAACCCTAACGCTTACATCCGGATCATAGTTTATTAAACGTAGCATATAGAATTGCGATAACGCCTGAACAATAGTACCTTCTTCAGGTATATGACAATCATTATTTAATTGGAATGTTACACAAGTTCCATTTTCTCCGGGCAATAAATGGAGGCTCTTCAACTTGGACGACGAAACTCGCTTCCTAATATATAAATCACATCTGGGCCTATCGTCTTTCGTGCGATCAAAAGAGAAGGAAGCTTCCGTCAATACACCATTCTTGTATGAATAGACACAACCGTCATTATGTGCAAACAGTACGTCGCTGACACCTCTGCCAAATAAACTGCGTCCTGGTCTACCTTTAGATACTTCAGATTTATCAGCTGCCAATTGTTCAAAGGCCGCCTTTACTTCATCTGGACTCAACCCCTCGGCGTGATCCACAAGCTCACAGGTTCTAGATTTATGACCACTCCATTTGGCTGAATAAATATGAATATCAATACGCCGGTGAGTGGTCTTGCCTTTCCGTTCTTTTTTCCATGATGACAAATCAAAATGCTGCCCTTTTTCGTATTCCAAGGCATGCGCAATAACTCCACAAGCATCCGGCAAAACGTGCATTCTCTTATATGAGGAATCCGAGTTTGTAACAGGTTCTGTAATCGTCTTGAGGAAGCTGTTGCCAGCGGCGGTGTAGAATTGCCGCGCGAGTTCGCGGCTAGCTACTCGAATCTCAAAACTTGTCTTCATCTGCTCCCTCCTCTTTCACCTACTCAAGTAAACTCGAAACCTCCCTTGGATATCATTAAGAAATCTCTCAAGATATATATCCCCGCAAACCTTCACGAATTCCGAATAATTGCTAAGGATTGCTCTTTTCTCCTTTGACGGGGTGTGATCATAAACTCCTAGTAATCCTATCAAGTCTATTGGTTCAGCACTTTCGATTTTACCCTCTTCGTACAGCTTGAAAAGGGCAGATTCGCGAATTCGGCTAATTACATCCTCCGGATGCATAGTTCGTGCTTTTCCAGTGCCACGTTCAACCTCAATAGTATTGTTGGGATTCGTTGCCTTACTAAGTGAAGTCAAGGGATTGCCAAGTTTTTCAAATAATGACTTCGCTTCTAATATCCCATTCTTTGTCAAATATACACCTGCCTTTGCAGATGAGGTTGCCATATTTCGATATTTTGGACGCATTTGAAGAAGAGCTCGATTGGTTCTGTTGAAGTCTGGATACATCGGCCATCCTACCATCGCATATTTTGCAGGAAACATCTTGTAATTTGCCACCGCGACGTTTTCTAAAGTCGGCTGAATCCCGTTTTCGTTTAACCAAAATACACTGTAGGCAGTCAAGGAGGCCAGCGAAAATGCTTGATACCTGTCGGCGCTAAATGGACACAATGAACTTATTAGCGATTTACCTTTCATTTCATCTGTAGGTTTCATTGCACGCTCCCTTTATATGAGCAATAAGCGAAACCTTTCGGCCATAAATATAGAAACGCTCTCTGGTCTTTCATGAGTCTATTCCAAGAATAAAAACAGGAACATCGATATCCGAAACTCCCCTAGCCTCCAAGTCCCAAACGAATTGTTCGAAGTATGAAACACCGGTGGACATCTCATCGGCGAAACCCTTTACCGGAACGATCTCTACTCCATACTGTATGTGCCCTAATGAGGTTCGCCGAATACAGTGACGCAACAAGTGTTATGGGGAATGGATTGGGATGTCACTGATATATGCGAGGCTCATTAGGTTCTTAAAAATAGTCATCTTGGCGCATACGTTATAGACCATAAAGGCGTACTTCCCAAATTGAACCTCGACGCCTAACTTATTCTTGATAAAATCCATTTCACGAAAAGCCCCCTTGTTCCCAGGCCTCGGTTTATATCCAGAGCGATAATAATTGGTCGAATATGCGCACGGGACTCGAACGGTAGTCCACCCAAGTTTCTTGAATGCCTTCTTGAATCCTTTATTCAAGGAACGCGGGTCGAATAGCATGCGGCCTTTCATTGTCTTCTCCCGGCTTACCTTCTTTTTATGGACCGCGGCGTTTACTGAGTTTATCGCGGATTCGATCTCCCTAAGAAGATCCGGACATTTATCTCGGATGACTTTTTCGCCGTTGTTAAATGAATATATCCCGGCAATCCTCATAGTTACTTCCCCTCTCCGACCCAGGCAAAGGGGATCTGACTGACCTTTTCGCGACCGGTTGGCTGAAAGATGGGGCGGCCCAGTGGACGATACTTCAAAGTGCCCGCATATAGTTGGTGTATCCGGTCCTTAGCCATCTCGCAATACTTTCTCTCCTTGTCACATCCAAAGGCACGCCTCTTATGACGCAACGCCGCCAAGAGTGCAGAGCCTACTCCTGAGAAAGGATCAAGAACCCAGTCACTTTCATCTGTCAGTGCAAGAACGCATCTCTCGACAAGTTCTATAGGAAATTGGCAAGGGTGGATGGTCTTCTCCGGGTGGTTAGCCTTAACATTTGGGATATTCCATATAGCTGTCTCCCAATCCCTCGTTATTACACTCCAGAAATCCGAAGGGTTCTTTCCTAGCGGATTACCAGACGGAAGGCCTCGCTTTTTACCTTTCCAAAAAGTCTTCCCAGGATACTTCGAGGGAATTCGTACACTATTAAGATTGAACGTGTATTTATCACCCTTGGTGAACCATAGAAGTGTCTCGTAGCGACCGGAGAACCTTTTTGAAGCATGCAAGCCGTGCTCAAAATGCCAAATAACTCGGTTCCGTAACTTAAGTCCTAAAGATTTAAAGCGAGGATAGAAGAATATATCCAGCGGGAATACTTCCGATTCTTTGACGTAATTCCCCACCTGCCAGCAGAGGGAACCCCCGGGGTGGAGAACTCGCACCAAGCCCTCAAGAATGGGCGATATGTCATCAAGGTATCTTTCCAGGTGCGTCTTAAGTTCGTATTCCTTGCCAAGATTGTAGGGAGGGGATGTGATAATCAGCTTAATGGAGCCATCAGGAACTTCTTCAATGAGTTTTCGCGTGTCGCCTTCGGCAATCACGATCTGGGCATCCCTACGGTAGCGCTGGTAGATAGTCGGCGGAGTACTATCGCCGTTTCCGAAGAGGTCGCCCGCTGATTGGGTGTTTACACGCATTGATGCAATTTTAGAAGGATCACCCGTGATACTCAAGGACGAGGTTGTTCTTTCTTCACCGTCTGTCATGTCCCGTTTCCTCCTTTCTCTTAACCTTCTCTCCCCTAATAATGCACCAAGAAAGATGCAGGAGAATCTCGGGATCACGTGTTTTGCCAGCATATGGACAAGATATCTAAAGATGCTTGGTGGCACGGGTGAAAGAACAGGGCGGCCTGCACAACAAGCCGCCCTGCCTTGGTTCCGTTCGCTAGTGGCAACCTGCCACGCTATCGCATTCGCACCGATTTCCGGAACGCGCCAAAGCTCGCGCCTTGGTGTCCTCGCTGAATGCAGGGGGATCGCCTCCTTCCCGCCCGTAACTCGGTGTCATTTCATGGCATCGCTGACATAAAACTCGGGCGTTCGAAAGGTCGTTTCCACCGTTCTATCGTATATGGTGAACCTCTAATTGTGTTGTCCTCGTACACCTCATGTCGTTCCTCCTCGGCCGAAATATTCAGCCCAGTTGTGTGCTCTATTTGTCTCTTGATCCGGATAGGATTTGACCAACCCGGAAACACTCAACTCACCGGTACCTTGATGAATGAGAGGGTTTGTCCTAAATCATGTTCACCGCAAAACGGATGGACAACTGGTAGGAAACCGGGATTTTGCCATACGGTGGGCAAAATATTTATGCAATTCCGGCTGAAAACCCTCGCTCTAACCTTGCCAAAACCTTGATCTACCCTACATCGAGCCTTGCTCTACCCTCGCGCGAGCCCATAAAAAGCTTTGCTACACCTTGAAATGCCATATTTCCCCTACCCTCCCCCTGCCAGGCTTGAACTTTCCAGGTTTTCTCATGTCCGGTAGAAAAATAGAGAACTCCAGTGCATTTCGTATCAGATAAATACGCTGCTTTCAGGAAATATAACCAGGGCATTTAAACGATCGCAGGAACAATCTTCTTCATGACCTCCCACATTGCTTCTATATCCTCATTGTTATATGCCTTGATCGTATCAATAACCCGATTCCGCTCATTTTCATCTTCAGTTTCGGTAGCCTCTATGTATTTAGCCATAGCCCAGTTTCCATTAGCCTCGGGAAGCTTACGTTCATATCCATAGTATTTCTCTACGACCTTCAAGCTATAGCTTGGCAGCGGCAAAGCTATTGACTCCTGGGTCACTCTCAACAGGTCAAGCAAGTTCTTCAGGATACGCTCAGCCACTCCGTCGGAATCTCCCCACCTTTCGAGATATGTCGTAACATGTGTCTTTTCATATGTATGCCAGTGTATGAATGGGATATCTCCATATTCGTCGAATACCCGTTTTGCGTTTATCAGAAAATTCTCCCATGCCAGCCTATCCCCATCTGGTCCAAATCCACCAGTGGCCGCCAGGAACGGGCCCGGTTTCTTCCCGTATACTTGCAGACCCCAAAGATAAATCTTCTCCATCTCGTTCAAGTAGGGGGGCATTCCCTCAATATCAAACATGGCGTAATTATTAGAAACTGGCACGATTGGTCTCTGGATTGGTATGGCTTCACCGGCCTTCAGTGCACGGGCCGACCTAATAATCGGAATAGCCAATTTACCAACTTTCTGCGTCTTCGTCCCCCATGGCCTTTGAACCACAGCCAACGTTTCCTCCGTATAGTGGTCCAACAACCCGGAGATAGTGCTGATCCCCCTTGTCATTAGATCGCGTGCTAAACCCTGGTCTAACCTTGGCACGAGCGAGATATCTTGGGATTTCTCCGCTCGTGGCCAGCACGTGCTGCGGAATGTGCACCCACCGCATTTCGACCACCCAACAGGTGAATACGGCTCACTTTTGGCTCTCTTTAGCTCAGTGATTTCCTCGACTAATCCCAGCACTTGCCCTTCCTCCTGTGGAATAATCTCGATGATCTCTCTCCCGCTATAAACTTCCAAACCAGCCGATTGCTTCCCAGTCATCTGCTGGTACAGCCATGAATACAATTGGAGCTGTAATAATATTTCAGTATGATCAGCCTTAGTGATCCTCCTCGATATCTTGGCGTCACGGATGATATAACTATCGCCAGACCGCACGATGAAATCCGGTTCTCCGATGACTAATACCTCCCCATCCTCTATTCGCATATTGGCCCGTAAAAGTCCGTGATAAATGCTAGGGGTCCCTTTGCGGATATGCCTGGAAGTTTGGCTAACCCGGTCATCAGGATTGCCGACCCCAAGGTTTTCATATGGCCCTATCGTGCTGAGATACCTCTCTTCGTGCCGTTGGCCCAACTTACGTAAGACCGCCTCATACGGGCTCTCCTCGTCTTTCGGATATCCTTTTTCGTTGAGATATATCCTGAGGTTACACTTAGACGGCCGGTATAAACTTACAATATCTGATGCCGTCACCGTTAGGGCCATTGAATTATCCTAACAAGATCGGACAAGGCAAGACTGGATGTCAGGTATCTGATATTAGGATTACTGATCACCAAATCCTCTCCTTTTCCCGCCACGGACATTAGAAAATGGAAATGCTCCATCTCTATCTTATTCTAGCAGATGAACAACCATCAGCTTTCCGCAAGTTCAATAGTGAAGTGCAACACTTAGGATATTATTAAAGGTGCCAGGGATTGCCATTACACATTTCGGAATAAGGGCGCTTTAAATGATCCTCTCTTTATTGCATTATCCTCATAGCTACCACGTGTCGTGTTTACATGTAAAAATGACGCAATGACGGAAAATGCGTTATGTGCGTGGGCAGGGAGCGCAGAAGCATTCCTGAGAACAGATGATGCAGACCTTCTTAGATGTCTAACTCACCACCAGCGGGAAACAGGCTCCCCCCAGCTTTTCGCATGGCGGAATTCACTGGAAGCACTGCGGGATGTCCTAAATAACTGCCTGCCAGAAGTGAGCGATTGCGGACTGGTCCTGGAATATGAACTTCCCCGTAGTGGGGGACGCCGGCCGGACCTGATATTCCTTAACAATGGCATCGTACTTGTCATTGAGTTCAAGAACCGAATGATTCCAGAATCATCTGACTTGGACCAGGTTCTAGGATACGTCCGAGATCTATCCGAATATCATGCTGCCTGCCGTGAGAAAGAATTAATCCCTGTTCTTATTCCATTGGGGTATCAAGAACCACCTAAAGTCGAGCACGGTGTAACAATCGTGGCGCCCAAGGATTTAAGAAAAATCATTAAAGATATCGTTGGGCATCCCCGACCAACAAGGCCTAATACTTCGGAGTGGGTAGCGGCGCCATTTGAGCCTCAACCTGCCCTAGTAGAATCCGCACGCCTTCTCTTTGAGCGTAAACCATTACCACGCATACGAACTGCTGAAGCAGCCAACATTCCAGGGCGAGTCGCACGCATGGAAGAAATCATCAAAGATACCCTGAAGAAGGGAGAACGAAAACTCGTCATCGTCACTGGAGTGCCCGGGTCGGGCAGGACGCTGATCGGCCTGCAGACAGCTTATTCACGCAACCTCGGAGCCCAACCGGTAATGCTTTCCGGCAATGGTCCGCTGGTAATGGTCCTTCAATACATCCTGGACTCATCAGAATTCGTCCGCCCCCTTAAAAACCATTTGCGTGATGTTCTTATAAAGAATCGTTTAGACCAGAACCGGCAAGTCGTCATATTTGACGAAGCCCAGAGAGCTTGGGACCGTGACCGAGTTCTTTCCAAACACCAGGGCGATCTAAACGAATCCGAACCTACCCTACTGCTGTCCTTGGCCAAAAGAGTTAAGGGCGGATTCATTGTTGTGGCGCTGATGGGCGAAGGCCAGGAAATCCATGCTGGCGAGGAATCGGGTATCCAGAACTGGGTGGATGCGGTGCGCAAGTCCGATAGCTGGTCGGTGACCGGCCCCCAGCACTTCGAAAAAACCTTCCGGGATGCCGGTATTTCCTACCATGCCGAATCCCTATTTGACCTCAATGTTTCTCTACGGAGCCGCCGGGCAGGTCAGTTGGCTGCCTGGGTCGAAGCCCTCCTTGGGGACGACCTTGCTAAAGCTCGGGAAATCGCTGGCGACCTGGTAAAAATTGGCTACCCCGTCAGAATGTCTCGTAACCTAGAACAAGCAAAGGGCTACATCCGGGAAAGGTTTGAAGGCAGGGAGGCTAAGCGAACAGGAGTTATTGTCTCCTCCAAGTTCCGTAAACTGGGCCAATATGGGATAGACCTTGCCCCACAGAAATTCTTCTACTACGGCCAGTGGTATGAAGATCCCCCTTCCAAGCCGAAATCCGGTAGTCGTTTAGAGACAGCTATCTCAGAATTCGGTTGCCAAGGACTAGAACTAGACCTCCCGCTTCTCTGCTGGGGGCCAGATTTAACCTGGAACGGCAAGGCCTGGGAACCCCACCTTGGCCGGGCCCGAGTCGTCAAGAACCCCCACCAACTCCGCCTTAACGCCTATCGCGTCCTCCTCACCCGCGGCCGCGACGGCCTCGTAATCTTCATCCCTCCTATCCCCGAGCTAGACACTACTTTCAATGCTCTACAAAAAGCAGGCGTTGAGGTTGTAAGCTAAATGGCAGATGAAAAGGGAGCCTGACCAATGAAACAGGAACCAACGCTGCTTCGTGGTAGAGCGCTCTGGAATAGGATTACCAAGCTTGTTAGAAAGGCCAAACACACGGAGGCGGCAGTTTCATATCTTGGCAAGGGGGGATATTCAATGTTGCCTTTGCGCAAAGGCGACGTTTTGGTAGTTGATATGAGCACAAGATCCGTGAAACAGGGAGTGACAAATCCTTTCGAAATAGAAAAATACATGAACAATAGGGGAATGGGGTCAGAGCCGTACAATTGACATTTCGGAATAGAAATACGAACTCGCCAGGTTATACTCGTTACTCATGCTTCGGCTTCAGGTAATTCCATTTAATTGTTAATCTTATTGAAGAAAAGGTGTCGGGGCTTGATATTTGACATTTCGGATTAGAAGTTAACATCAGTTAACATCCCCCAAATAATATGGAGGGCGGGGGCACTTGAGGTAGGCGGGGATACGGCGGCGCAGGAACTTCGGGTAAAGCCTGGTTTTGGATAGGCTGTATAGATTATTGTTGTTTTTTACCCTGCCTGCACCGCTCGTCTCCTATTCTCTCTTAATATCTCTATTCCAATCCCACAGGAAATCCTCTATTCAGCCTTTTTGACAGCGTATGGTCAACAAATATTCCCTCAGGGGTTGTCAGTACTATTGGCGTTTGCCTGCGGTTCCTTGGTTTCGCAACCCAGCTTCCTGGTATATACGAGATTCACCCCCCAGGAAAAACCGCCAAGTTCGAGGGCGGGACCAACTTCAGCGCCGCCAATAAGAGGGTTATCATCGCGGGGATCCCCAATGGAATCGCTCTTCGTATCAGCCTTCAATTTCTTCACCCATGTCTTTCCCATCAGGGCAAGCGGGATTTCCAAGCCAACGGAGTCCTTCTCGGTGATGTGCATGCTAAAGCTTGGAGTAAACTCCAGTTCGAATAATGACGCCAGCTCATTATCATCCCATTCCAAGTAGCACACCCCAGGGTCTAATGGACTGGTTTTGTCTGATTGGGGGGTCCCCGACCCGTCATCGTAATACCAGTCCCCCCTTACCACGTGCATATTAACCAGGACAATTCCCGTTCCCAGACCAAGCCCAATCGTGCCCACCCCTACTTCTTTGGAATATGACGCCCGCACAAGAACCGGCAGGACCATAATCTCCCAGGACATACTGTCCCCTTCGTTTCTATTGTAGCCAGCGGAAGATGTATTGCTGTATTCCCTCTCGTTGTCGAACTTTATGCGGCCAATCGGCATGCCAAAACCCAGCGAACCGCCCAAGGCAAGGGAATCGGCCACCTCATACGTTAATTCGGCATTCATGGTAAGCAGATTTTGCGCCACACTTTCCTTCTCATTCTTAAAAACGCCGTTGGGCAGATCTATCACAACCCAGTTAAGCTCGACGGGAAGCCTTCCATATCCCACCTTCAAGGCACCGGCCCCCGCCGGCGAGACAATAACCACCGCCAAGGCAAGACCAACCAGCGCATTTATCATCTTCCTTTCCTCCTTTAGGAATGAAATCATCTGACACGGCCACCCAAGAAACGAACCGCCCCATATCGGCCTGATTCTATCACCGCTCCTGAAAGAAATGGTTTCCATGAGAGGATATCCAACTACCCAGCTTGGGTGTTCACCCTCTGCCCCTTTTTGGTGATGCGCCTATTTCTGGGCATCCTCCTTGTCCAGCCATTCCTTCAGATATGTGTTGCCCGGGTTTTGCTTGAGGGACTTGCGATACGCCTCGATGGCGCCAGTTTTATCTTTCAACGCATTCCGGCAATTGCCAAGCAAGAGCCACGCCTCCCAACTGGAGGGTTCCCTGGCGATGGCTTCATTGGCCAGGGCCGCCGCGCCCTCATAGTCCTCGTTATTGTAGGCTTCGACCGCCAGGGTGTAGGGGGACCGGTAATCCGGCGAATTGACATCGACCTTCGCAGGACCTTCATATCCGGATTCAGGATTGTCGCCGACTCGCGACGGCTGGTCAGTCCGGGAACTGCGGTCTCCTTCGTATGGGGAAGATAGATAGGTCAACCGGAACAACAGAGCATACCCATTGGAATCGGTTTCGACGTCCGTAAACGGGTCAAGGTCAATATCCGGAGACGTAAAAAGCATTCGATAAGATGCGCCTAAAAACAAATGGTCAAGCAGTGGGATGTCCGCGCTGACGGCCCCATACTCTCCTTCAGGATATTTAGAATACGCCAAGGAACACCAAATATTCCGTCCTCGAGCGCCAAATCCGAGGGAATATATCCCCTCATCCGTAAGAAGTCCGCTCAAGGATGAATAGAAAATGTATGCTTGCCTGTTGCCCAACCATAGCCCCCACGACGGCATTGATTGCCTTCCTTTGCCAAATGGATGGGATTCCGGGCCATTTTCTTTCGCGGGCTGGCTCGCCATCAAAACGCCCGCACTACCTCCTATCCACTTGTATTTGGCTCCCAACCGGCAGGCCGCGTATCGGGTGTCTTTTTGGTAATCCGATGACCACAATTCCCGGCCATTCCCATCAATCATCCTTTGGGTTGTTTTGCCCCTGAAATATCCTGCGTTGACTTCGGTGGACATGACGCCATCAGAAAAGCCATAACGATACCTGGCACCGGCGTGCGCACCGGCCTGCTTTTCCCTGTACACGGTTTTCCTGATGACAGAACCGGTGCAGCCCAAATATTCCGTTTTCGTCTGACTGCTCCGGGTGCTGCCGCCCCCCTCAATCGTAATCTCCGAACCCTCCGGTACCGGTCCCACTCCAAGAAATACAATCATAAATAGGAAAACGGCGGCAACCCTTAACAGCTTGAAAACCCGGTCGCATCCATTCATGCGGTCTTCCGTCCACGCACGCCTTCCCCCAATCCTATCTCCCTTTCTCAAGCTTTTACCCCCTGTTCATCATAACTATTCCCATCCGGCGCGCAAAATCAACATCTGTTTCGGTGCCAGGTACGGGCATAAGACATTTCCTCAGTTGATATCCCCCAAATAATCTGGAGGGCGGGGGCGCTTGAGGTGGGCGGGGATACGGCGGCGCAGGAACTTCTGGGAAGGGTGTGGGAAGGGTGCCATGGGAAGGGTGCCAGGGATTGACATTGCACATTTCAGAACAGGGGCCGGCTGGCGGAATTATCTGGCTTTACAAGATTGTGGGCATGGAATTTACCTAAATATTCTGTCGAAGGGCGTCCCTGGATATGCCGGCTTGTTCAATGATTGCTTCCACGGTTCCACGCGGTATGTCCCTGCCCATTGGAACGATTACCAGCCGAACGGCTCCGGACAATTCCTTCTTCACGAATGCCCGATGGCTGCCCTTCCCGCGGTCCGGGGCTTCCATAAAACCAAGCTTCCGTAATGCCTTGATTATTTTTCGTGACGAAAGGGAGGGCAGACGGCTCAAACCGAGGCCACTTCCAGTGGTGCGGTAAATCGCGATTCGGAGGTTAGTGCAGGCTTAATGTCCTTGAATATCCCCAGTTTCTTTGCGTTGGAAATATACAATTCAACAGCCCCGACTAAGGCGGCGTGAGCCTTGGCTGGCGTCTGCCCGTATGACGCTACGCCCAATTCGGGGCACTTTGATACATACCGCCTGCCTTCCTTCCAGATTACCGCCGTCAGACTATATTGTTTCATTGCACTTCGATTATACCGCCATAACCAAGAATCGGCTCTTTATTTCGTTTCGGTACCAGGTACGGACATCGGACATTTCCTCAGTTAATATCCCCCAAATAATATGGAGGGCGGGGGCGCTTGAGGTAGGCGGGGATACGGCGGCGCAGGAACTTCGGGTAGAGCCTGGTTTTGGAAAGGCGGGAAAGTGGGACCCACTCGATTCCACACTGGTATTCGTCGGGGCGCAAGTTAGACCTGCGCCGCCCCTTGGCCAGCCCACACAGGAAGAAGAGGTCTATTTGGTGGGCATCACCTTCGACCTTGGCAAACTCATGGTTTTTCCCGATGTATTCGCTCACGAACATCAGTGGTCCCATCTTGACGGTGTATCCGGTTTCCTCGCGGCACTCCCGGACGAGCGCCCGGCCAATCGTCTCGAACTTCTCCTGCCCGCCCCCCGGAAGTGAATACCATTCATCCGTCTCGCTCTTTTTCCGTACCAAAAGGAGCCTCCCCCGCCTGACCACCACCGCCTTCCCCGCCACCCTCACCGCCCTGTCTTTCTTTGCCATGGGTTTCCTTAATGCGGCTGGGTCGCGACTAATTCCTGGAGTTTCGCCATAATGGCCTTTTCCCGCTTCTGTTCCACCATGATGGGCACAAATTCCATGCCCAGCGCCTCGGCAAGCCGCGAAAGCCGGGGAAGGCTTGCAAGCCTGATTCCACCGGCCGAAAGGTCCCGCGAAATGTTGCTTTTACTCGTGTGCAGGGCCTTTGCCAGCTTGGAGTATGTCACCCCCTTCCGCTCCATGGCCCGCAGTATCTGGACCTCGAGCATGAACGCAGGATAGTCACGCTCGAACCGCGCACGGTAAGCGGGATTCTCCATTTTCCTCTCGATAAGCGACTTAGCCCTTGATGCTTTCATAGTACCTTCCCTCCTTCGTTCTCCTCAGGTAATCAGCGCGGTATTCCGCCGCCTTCTCAGCCACCCTTCTGTCCTTCTTTTCCATCTTCTGCGAATGCTTCCGATATGCATTGGTTATTATGATTTTCCTGCCCGCCGTTATGAAGTTGAAGAACCGTTCCGCCCTCGGTTTAAATGCGAATATCCTGTTCCGGGCGTCCTCCACTCGATACATATCAGACGGCAGGAATGTTCCCGGCTCGGCGTCGGCCATATACCGGACCATGTAGTCCAACCGGTCCTGGGATGTTTCGTCCATGCCCTTGTAGTGATCCAATCCCGGCAACTCTCCGTTCTCCATAAAGTACCATTCAACCGAGTAATTCTTCCCCCGGTAGTAGAGGACATCGCCCCACCGCGTCACCTTCCTGTCAGCCACAACTAGAGGTTATCATTGATGATAACCCTTTTCAAGCACCCCCGCTTCCGGTGTCATTCCGGTGGCATCAGGTACGGACATCGGACATTCATAAGCGACTCAACCAAACCAAGATGGTCTACCTACAAGAAAGGCGGCAGAGATTGGTAATCAGTTAATATCGCCCAAATAACAAGGAGGGCGGGGGCACTTGAGGTGGGCGGGAATACGGCGGCGCAGGAACTTCGGGTAAAGCCTGGTTTTGGAAAGGCGGTATGGATTATTGTTGTTTTTTACCCTGCCTGCACCGCTCGTCTCCCATCTTCTCCTAATATCTCCGATTCTCGGGCCTCCGAATGGCCTATTTCATGCTTTTGCCAGGGCATGGACAAAGCATTCCACGGAATGGGTCCATCCATTTCCACTTCACGGAAACTCGGCAATGGGTCTGCCTTTCTCATCGAATGTCGTCAGGGAGGGGTCGCCTTCCCGCGCAACCAGAATGGCCCTCAATTTCCCGGTCTCACCGGACATCACCAATGCCCCCCCTTTCCCGTCTATCCCCAGCCCCGCGCGTGACTTGCCATTTTCGTCGGACAATACCAACCCCAAACCTATCTTTTCTATGCTCAGCCTGATGCGCTCCTTACCGGATCCATCGTATATCGCCAATTTGGGGCCGACCGTGTCCGCGGACAGGATGGCGCCTGGCTTGCCATTCTTGTCCAGCAACGCAAGGCCCGTTCCCTCATCATCCAAAATCAGCATGGCGCATGGCTTGTATCCGCCATCCGAGATAATCAGCTCCGACCCGCCGCCCGACACTCCCAGCGAAAACCGCATCTTCCCGGCCTTGTCCACCAGTTCAAGCCGTCCCGTCCGGATTACCTTGGGTGTTTCGTCATCTGCCATATTATTTCCCCCCTATTATTTATCGTCGGCTTTATTATGCCACCCCCCTCGCGGCGTCCGCCGTCTCCCCATTATTCATATATTCACATGATTCCAGGCCACTGGCATGCCCGTTTCATGTCTTTGCCAACATGTGGGCAAAGTATTTCTTGCGACTTATCCCTTTAGCTACCGGCCCCACAGTACCTTCATTCAGAAACATACCTGTCGGAGTATTCCAAGCATCTAACAGGAACGAATCCAAATGACACCCAGCCGAACTGGCTGGATGTCCCTGATTCAAACCCTATCTCACCAATATTTGCATCCATTAATCATCTTCATCGCAGGGTTGACGAGGATCATATCCTCTATTCCAAATATCCCAAGGAAGAGGATAGTTCTCACCAAGATATTTCATTTTGCCATCCCTATAAAGCTTATAGTCTTTCCCATCCAACTCGACATATGAGTAACCCTTCATGAATGGACCTGCCTTGTCATAATGCGGAAAGAAAACATACTTCCCCTTTTTATTGATGTAGCCGAAACTGCTCTCATATTTTACAGCAGCGAGCCCCTCATGAAAATCACCAGCCGCATCATACTTTGGCTTAATTACGACTTTCCCGGTCTTATCTACGTACCCCCACTTAACATCATTGGAGAAAGCAGCATAGTTTTCACTAAAGTATTTCATGTGCTTGGGGCAGCGAAAAACCAATATGCCTGACCGGTCAATAACCCATCTCTCATTATTCAGGCTTACATGTGCGAATCCGTTCTTGAAATACCATGCATCATGGAATCGTGGTTTTATGACATACCTGCCCGTCCTATCTATATATCCTTCTTCTCCGGTTGGCTCATGCACAATGGAAAGCCCATCATAAAAACATGAAACCCTAAAAAAGGACGGACTTATGACCATAATGCCCCTTCGATTAACAAATCCCCATTTCTCCCCAACCTTTACCGCCGCGAGTCCCTCCTGAAAATACCTTGCATCATCAAACTGCGGCTTGATAAAATATTCATGGTTGCTATTAATAAAACCGTATTTCTTTTTTCCGTATATAGTTGTTTCCCATCGCTGATACTCGTCGTTTTCACCAAAACCAGCCAGAACAACAGGTTCCCTTTTAGGGGGAGTCTGTACGCAAGGCGAAGAAGGCGGACGCGAAGCGAAGGCTTTTACGGATATTACGCACCTGAAACCGGCGGTTGCTCCCTGCAACACATTCATGTAATAGCCATCGGGAGTGGAAGCTTCGCGACCATTCGAATTGCAGGAAAGACTACCCAATCCATACGCGCCTCCTCGTAATACCTTCTTCTCCCCTGATGGTGGCCCTTGTGGATTACGCAACGGGCTAACAGAATAATACTCGGGGCTAAACCAATCCGAACACCATTCCATTGCATTGCCGTAAATATCATATAAACCATATGGATTGGGTTCCTTTTGCCCAACTCGATGTATCTCATTGCCAGAATTAATGCAATACCAGGCATACTTATCCAGAAGCGTCTTGTCATCTCCAAAGAACCATTCCCCGGTACTTCCCGCCCTGGCCGCCCTTTCCCATTCAGCCTCCGTCGGTAAGCGCTTGCCGTAATATTTCGCATACTGCATTGCTCCATACCAAGTAACTCCCACCACGGGATAGCTCATCCTGCCTTCCCCCGGTTCCCACCATATTCCTCCCCCATTAATGCTCCCCCCATTGTTAATCATCTTGTGCCCTCTCTCATCCACATCAGCACCCCACTCGTTAAGGAACTTTGCAAAGAGTTCATCTGTCACTAAATATTTGTCCATATAAACAGCGTCCACAAATACTTTATGAAAAGGCAGAATACCTTTCCCCCATCCCATAACAAATTCCCCCGCTGGAATAAATGCCATGGACGCTCCGTCACATCCTGCAATTTCCTTCGGAAGATTTATATCAATCGTTTCTTCCGCAACAACTGATTCGGTTGAAGAAATGGTCTTTTGTTCCACGTTTGCCTCGGATATATCCAAGAAATGGAGGACCAAGAAAAGGGTGAGGACTAATACGCTTATGCACTTACCGATCATGAGCATGGGGCTTGACGTAGTATCCTCGGGTAAAGTGGAAGACCCGTTTGAGTTCCCACCAGTCCAGGTTGAGCCAGAACATCCCATTCCCGATTTATTTAACTGCTCCATACCGGCCTGATTCTACCATTCGACTCCCTCGCTACGCTCGGTCGCGATGCCCTTTCGGACTGGCCGGCAAGAGCCGGCGTGCGTAGCGGCAGGGCTATTCATTGCGGCTTCGCCGCCATCGCAATTACGGCCAAGGGCCGAGCATGGCGCGCTCTCAAAGAATATATGCGGTGAAGTCCTTGTCATGCCTCCCTTATATGCAGGTTGAGTCCTAAAAAATCGTGTCGATATTTTAGGGGTTTGGGGTTAGGGGGGTCCGTGGTAAGAAGTATGGTGAGGCCGCGGGAGAGGGCTTCCACCGCAATAAGGCCCGGTGCTGTGAGGGTTCGGTGGACTTTATCCCGCAGCTTGAGGTAGTGGACAGCCAGACGGAGTTAAAAGGTGACGACGACAATAAAAATGACCCAAATCAGGCGAGCCAAGAAACTGGCATTTGCCCTAGCCGGGGCTCATCCAGGCGATCCGGACAGGGCCTACGCCTGTGCGGACGTGGGCATGATACCCCCCCAAATGTCATTTTGGAGGGGGAATAGCTAAAACCATGTTAGTGTTGCCGGGTAAGTCGCAACGGTGCCGCAGGGCAGGCCGCACGGGTGCCGCACGGCGGGTCGCGCGGCAAGTCGCAAGGGTGCCGCAGTAGCAAATGCGGCTAAATATCGATAAATGCGGTGGAATTCGTTTGATTTTGGCATGCGCAAACATTAAAAACCGGCATAATTGGCGTGCTCTGTTCGATTTAACCAGCCCTTTTATGCCGCATTCGCCGGAATTAGCCCGCTTTTCGATCCAATATTCTGCAACAGGCCGTTCTCAACCATCGCCATTTCAAGGGCATCCTCGTGAAGTGTCCTGATAGAAAGCCTCCATGCCCTCCATTTGCGCAGGAGCGTCACCAGCCTGCGGACTTCCGGCGCCCTGGAACCGGCCAGACGCTCCCCCCGGGAGACCAGCACCCATTCAAAAACCCCCGCCAGATCCGCGGGGGTATGTATCCAGAGCGGCTTCACGTTGAAATCGTATTCGACCAGGATGAAATAGTCCCGGAGCAGGACGCGAAAGACCTGGTTGCACGAAATCGCCTTCAGGAGCTTGCCGACCTTCAACCCCGCATACTTGCCCGTCTCTTCAGACTTCGACTCCCAATCACCGTCAATCTGGGCGGAATCCCGCGTATCGGAACCCATGGCCAGCTCGAGGAACCGCCGGGTGAAAACCTCCCACCGAAGGGCGAACCGGACCCCCTTTCGCTCGACGAGGCCCGATTTCACGAGCCTTTCCAGTAACCTGCTGGCGCGCTCTACCTTCCATCCGGCGTCGCGGGCGACCTCGTCAGCCTTCCGCTCTCGGATTCCCAGCAGGCATATGCATCGCCCGACATCCAGGGAGCCGTGCCACCATTCCCGCTCCGCCTTATCCTCCCTCGCCTTTGATTCCAGCTTCCGCTTCATAAGGCGATCGTACCACCCCGTCAACCCCGCATGGATGATATGCGGGCCGCTTTGCCAACAGGTGGGCAAAATATATTTGGTGGTTTTTCCCTGAATTATCCACCCCATTATCAGAGGGTTTGTTTCCACACGGACAGCCTAGGCGGAGTCTATTTGGGTTATTTCAGCACCAGAGGATTGAATGTCTCGCACTTTTTCCAGCGATATGCTGGAGATGTCGCAATCATGCAGACATCCTTAGTGTTGGAGGCGTTGCGTGCGTCAAATACGGAGAAACACGCGTTCAAATGCCGGGGGGTTCCCGCGGAATCAAGAAGGAAACCACCTGCAATAATCGCATTGACCCGGTATCCCCCGGGAATCAACCAGGCGTAAACCGTAACCCCGGGGACCGGATCCGCCCTGCGGGGAAGCCACTGGTGGATATAGGGCTTCACCCCCTTGAAGTCGCCCGGGCTGATTCCCCACTGGATGACGCTCCGGTTGTCCAGGCCGCAAATCCACAGTTCGCAGTGGTCCGTCGCCTCGATGTCAGCGGGGGGGGTGCGCGACCAGACCGGCGTGTCGTCGGTGACGGCGTACTCGATTACCAGTTCCCGTTTTGCGGGGTCCCATCTCCCGGAAACCTCCGCCGAAAACGACCGGGGGCCGCGGTAGTTCTCGGGGTGGAACACCACATCATTCGAACTCTTGAGGTGGGCAAACACCCCGCCATCCCCTATCTCGATACCCGGCGGTGTCGCCGCCGGAGCCGCCTGACCACCGGCTATTCCGGCGATATCCCACAGACGGGCGTTGCCGTCGCCGCATCCTATCAATACCGACTTGCCATCCGGCGAGAAGGCCACGGAATCCGGCGCACCCCACGCCCAGTGGTGCCCCGGAAAGACCCGCAAGTCCCGCCCGGTCGCCACGTCCCAAAGGCGAGCGGTACGGTCCTCGCCACCCGTGAGGGCCAGCTTTCCATCTTTGGAGAACTTCGCGGAATACACGCCTCCCCCCACGCCGTGCCCCTTTAGGTCCTGGAGGACGGCGCCCGTATCCACGTCCCATATCTTTACGATGCCAAGCGCCCCAGCAATAAGCTTTCTTCCGTCCCCCGAGATATCAACGGCGTTGGCATACCGTCCGGCGACCCGGAAAGTGCCCAGTTCCCTGCCCGTTTCCAGTTCCCAGACCTTCGCCGTGCCGTCGTCGCTGGAGGTTGCCAGTCTGCGCCCGTCGGCTGAACATGCCACCCCCGCGACCACGTCACCATGACCAGAAAATGTCCGGAGAAGGGCGCCCGTGGCGACATTCCACAGCTTCGCCGTGGCGCCGTAACCGCCAGTCACAAACCGGTAGCTGTCGGCCGTGAAGGCAACGGCCCTGACCCCGCCGGGATGGGCCTGCACGGTGCGAACCTTGGAACGGGATTGGACATTCCAGACATCGGCCGAGCCGTCGCCGCTGCCAACGAGGACATACTTTCCGTTCGGGGAAAATACAGCGGTGAAATTGGAATCCTCGTTCCCCTCAAGCGAACCGGCCTGCATGCCGGACTCGACATCCCAGAACCATATGGTCTTCTTGTAACTGCTGGTCAGGATGGTCTTTCCGTCGGGCGAAAAGCCGACGGCGACCACGTCAGCGCCGTAGCTGAATGTCTTAAGGGGCGCATTATCCTGCCCGGGCGCGGCGGGGGGTGTTTCGGGGGCCTGGACCGCCTGCGGGATTGGCTTGGGCAACGGTACGGGGGCGGCCTTGGGCTGGCTGGTCCTGGCCGGTTCTTCCCTTGCCGGCGCAACGGGCTCGCACGATGTCGCCACCGCCTTGGCCATCCTGATTATGCCCGCTTCAATCTCCTTCATGTCCACGCCCTTGGCCCGCTGGCCGCATATCACTTCCCCGCTTTCGACATTCACCACCCGAATGCTGAATACGTAGACCCCAAGCGTCTTGCCGAAGCTTCCCACTATCATCCGCTGGACGTTCAGGATTCTCCCCAGTTTGACGGCGCACTCCTCGCTGGTGCAGCCGGTCTGCTGGAAAGCCTGCTCCGCGAGGACCTTGTCCATGTTCTGCTTCTCCACGACCCGGAACGCCCCGGTGTTTACGAGCTCGCCGCGCAGGAGGTCCGCCATCACCGCCGCGTCGCCCGCTGAAACGTTTTGGGCGGAAAGTTCCGCCACCGCGATGTTCAGGATCCGCGCCGATTTGGGGCGTACAGATGGAGAACAGGCGACTGCTGACAGGCAAACCGCAGAAATACCGGCGAGGATTAACCGCCTACCCATGAAATGATTCTACCACCGCACCTCAACAAGTTAGTTGCCCCAAAACGACACCCAGCCGTATTGGCTGGATGCTCTTTCGCTTCGGCACACCAATATAACCGATTACAATCTTTAAAAACGCTATTTCTCAGAATAATTCAACCTGCATTTCATGTGGGATTGGGAACACCCCGATGATGACCCAGGGATTTGGAGCGACAAGATGAAATCTCTGCGTGGTACCCATAAAGAAATGTAGGTCTGTTTCTAGGAACTCGTCGATATACTTCTGCCGAACTTTAGCTAGCGCCTGGGGTTCATCACCATTCGCGGAACGCAAACAATTCCAATATAGGGCACCAATCTCCCAGTCAAGGATTTGCATCTCGCTTCGTCTCTCCGCAGCATCCTCGAACTTGTACGAAAAACTATAAGGCAACTTGGGGATGACTTGGAATGTCTTCCTCCAACTATTGTCTGAGAACAGATCCAGCTGGCTGTTCATCTCGCGCATCTCGCGCAGCTTATCAGCGCTCCACTTGCGATCATCTTCCTCCCAGATAAAATCGTGCACCTTTGTTGGCTTGAACACAGCCAGGGACATTCGATTGGATTTTGCACCTTCAATCAGCTCATCCATCCGATCATAGACTGGTACTGTATGCAGAAGGAGTCGACGACGCTCACTCCACCTGTCATTAGTACCCATGTGTCCAACTGGTTGTAACTCGTTCTCATCCATCGGTCTGTATGTCTCAGGTCGCGGATCCGATTCGTTGCGCGCCAGGCGACACTCTAACCAGTCAAACTTACTATATTGCTCGCCTTCTTCAAGTCGCCGGAACGGCACGGGATAGATGCGTATCCACGAGCCGTCCTCACGAACCGCCGCCGTGCACACCGTCTCACCATATTTTCGTGATAACGTGGGATATGTCTTGACAGTGATTAGAATTAGCTCCTTGCCAACGCTATCAGGCATAGCTCTTATTGGATATGGACAACAGAAACGTCGTGACCGTTAAGGGTACGAATTCGTTCTCCGACCAAAGACCGATGGCACCATTCCGGATCTCGCTCCACACACATTACACAACACACTGATGTAATGACTTCGGCATACAAACTATTTAGGTCATCCCCGCGCGTAGCGAGGAATTTGTCGAACGAGCGGACAAACCGCTCCTTGTTACCGCTCATCTTGAACTGGTCCCTGATCGGCTTAGGCGTACCCAGCCCCTTCATATGCTCATAACGAATGCCCTCGCGGGCAAGCACCAGTTCCAATCGTGACTTGCAGAAGTCCCGATTGCGACTTATTGGGTTGTCACGAATATCGAGTAATATTTCTACCCTCCTCTCCTTCAACTGCCCAAGGAAATCATGGATTCCACGGCCCTCATATCCGATTGTGAACATCACGGGGGATTCAACTTCCGGCGCCTTTCCGCGTCCATTCCTACGATCAGCCATTCCTGTTCTCCCCCCGGTGGTTCGTTCGTGGTCTATCCCAATATGGACTCTTGCACTTCGGACATACGGTTGGTTTGCTGGAAGATTTCCTGGGAACCCAGGCATGTGAGCAACGTTCGCACCTGAAACCGGCCAGCCTCACTCTTGGCATATTAATAGGATAATAAGAGCGGTATCTGTAGTCAAGTGTATTACTAGAAGGCATACAACGGTGCTCCGATAAGGTGGCCCATGACAGCGGCCATACTGGACTCATGGTCTTTGGATTAGTCCCTAGAGCAGGGTATGTACATCCTCAGGTTTGGAGACCAGCGCATATGCCTACTGCCCATATACACCATCAGCGTTGCCCAAACCACCCAACGCTTTGCTGCGTACTCCTTGACTCCCTTTCAGTTCATCGAAGCCCTTCAGCCGTATTGGCTGGATGTCCTAACACTACCCGATTTATCGTATAGGAGCTCCAAGACGCATCTATTTCTTCCACTCTTCCTTAAGCAACCCGGTGATATATTCGTCTTTCAGCCTGCCGTCCGCCATGCACCGGAACCCCTTTCGCCTCATCCCCTCAACCCGGAACCCGAATTTCTTTTGCATCCTGAATGAAGTAGGGTTGCCCTTGAAAAAGCCGAGTTCAATCCTGCGCAACTTCAGCTTGGTAAAGGCAAACTTGATACATTCCCCCAAAGCCTCAGTTCCATATCCATGTCCATGATATTTGGCGTTGAGCCAGATGCCGCCTCCGGCCAGCCCCTGGACCCTGTTCACATTGCCCAAGCCCACCCCCCCGATGACCCTATTCTCCGACTTAAGTACGATTGCAAAATCGTAGTTTGTCCTCTTTTTGCCTTTTCGGACAGCCTCAGCGCACCGCCTTATCCACTCTTTTGCGTCTTTTCGCGTGTAGGGATACGGAACATACGCAAGCCATTTCGATACGCCCATATTATTCAGTCCCTCGGCGATATCCGTCGCGTCCCTCTTGTTGTAATCCCTCAGGACTAGCCTCCTCGTTTCCAGTATCATTTTGCCCTCTCTGGCACCGTGGCTTGTTCAAGCGCAGCTTCCACAGCTGAAGTATCTCCCAAATCGGACAAAATGCAGCTGGCTCCTTCGAGGCGAAGCCTGGCAGCACGCTCACCATCGGCAATGCCAATAAAAGGAATACCGCACGCGCGAGCGGCCCGAACATCCCATACTCCGTCCCCGAAATAGACCGTGCGGTCCCAGGAAGGAACGCCGTAATGGTTAGCTGCATATTCGACCGCAAAAGTCAGGATATCGCACCGGATCATCCGATCGCTGGCAGTCGCCATCGGTATGCCCTGAAGGGGCAGTCCTGCCGACTCAATCTTGACTACAGCCTCAGCGTGCCAATTTCCCGTTGCAATTGCCACATACCAATTTGAGCCTGCCACCATGGACCTGAGCAGATTGATGGCTCCCGTCGTTGGAGGAAGGCGTTTGCCGTGGATATAAGCTGCACGCATAGCCAGGTCAAGTCGTCCCTGAAACAGGGTGATTTCCTCAGAGGTGGGCTGACGGCCGTGCACTCCCCGAATAACCTCATCGAAGATACCTGCGGAAGTAGGCTCCGCGAACGCTGATATATCCTGGCCGAAACCGTTGCGCCCGGTTGTAGCCCGGAGAACGGAAAAGAAACAGTCGTCCGTGTCCGTCGCTCGCGTATCGATTAGCGTTCCATCAATGTCGAATATTGCCAGCTGCCTGAACCTTTTCATCTTTTCATGTTACTCCGCCCTGCTACGATGCCCCTATTTCGCATTCAGGAGCCCCTGGATGCATCCGAAATGGTCGGGAGGACAATCCCCCCCAGCATCGGATGTTGAGGGCTCTCACTTCCGACCGGGGCCGGGATCTTGTCCGCTAGCCGTGAGAGCCAGAATAAAATATGAATATCATGGCCCCTAAAACCACCAAGACTATGACAACAACCGCCCAATTGCGTTTAATCGCGTTCATCATTTCCTCCGTAGCTCGCCAATAGTTCCATGTGGAGGGAGTCGATTTTCCTCGTAACTTGTATCCCCATTTCCCCTAACTCTCTTTCCCATCTCGCCCCCATTATCCCTCTATTGCGGAAGAAATAACCAAAGCCCTAAAAGACGCCCAGCTACCTAGTTTGATTGCAGCGTCTTAATCGTTATCTTTGAGTTTCACCCTGTAGGTTCCCTTCAGTTTCCAGTAGTAGTTGAATACCCAAAACCCCGTAAACATTTCCACAAGAACCTGAATGTAATTAACGCAAGACAATATTGCCAGCGCCGCCAGCCTTGAATATAAAGTCGAAAGGATAGTAGTAAATCCCATTATCAAAGCAATTGGCAACAAAATAAGGGCCGGAAACATCATTAACGACAAGACGCGCCCTCGCATAATAAACCAACTCTTTTCCAATGCCTGGAATACCGTCACTTTCTCTAACACAACAGCATAAGGTGCCAAGATGAATCGGGATAAATACCATGCGTATATTATCGTGGCGAGCATACGTATTAATTGACTAGCCATTTCAGGTAACTCGTAATTAAACAGATATACTATTAATCTTAGCGACAGACCGTAAAAGGCTGCAGCCAATCCCAAAGGGATTCCCTGAACGATAACAACTCCAAGCAGCTTTAATATATTTCTGATGCAAATGCGGAAAGCGTCCCTATAATTAGCTGACCGAGCCTTAGTATGCTGCAAATACGAATATATAACTGCACCACCAAACATGCCAAGATGGAAAAAATCAAATAGGTAGTCTTTCGTCCACGATAATAATCCTATCGCAGATAAATCAACACCACCTCGAAACGACGCCAATATCGGAAAGACCGAAAACCATGCGAGAAACGGAATGGCCAATAGACAGTAATACCCAAAGTTCCTATAAAAGAGCCTCCGGGCTTTTCTTAGGCTTTCTATCACCATTTAGGGCGCCCCCTTTGCCACATTTTATAAAACACTAACACATGCGACTGCGCCAAGTGGAATACAGAGTTCCCCATAAGCCCTAGTCCGGTCACGCCTCCGTACCACTTCGCTTGAATATTTAACACCCAAGATTGCGGCATTTGCCTTGGCCCATTCGCTCAACCGAGTGGTACCTGGTGGGGGCGAATCGGTGCAAAGCAATCCACCCATTAGGCCTTTGACTTCATCGCGGGTAAGAATAACGTCGCCTACCAACTGACCCATGACTAAGGCAGCAAAATATCCGAATAGAGGGGCGACCGGCACCGGCCAGGAAGACTTCCTTTCCCTTCCAAATGCATAATGTCAAGACCTGACCCCTTTCGGCGGGATTATATACCTTCGAGTTTCCTGATCAGCGGGCTGAGCTCTTCCTTTGCCACATGCCACACGATGTCGGGGTTGACGTCCAGGTAGTCGTGGACTACCTTGTTCCGCATCCCGACAATCTCCTTCCAGGGGATTCCCGGATGCGCCACCTGGTATCCGGGCGTCACCTTGCGCGCGGCCTCGCCCAGCGTCTGGATCAGGTGCGTCAGCCCGAGCAACAGGGCCTCATCCGCGTCGAATTCCGCCCTGCTTTTCCCGCCAAGAAGCTTGACCGCTTTTTTGGCGATATCCAGCATATGGCCGACATAAACCCGGTCATCCTTGGGCATATATCACCCTGGCATCGGAGAGTATCCTGTCGCGCATGTGGCGGTTCAGGTATTTCTTGGGAACGAGGTCGATGCGACGCCCGCCCAGTGCGCCGGAGAACTCCTCCTCGATATCGATTATTCCAAAGCCCACCGAAAAACCTTCCTCGAATTCGTACAGGAAATCCACGTCGCTGTCCTCCGTGAACGAGCCGTTAAGTGCGGAACCGAAAAGGGAAAGCTCCCGGATATGGTGCTTCCTGCATATATCGGCTATTTTCCCGGCATCGATGACTATTTGCGGTTCCATTCTGTTCTCCTTATACGATTATAGCGTCTGCCGACGCCTGGCAAGCATCATATCCGACCTTCCGACCTGTAATATGCCGTTTGCGGAAGCAGGTGGTTTTCGCCAGATTCCGCAAAGGACCTTTCGTGCTGTTTGCGTTGTTTCTGCCATGCCACTGCAACACCTCGGACTAAACCGGCCGGGCCTCCCGGCAGGGAGGCAGGTGCCTCCCGCCGTGTTCAGATAAACGGCTATCGTCACCGTGCCAGAGTGAAAGCCGTTACTTGGAAGCTGGGGGGCCACTCGCCCTAATTACGGAATGTCCAATGCTTAGCCCTGCTCGGCCTCCTGGCCGCATGCGCGAAAGCGCATCGCCTGTCGAAGGGTCAAAGCTGGATATTGCAAGTTCGAACCTTGCCGGGCGCGCGCCTTAATTCATCGTTTATGAGTTTCGTCGGTCTCCCTCATGGCAGAGTTGCCACATAAGTTGCCAATTCCCCGTTTCATCTTGTCCCCATTATGCTCACTGCCATGCGACAAGACATGAAGACACCCAGCTAGGGAGAACTGCATAAATAGGTTGATATCAACCACCTGATTAGGATATCGTGGAGGAATGGCACCCTCCACTAACCCAGCGACACCGGTCCGACGTGATGCAGCCGTATACGAACGCCGCCGCC
>Ga0315282_10001217_pt1 | contig 49439 bp, 75 predicted proteins | sample YL17G07_20_MG_FD_203693 | JGI IMG/M metagenome (GOLD analysis project Ga0315282, IMG submission 203693) | Sediment microbial communities from Yellowstone Lake, YNP, Wyoming, USA - YL17G07_20 | ecosystem: Environmental > Aquatic > Freshwater > Lake > Sediment | place: USA: Wyoming | collected...
AAGAACGTACCTACGGGTGCTCCACTAGCCTGTAGCTCTACAAGCACGCCATTAAACAGACTGGAAACGGTCAGTGTGGCGAGCGTGATACTGAGTTGTAACAATCCCGAAGTGGGTCAGCGGAAACAGGTATCCGGACTTAAAGTCACTGTACCTGTACTCTCGATTAATGGGAGTCCTTTGATGCCTTGTTCTTTGACTAAAGCACGTCACCTTTTAGAAAGGAGAAAAGCGAAGATAATTAATCTCAACCCGTTTGCTATCAGACTGACTTTTGAGTGCGAGAACAAAGTTCAGGAGGTGTCTCTCGGGGTCGATTCAGGTTACAATCATATAGGGTTTTCAGCTATTACTAAAACCAAAGAAATTACCTCTGGTGAAATATCTTTAGATGATAAAACCTCTAAAAGGTTAACAGAACGTAGAATGTACCGGAGAAACAGAAGAAATAGGCTGAGATATAGAAAACCTAGGTTCAATAACAGAAAGACACCTGAGGGGTGGTTACCTCCGTCTGTACAGAGAAAACTTGATACACACATAAACATGGTAAATAAACTAAAGGAGCTGACTCCGGTTAAAAAGGTTACTGTAGAGATAGGTGAGTTTGATATACAAAAGCTGATGAATCCAGATATCTATGGGAAAGAGTATCAGCAGGGAGATCTATATGGGTACAACAATTTAAAAGCTTTTTTGTTTTCTCGTGAGCACGGCAGATGCCAGTTTTGTGGAAAAAATATTGTTAAAGGTGAAAAAGCGCACACGCATCACATTAAACCTAGGAGCGAAACGGGTACGGATAGCCCCTCTAATATGGCCTTGCTACATGAAGATTGTCATGATGAATTACATAAGAGAGGGCTTTACAGGAAGCTTAAGGCACCTAAAGAATACAAGGCTGAAATTTTTATGTCTATAATTGCTGCTAGACTCAAAAAAGCTTTGAACTGTGGCGTTACATATGGATATGAGACTGCTACTAAAAGGAATCTCTTAGGGATAGAAAAGAGCCATGTAAACGATGCATTTATTATAGCGGGAGGGATCAATCAGGAGAGATGTTTACCTTATAAGGTAGAGCAAAAAAGAATAAACAACAGGACGCTACAGACTAACAGGAAAGGATTTGTCCCCTCTATTAGAACACAAAGGTATGTTATACAAAATAGAGACTTTATATGGATAAGTGATAAGAAGTATTTGTGTGGAGGAGTCGCTAATAGAGGTATTATGATTTACTATTTTGATGATACTAAAAAGAAATTGATTTACTATAAAAAAGTGAATAAGTTTTATAGTACCGGTAGCTTGACGTGGATAAATTAAGTTTCGTTGTAGAAATAAGGATAGACCACCGGAGAAAATAGTGCTGTAACATGCACCCGTGACGCAATTGGTAGCGTACCAGGTTCTTACCCTGTAAGTTGAAAGTTCAAATCTTTCCGGGTGTACCACTTTTTTAAGTAGGAGTAAATTCTGTTCATAGTGTCTAGAGTGAGATGCAAAAAGTGCGGTTACATCCACGTGTTGGTGCATATAAGAGCCGAGGCTCTTTGCGTAAAATGTGGGGCTGAGTGTGAGATCATTCAGATTTTGAATGAGATCAATTAACGGAGGATTAGCCTAATAGGTAAGGCAGCACTTTCGAACAGTGCCGGGAGAAATCCTTTAGGGGTTCGAGCCCTCTATCCTCCGCCAGGATAATAACCAAATAATAGGAGAGCACTCATGGAGAGGGAACGCGCCCATCTCTACTATGTATCGAACGACACGGATCGATCTATCCGGTTCACTGCTCCTCCAACGAGTGACCTTGGGATGAACGAGCGATTCATGAGGGACATGAATCGCCTACAGTGGTTCGCTGTGGGGCATGGTTACGACCAGAAAGAAGGCATTTGGACAGGGTCGTATCTACCTGAAGAATATAATTGCGTGCTAAGATATGTAGAGAAGTTCGGATGGGAGAAGGCTCCCGTTTTAGGCCTGTAGCTTAGTTGATAAAGCGTTTGCGTGACATGCAAAAGAGCGTAGGTTTGAGTCCTATCAGGCCCACCACAATTAAACAGAGGAGGGACTCATGATGTAATTACCTTAAACAAAGGAGTTGCATAATGAGCCGCAGCTATAGGCAGCCCTGGTTCACCGATGGGTACAAGGGCTCTAAACGTAAGCAGTTCAACAAGCGGTACGCCAACCACGTGGTCCGTCACACTGAGGACGTGCCTAATGGTAGAGCATACAAAAAGCTGTACGGCAGCTACGATATCTGTGATTTTCGGTTCAGGTATGACCCTAAACCTTATGTCTATTTCTCCTGGGCAAAGAACGAGCTGGTGATGATGGAGCCTACCCCGTTTTGGCAGGTCTGTAGAAAGTAAGGATTCTTGTTTAAAAGAGATTTCCGAATGAGTATATTGCTGGTGTAGCTCAAATTGGTAGAGCAATCGCATCGTAAGCGATAGGTTGTAAGTTCAAGTCTTATCACCAGCTCCATAATACTCGGTAGAAGCCATGATTGAAATGACCTTTTTAGAAGCCGCTCATTACATAGCCGACAAGAATCTCGTGAGTGCGAGCAGCGGAAACATGTCTCATTGTAGATATGAATCTCATGGAAGTAAAATATGGATTACAGCTACCGGGGCATGGTTTTCGCATCTTTGTGTAGATGACATAGTGGAGTGCTCTTTTCCAGACGGGAAGGTTCTCAGGGCGCACTCGGATAACAAACCGTCTTCCGAGCTGAAAATGCATCTGGATATCTTTAATGTACGCAAAGGAATTAATACAGTCCTTCATTTTCAGTCTCCGTATGCGACCACCCTGGCAGCATCGTTTACGGGCTCGTGGTTAGGTAGACTATCAGTAATTCCTGAGATACCTTACTATATTGGCTCTATAGGCTGTGTGGATTATTATACCCCTGGGTCAGATGCGTTAGCAGAGAGCGTCGCAGAAGCCGCAGCAGCCTATGACGTGGTATTCATGAAGAATCATGGCCAAATTGTAGTCGGCACCTCTTTTATGGACGTGATACAGAAAGCATCCTTTATCGAGCTGGCGAGCATGGTACTGGTGAATGGGAAAGAGATCCAGACATTAACAGACCAGAACGTAACAGATCTGGTCAAATATAGAAATAAAAAATAACATTGGAGGCGTTTGATGGAAACAGGGTTTGACGGTGTTGCGGCTGAGAAAAGAACTTATGGCATTGTCGACAAGATGGAAAAGTTCGGTGAAAAAACAGGGCTCGTGGTAAACCGTAAGGTAACAAAGCTTGGTTTTGCTGTGGGAGCTGCGGCTACAATAGCAGTGTTTGGCGGATGGGCACTGATGAGAGCTTTTTTAAAGAATGTGACTAGAGGGTAGTGATTTTTTGGGCTCATAACACAGTGGTAGTGTAGTACACTTTTAATGTACGAACCCAGGTTCGATCCCTGGTGGGCCCATGCAAAAACAGTAATCGCGGGCGATTAGCTCAGCTGGTATAGAGCGCCTGTTTTACTGAGCATATGCGTGACGTGTGCTCCGTAAGCAGGATGTCACAGGTTCGATCCCTGTATCGCCTACATATGCGCCTGTAACTCAGTTGGATTAGAGCGTTAGATTCCATTCTAAAGGTTGTGGGTCCGAATCCCACCAGGCGTACCAAGAGTGTAGCTATGCCTAATGTCCCTACCGAAAAAGAACTCATAGACGCTTTCGCCAGCATAGAGAAACACGACCTAAAACCCAACGCCATAGGCTGCGTCGTATGTGGGCAGTGGTTGAATTTGGAGACCGGAGAAGGGGAGCTGTGCAACCATTTAAGACATGATTTTGGATTACCAGAACTTGAGGTAACCGAATGCAATACATAGAAGCTCCCAACGAAATAGAGACGAGGGCCAAAAAGCTCTTCCTTGCGGGATCAATAAGCGGTGCGCCGGACTGGCAACGATATGTGGTCCCCAAATTAAAGTATCTCGATATAGCAGTCTATAACCCACGGAGAGAAAATTTCCCTATAAAAGACCCGAGTGCCGCGGTAGAGCAAATATCTTGGGAGCACAAGTACCTTAATGCAGCTGACTTAATATCGTTTTGGTTCTGTGAAGAGACAATAGGTCCGATCGTACTCTACGAGTGTGGGGCGTGGACAAAGACCTCAAAACCTATTATCATAGGCATGGATCCTGGATACGAGAGACGCAAGGACGTAGAGATACAAACAAAACTCGAGCGTCCTGGTGTGCCTATAGTATATTCATTAGACGATTTGGTTAAAGGAATCTATGCATTGATAGAAGGACGATAACAATGTCTGACTGTCTATCTGAAGATGAAGATACTTTTGACAAGCTACTATCGCGGGATCCGTTAGAGATAACCCCAGAGGAAGAGACGTACCACGCGGAGAACGATGAGATTGATGATCCTCTTAGCTTAGGCGATGTGCTCGATATCAAGGATTCGGGCACTCAAAACAATATAGAGTAGGAGACCTCACACATGGCAGCCACAAAGGAAATCGTCGTCAACGTTCTGAAACAATTCAGTGAGAAGAAAACCAGCCGTGGTATCAACCGTATCCGTGTGGTACAGTACAACGCAGCGGCCCCTCAGCTGGAGAAGCGTGAGTTCTGGACTGACGAAAACGATGAGGAGAAACCAGGCAAGGCGAAAGGGATCCTCCTGGAAGATTTCGAGATGCTGATGCAGAACGCTGAGGAGATCAAAGGGCTGCTGGCACAGGTAGCCAAGAAAGAGGTAAAAGATGTACCGAATAACCAGATCCCCTAATAATGGGATAGTCGTATACAAAGACGACAAGGTAGTGCCCGGAATCAATTACCTAGAAATAACCCTGAAAGCAAATTCAAAGCCTGATTCAGAAATTGTCCTATGGTCCTGTGCTGATGGCTCCGTGAAAACATTATACGCTATCCAGGACGATGTCGTATTTGATATCACTGGTAATGGGGGCTATTCCATCAAGGGCAGCGGATACAAAGCTCACATCGAATATATGGGGAATTTATTGGGACGCGTTGCAGAGTGCGCGTTCAAGGTAGAGGCAAATAGCCCTTTTGCTGAGCTCACTCTGAAAATAACGGAGACAATACATAACAAAGACGAATCGATACAGGTTAGTTAGGCGATACACGCGCCCGTAGCTCAGCCTGACTAAAATTTATACGGAATAAGCATGAGCTATGATATAAATTTGCCCCCTTAGTTTAATAGAATAAAACATTCGGCTACGAACCGAAAGACGCATAGGTTTAAATCCTATAGGGGGCACTTATCTCATTGGAATTTGCTCGAAAGTTAAAAATCCGTTATCATACTCCCAGTGATGTGTCGGGCATAAAACTATATTGTTTTCGGCAGAGTTAACCTCAGAAAGTTTATCGTTTTCTGAAAATTTTGATATAGGTTTTTTATGAGACAGCTCTGTATGCCGAGTATACCCACAACACTGACAAGGAAGTTTAAGAATATTTTTGTTCCATATTCTATTTAAGTATTTTATCCTATCGCTAAATCTACAGGAACTCATTTTCTTTAAACCTATATAGTCTCTATATTCTTTAAGACTCATGTTTTTTAAAACAAAAAGCTTATCAACTAAACATTTGTCACACAGTTTTCTTCTGTTGTCCCTATCCTTGTCTATAAAATCTCCGCATTTTATGCAAAATTTTTGTTTTCTTTTTCTTTTTGGCCTAATCCTATTGTTATACCTATTAGCACAAGACCTAGAGCAAAAATTATTGACATTTTTTGTAAAATCTTGAAAACGTTTTTTAGCTGGTTTTCCACACTCACAACACGTTATTTGAACACTGTTCTCTTTAGCTTTTTTACGGCACTCAACAGAGCAGTATTTTATATTTCTTTTTTCACGTATTCTGGCATTAACATATTGCAAATTTTTCTCAAACACTTTTTCGCAATAAGCACACTTAAACTTTATAAGCGTCATAGGTGCCCCCCGTACTACTGGAGATATATTAACAGACTATTACATTTTCGATCCGTATAAAGGTTATGTTGTCCATGCTTATTTTAAATGTGCCTGAGTTTTAAAATGTACCGTATTAATACTCTTCTAATGCACCTACTATGCTAAAAGGATCCCTCAATCTTGGAAGATACCCTAACCATACTGCCAGTATGCTGCCGATGCCGAAAAGTCCGTGTGGAAAACGAGTGGTCCGATAATCCGGAACTCCTCGAAAGCTACAAGGAAAACCTCACCCATGGTCTATGCCCCGAGTGCGCTGTGACACTCTACCCCAAGTACGCACATAAAATTGTAGACGCCTACTGTATTCAATGACTCCAATGGATCCCACCTACGCACTCCTCTAAAGGCCCCAAAAGGGGCACTATTTATTTCAGAAATCATTTGACTATCTTATTCTACAAACGTATATTAGTAGAGCACCAAACAGGAGGCGTATTTGAATGACGTCAGATAAATTTGACAAGCTCTCGGACAAAGATCTATCTCCTAAAGAGAGAATACTCCTCAAATTCATGACGGCTACCATAGGTCGCATCAATACATGCCTCATTAATATCCACGCCCTCCAATCCCTCCTGATCAAAAAAGGTATCCTTACACAAAAGGAATTACAGGTAGAGGTCAGGGACGCTACCAAACTCCCTACGGTGTCTGTGGGAAAGAAAGTCCTGATGGATATGGTGAGGGATTTTGACGTGTCTAAGCTCGTCAGCATGATCGATTTAGGACAGGATGAAAAAAGTACTTTAAAATCGGGTTAGAAAAAGGTATATTTCTTATCCGACGTAGGACCTACATCCAAATAACATAGGAGGAAACATGGCAAAGGGCATCGGCAAGAGTTTTATTGGGCTCTTCGTACAGGTAGAAGACAACAAGGCGGCAGCATCTCCTGCCCCCAGCACAGCAGCAAGCACCACCACGAAAGCAACTCAGGCCTCAGTAGCTGCCTCACCCACTGGTACGCAGGATGACGCAGTCCTACAGCTCCTTTCAGAGGCTATCGACAAAGCCAACATCGAGGGATTCGACTATTACGAGTTCGCACAGATGCTCCAGGCCCTCAAACCTACTCTCCCCTCCGAGCAGGCCCTTTTCCAGACAGCTTTCACCTCCGGTAAAGTCATGGGAGCCTCCAAAGAGAAGCTCATCCAGACCGCGGGGGTCTATTTGGACGTCCTCAAGAAGAAATCCCAGGAGTTTGAGGGTGCCTGCCAGGCAAAGATCGACGAATTGGTCACCAGCAGGGAAAAAGACCTAAAAAACATGGAGAATGCGATCCAGGAGAAGGCTGCAGCCATCCAAAAGCTCACCGAAGAGATCAATCAGATGACTGCCCAGAAGACCCAGATTACCAACGAAATCGGTGAAAATAGGGTCAAAATCGAGACAAAACGGAACAATTTCGCCGCTACTCTGCAGGTTTTCACTACCAGGATCCAAAGCGACATCGAGAAGATCAACCGGTACATCCAGTAAGCATTGTCCATAGCATAGAAACCTCTATCAAAGGAGACTGCCATGTCAGAAATGCCAGGAATGGGGAAGCTGAAGTCCTTCTGGGAGCGCCCTGAGGGTAAAACAGGTATGCTTTTCGCCGCGGGAGGCATCCTCGGTCTGTTCCTTGTCATGTTGAAGTGGGGTACAGCAATCGTACTCGCCGCTCAGAACACGATGATCCTCGGTCTATACGTCCTCCTGGCATGCGCCGTGGGGTATGTACTCATGGACGGGCGTTTTCGGGCCTCCGTATTCTATCTCTACAAGACAATCATGCGAATGTTAACCGGAATGGTCATCCAAATCGATCCCATCGCGATCCTCAAGTCCTACATAGAGGACATGGAGAAGAACCACGACAAGATGAATGAGCAGATAACCAAGCTCAAGGGCAGCATACGCACCCTCCAGGCTACAATCTCCAAGAACGCCGCCTCCGCCCGGGACCAAATGTCCATAGCAGAGCAGGCAAAGAGGCAGAACAAGCAAGCTCAGATGATTCTACAGACGCGAAAAGCTGGTCGACTGCAGAACAGCAACCGAACCTACAGCGATTTGCTCAAAAAACTCGAGGTACTTTACCGAGTGCTCAGTAAGATGTACGAAAATACCGGTATCCTCATCGAAGACACCAAAGATGAGGTCGAGCAGAAGTCCGTCGAGTGGAAAACTATCAACCAAGCCAACTCCGCTATGAGATCCGCCATGCATCTTATCAGCGGAGACAAGGACAAGCGAGCCATATTTGAAGAGGCCATGCAGTTCATGGCAGATGACGTGGGCAATAAGGTCGGAGAGATGGAACGGTTCATGGAAATGAGCGAATCGTTCATGGAGGGGGTCGATCTCCAGAACGGTGTGTTCGAGGAGAAAGGCATGAAAATGCTCGAAGATTGGGAGAAGAATGCCGACTCCTGGCTCCTCGGATCCGACAAAGCCCAGATCGTAGCAGACGCCAATGACAGCAGCAAAGTGCTCGATGTCGATGCACCGCGCTCAGTACCAGAGGCATCAAGCGCAAATCAATTCAGCAAACTTTTTAACTGAAAGGGGTGTATATGGAGCCCTTCACTCCGGGATAGCACCTGAGATACCTATACCAGTGCTCGATTACTAACGGAAATCTCTCATTCAACAGAAAGAAGGTACCATGCCTAAGACAAAAGCTACTCCACTCGCCAAGATCCTCGGACTGGCGATCATTGCAGGTGTCGTGTTTTTCGGTTTCAAGTATCTGCAAAACTCCGGTGTGATGTCGAAGATCGTACCCACCTCCTCGCAGGGTAAATCTACCACTGCCGTGAAGGTCGGCGGGAAGAAAGTCACCCCACTACGAGTCTGCACCAACACCTGGATCGGGTTCGCGCCCGGAGTGTATTTCAACGGGGGCCTCCCAGCTACCGCTGAATCCCGGTTTACTACTGAATTCGGGGTGCCCGTAGAGCTCACAATCAATGACGATTTCCAAAGCTCCCTGGACGCGTGGAAAGCCGACAAAGTGGACCTCATCTGCAACACAGCAGATGTATTGCCGGTGATTTTCCCCAACATCATGCCTCTTGAGCCTCGTGTAGTTTTCCAAATCGACTGGTCCCGCGGCGGAGACGTGGTCGTGGCTGTCAGCTCAATCAAGACAGTCGCAGATCTCAAAGGAAAACACGTAGCCGTAGCTTTCGGCACGCCCTCTCAGACACTGCTCCTTTGGGTACTCGCCGCAGGCGGACTCCATTACAGTGACATCCAGGTCGTGAAGGCTCCTACAGCGATCGATGCAGCTACCTATTTCAAAGATGGGAAGGTGGATGCCGCAGTCATGTGGAGTCCTGACGATGAGGACTGTGTAGCAAAGGTAGCGGGAGCTCATGTGCTCCGTAGCACCCGAGAGGCCTCAAATGCCATAGGGGATATTTTCTATGCCAAAGCCTCGTTTATCCAGTCTCATCAGAAAGAACTCAAAGCTCTCGTGGAAGGATGGACGAAAGCTGCCGCGGAGATCAATAGTTCTCCCGAAGCAAAGGCTCAGGCGACGGCTATCATGGCAAAGTGCTACAATGTGCCCGAAGCCGTCATGAATCTCAATAATGCCCGCCTTTGCACGTACGGTGACAACGTGAATTTCTTCAATATGAGTGGCACATACTCGGGTATCAAGGGGGAGGATCTTTACGAAAAAACCACGTCCGAAATACCTCAGATCGCTCTAGTATTTAAGGAATCACTGCCCGATCAGTCCACAGTACCGTCATGGCGCTCAGTGGTGGACCTCTCTATCCTGAAATCCCTCTCCAATCTGGAGTCGGTATCTGGGCAAGAAGCAGAGACCTCTGCTAAGTTTTCCCCGGTCACAAAGGCTGTCGCGGCGGCTCCTGCTTTCTCTACGAAGCGTGTGACTATCAACTTCGCCACGGGAGTTTACGAGCTCTGTGATGACTGTCGGTACAAAATCGAGAAGGAATTCGGGGACATCGCCAAGTCTTTCGCGAACAACCGTATCCGTATCGAGGGCAACACGGATAACGTAGGATCAGCGCAGTCCAATAAAACTCTCTCTGAAAAGAGAGCCAAGGCTGTTGCCAATTTCCTCGTTACTCGCTACAGTTTCGATCCTAACCGGTTCGTAATCGTCGGCAATGGTCCTGACAAGCCGGTCGCGGACAATAGCACGGAAAACGGACGTGCTCAGAATCGACGCACGGATTTCGAGCTCATCGCTGAGTAGCAGCTTCTGAGGGTACCGTAGGAATATTCCTACGGTATCCTTTTCTCTGAGCAAAAATTTCCAATAAAGGATTTTGTGATGAAAGAGCTGTTTGAACTACGCGGTTCTCTCGACAAGAAAACCTTGACCATAATCGAAATAACAGGACTTTTCTCACTACTGGCTCTATGGACAGTGATCTCTGTGTTCAAGCTGCTGCCACCCGCGATATTCCCATCCCCCTGGGACGTTATCATCTCGTTCAAGGAGCTCCATTTCAAGGATTATTTGCTCATCAACGCTTTTTACTCCATCAAGCTCAATGTACTCGGATACGTAGAGGCAGTAGCTGTCGCGGTGCTCATAGGGTTCCCGATAGGACTATTCCCATTCTTTAGGGGACTATTCTCCAGGTACATCAACGCCTCCAGGTTCATACCCCTGACTGCAGTGACCGGTATTTTTATCGCGTGGTTTGGGATCGATACCAATATGAAGGTGCAGTTCCTGGCTTTCGGTATCACCGTTTATCTGCTGCCTGTAGTGATCCAGAGGATCGATGAGGTAGAGAATGTCTATCTGCAAACAGCTTTCACGCTGGGTGCTAAGAAGTGGCAGACTATCGTGAATGTGTTCCTGCCCGCGGTGTTCGCCAAACTTTCCGACGATATCCGGGTACTCGTGGCTATCTCCTGGACCTACATCATAGTAGCGGAGCTGGTAAACCGATCGGGAGGCATCGGAGCGGTCATTTATACGGCGGGTCGTCAGAGTCGTGTAGATAAAGTATTCGCAGTGCTCCTCGTAATCGTGCTCATTGGATTCGTTCAGGATAGACTTTTCACATGGCTGGATAAGAGACTTTTCAAATTCAAATACATATAAGAAGGCATATGTACGATTCGAATATCTCTTTTTTCAACGACGTGAACATCCCTGATGTCATAGAGCTCAAGAATATTTGTCAGAGCTATGATGGTGGGAAGACATTCATCATCAAGGACCTCAATCTTCTTATAGAGGATAATACCTCAAACGGAAAATTCATTGTGATCCTGGGGGTTAGCGGGTGCGGTAAAAGCACTTTGTTGCGCTTTGTAACGGGCATACAAAATCCGACCCTAGGAGAGGTTCTGATCAATGGTAAACCCCGTGATGACAATACTGTCATCGGTATGGTATTTCAGCAGTATTCTTCTTTCCCCTGGTTGAGCGTGCTGGACAACGTAGCTCTCGGTCTCAAATTCAAAAGGGTTTCTCAAAAAGAGCGGCATGCACGGGCTATAGAGATGATCAAGCTCGTGGGACTGGATGGTCAGGAGAGTAAATATGCGAAGTACCCCAACCTATCTGGAGGGCAGCTACAACGTGTGGCGATTGCCCGTAGTCTGATATCTACCCCAGAGGTCCTTCTACTCGACGAACCTTTTTCCGCGTTGGATGTGAATACTCGTATAAAGATGCAAGATCTGCTCTGCGATCTCTGGAGCAAACTAAAGACTACGGTAATTTTTGTTACACATGATCTCACGGAAGCAGTATATTTGGGAAACGAAATATTTATCATGAGATCTAATCCAGGCCAAATAGTAAAGAAAATAAACATTGAACTGCCTTACGAAAGGAATCGGGCTATTAAACGAGAAAAACTGTTTACGGACATAGTGTACGGTATAGACGATGAACTTCGCTCAATAGAAAAAACGATGGATGAAGAAAAACAATACAAAAGTAAAAACTAATGTGTTTTTAAGCTATGATTCCTTATACAGGCGTTAAAATATTAAGCACGTACAAAATAGGCTTAATTTATATTTACAGTAGTTGGTGACTTTCTACTATTGAGGACCACCATTCCTGTAACCCTTTTTTCAGGAGGCGTCTGTGTCCAAGAAGCTCTATGTAGGTAACCTCGCGTTTACCGCAACCGAGGACGATCTGCGCAATGCGTTTGCGGCGTACACCACTACTTCAGCGAAGATCATTACAGATCGTGAGACTGGTCGGTCCCGCGGTTTTGCTTTCGTCGAAGTCGAGGATGGTGACAAGGCTATCACCGAAATGAACGGGAAAGACCTGGCGGGTCGCAAACTGACCGTCAACGAAGCTCGTGAGCATGAGCCCCGTGGCCCGCGTCAAGGCGGTAGCGGCGGTGGATATCGCCAAGACGATCGTCAAGGCGGTGGCTACAACCGTTACTAAGAGATAGAGGGTATCGGGCTATAAAACTCGGCACTCTCATCTTCTTTATTTTGAACTGTCTATCCTACCAGGCTCCTTTTCAACAGGAGCCTTTTTAATTCTCTCTTAATATTCCTATCCTTGTGTATTCTTTGTACATGAGGAATTAGCATGCCTGTTAGTACAGCTAGGGTCCTGCTGGCTTTCTTTAGAAAAGAAGCGGACAGTCTCTCCAAAGGTGACCGAGAGATAGTAACTAAGAAGCCTGTAAAAAAAGTCACTGATGATGCCGACGTATTCCTCGAAGTACCGGTGATCAGACAGAGTACTGACTATAGCTGTGGTGCAGCCTCTTTCTTAGCTATCCTGGGATACTATGGGTATGACCCATATGAGAAACAGGTCATGACAGCCCTGGGGACTACTTTAGGGGGTACCGACCCTGAGGGATTTTCTAAAGCCGCCAAGAAGTTTGATCTGAAAGCGGATGTGAAAGAGGGCATGACGGTAGAGGAAGTGAAGAAAAGGATTGATGATAAGATACCCGTCATACTCGATATACAGGCCTGGGGAGATAAAGAAGACTATACCAATGAGTGGGATGACGGCCATTACGTAGTCGCCATAGGATATGACAAAGAGGGTTTTTACCTAATGGACCCCTCTCAAATGGGGTATAGCTATGTATCCTATAAAGAGCTGAAAAAGAGATGGCACGATACTTTAAAAGATAACAAAACGAAATTCGTTGAGATGGGGATAGCAGTACACGGTAAAGAACCAAAGTTCAAATACAATGCTGTTAAAACCGTCGAATGATGTCTCAGAGCTCTATGAACTATTATCTGTAGGGGCTACTCTTAGGGGGTTAGATAAAGAGGAGCTGGGCAGGATAGACGACTTTCCCATACTCTTTCTTACCCCTAAAGAGATGGATCCTACTAAACAGAATTTTTTGATAGCCGCGGGGTTTCATGGTAATGAGATAGCGGGACCTTGGGGGATAGCTAATTTCCTCCTATCTAATGAGATTAACGCTAACGTGTCCTTTTTACCATTAACGAATCCGACGGGACTATCTGCCAACACACGATTGAATTCTAAAGATCAGAGCCCGAACACGGGATGGATACACGGAGGGGAGCTATCTGAAGAGGGCAAGATAATAATGCACTCTATACATAAGATATTCCCTACGGCAGTAGATGGATTTCTTACGTTACATGAGGACCATACAAATGAGCAGTTTTATCTATACTATTTCAGTGATAGTAAAACAGTACCTAAAAAGATAAACGAGCTACTTTCTATAGGTTCTGAGCATTTTGGATTAGTAGAGGATGGAAAGTATCAGGATATCCCGATAAAAAACGGACTGGTAAAGAATCTTCATGACGGCACTTTCGAGGATTACTTATATCATAGGGACATTCCATTGTCCGTTTGTACGGAGACGCCTGGTAACGGGGATATCTTTATGAGGATACAGACTGTCTCTGGTCTCATAAAAAGTTTCATATCGTGATGAGAGGACTCTCTATGGGCGCGTCAGCATTTAAGGTAGTGCGTGCATTCCTCAAAGTATCTGAGTCCCAGCTAGAGATGGGTAAAAAGGTCGAGGAGGAGCACGACGACGTGTATGAGTACTTCTCTAAATTATTGAAAAAGCATGACATAGAGATGCCCCTCAGTAGGGATGAGTTTTTCGAAAAAATAGCTAGAGCTCACATAGCGGAGATAAAAGACTATTACGATCGCCTGAAGAAAATGGAGGGGGAGCATCACAAAGAAGCTATGGATTTCACGAGTATCTCTCCACTGCTCACGCCGGATAAGAAACTCACAGACAGTGAGATAGCTCGCGCCCTCAGGCTATCTATAGCAGCTGAGCTGGACGCTGTACATCTCTATGAGCTGATCGCAGATTCCGTAGGGGATAAAAAGGTACAGGAGGTAATGAAATCTGTGGCAAACGAAGAGAAAGTGCATGCTGGGGAATTTACAGAAATTTTGAGCAGATTCGATAAAAATTATGACCAGTCTGTGGAAAAGGGCCGTAAAGAAGTAAAACGATAACAAGCATAGGAGCTAACTATGGCAGCAACTTATTACGTCGATGTTGAACAGATCGCGACAGGCACAGGTACTGCATTAGATCCTTACAACTTCGCGCAGTTCGCCGGTGCCCCCGCCAATCCTATATTGGTGGCGGATGACACGGTCTTCAACGTCAAAGGATCCACCGTACAGTCTTATCAACCTGCTGGGAATGCGATCATAAATTTATATTCCGAATCTACGGCATACAATGTCACCATCCAGTCTTGGCTCGATACACCTGCTCGAATTCAGTTCAATCATCCGGTTGACACAAGTGATGATCCGGTAGACGCACAGATGGTAAGGTTCAGTAGCAGTACTGGTTCATTGACAATAAAAAGAATGATTCTTGAGTATAATAAACTAGTTAATTGGACTAATATACTAAGTTTTTCCTTAGTAAGGCAGGTACATGAGGGTCTACCTCCGCTTTCTTCCATAACTTTAGAAAATTGTATATTTGTCCTAGACTACGCTGCGCGACCGGAAGTCGATTTGACTTTCGTGCATTGTGGTGAAGACATTAAAAATATATCAATAAAAGGTTGCAGTTTTATCAACAAAGCGGGTTACGATTTCGATGCAGAGTTCCCCATTGTCCGTACATTGGTGGATGTCGCCAAGACCCCATACACGCTCGATATCGATAGCAACTACCTCGAGGGATATCTCTTGGGTCTTTTCATGGTGGAGAGAGTAGGAGGGGCGGGAGCCATTAGCATCGGAGGATCATACAAGTACAATTCGGTATACAGCGATGCTTCGTTGTTCCAATGGGGTTCTGTTCCGTTGGATGTGACCTACGCGGATGGGGGTAATAACACTGACGCTCTCGCTACAGGGAGCCAATTGCACGCCGTGAACAAGCAAATTTCATCCTATGTTTTACCAACAGATATCCAACCTATTACATCATCACCTATCATTAATTCTGCTGATCCATCCTTAGGTTTATCTGTTGATGTGATGAATGCTAGTAGAACCACACCAGATCGTGGCGCGTGTGAAGCAAGTACTGCTGGCTCTTTCCCTATCATCACAGCACAGCCTGCCTCTATATCGAAAAGTATAGGAGAAACAGGATATTTCTCCGTAACAGCTACCGGTATGCAACCACTCACGTACGAGTGGCGTAAAAACGGAGCAGGACTCACAGGATCTACTTTAAATGAATATGTCCTATACCCAGTGACAGATACAGATGGCGGCAACTATAATGTCTACGTCACAGAGACAGGTGGTATAACCGGAGCCAATAGCGATGTGGCTACGCTCACAATAAATCCGCCTGTAGCAAATTTCACAGCAGACGTCACCAGTGGCACTACACCTCTCACGGTAAATTTCACGGATACCTCTACTAACACTCCTACATCATGGGCATGGGATTTTGGAGATACGGGTACCTCTACAAGTCAAAATCCTCAGCATATTTACTCTACGCCTGGTACATATACTGTAGCACTCACTGCTACTAATGCTGGTGGGTCAAATACCAATACCAATACTAAAACTAGCTATATCACCGCTATAATACCAGCCCCCGTAGCCAATTTCACGGCGACTCCAACCAGTGGTGCTTTTCCACTCACGGTAAATTTCACAGATACCTCTACTAATACCCCTACGTCATGGGCATGGGATTTCGGTGACGGTAGTCCTATAGTCACAGATCAAAGTCCTCAATATATCTATGATATAGACGCAGGTATTTTTACGGTGACTCTCACAGTCACTAATGCTGGTGGATCAGATGAAGAGATCAAAATAGGCTACATAACAGTAAACGCTATAGCCCCTACTATCACTACACAGCCGGTCTCACAAACAGTAGCGCTATCTTCTAATGTTACTTTCTCCGTAGTCGCGGTGGCGACTCCACCCCTCACGGATCTCACATATCAGTGGCAAAAAGGCGATGTAAACATAGCGGGAGCTACCAGTAGCTCTCTTACTCTGAGCCATGTTCTTTTCACGGATCAGAATAATTACAGAGTGGTGGTAACAGATGAAGCTGGATCCCTGAACAGTGATGAGGCGTATTTGACGGTAGTGGATACAAAGAAAGCTGGATCTTCCAAAAATCCTGATGATCGCGTAGGGATGCCGAAAGCTAACGACGAGGTATCCGGGACACAGGTAAAGGATACCAATCTAGGTACTGGATATGGTGGAAATACGTTAGAATTAGGCAAAATCAACCATATAGGACTGATACTAAGAGATACACAGGATGGGAGCTCTGATGGCCCTCGAGCCAGAAATAACGAGAATACGAATGGAGTCAAGGGTCTTCTACCGAGGATGGCTGAGCTAGTTCAGACGATCACCACGTTTTTTTATAAGGTGAGATAAAGCATGTGGATTCGAGTGCTTGTCCTTACATTACTCACCTTATTGACGGTTTCGTGCGTGAAATCGTTCGTGACAGTAGCTGGCAGCCCCATTAGTGCTGACGGGATCAAGATAGTCAGGATCGACACTACAAGAGTAGGCCCTGAGACCTTTTTGAGGGTTTATTACAGAAACTTGAAATAGTGCTTGACTTTTTTGTCGAATGGTGGTATATTAGTAGGACAATGCTGACACGTACACCTAACAACCCCAATCCACAGCAACCGCGAATCACAGATTCGTTGGGGTATACGAGCATGCACTAGGTCCAGACTCGGAATACGAACACCAAAGCCCCCAACGAATCGAAAAGGTTCGTTGGGGGCTTTTCTTTTTACTTTAAGAACTGATTGGCCGAAAGTATGTTATATGTGTAGGGCACTCCCCTACGTATAAGAAAGGATCGGCCTATGAAGAAGTGGGTGATTGTAGCAGTCGGGATAACGGTGGTAGTAGCAGCTATAGCAGTGGTGTGTACGATATGCAACAACGGTCAGAATATCTACATAGGACCTGATGGAAAACAAATAGCAGAGCCCAAAATAGAGGAGAACGCCTGGCAGCCCTACAAAGCGATAGACATACTGGATTCTACGCACATCTACAAGGTGTCGTGGACTCAGAAGTACGGAGCGGTACAGACAGTTTACTGTAGGGCAGCGTTCAGGAACGATAAGGAGAAACAGTACAGACTAATTGCCCCGTGGCTCGATGGAGTCGACATAGAGCGACCGAACATGGATGATATCCAGTTCGACAGAGTGCTCATAAGCAGCCTGCCAGAAGGGGCTTTGAAAAGGAAATGATAGAGACGCTATATGATAGTGAACCTTTTGTTGCTTGGGATCCTGAGCTTTTCGTGGACCCCGGATATAGTTCGGAAGACATGCGACTATTTAAGGATACCGTTCTATCCGGGGAGCATAAAAGCCATTACCTCGCTATGTTTATAGATGCTTTCATAAGAGATCCGGGGCTTTTCTGTGAGTGCTTGAAAAAAACATGTAGAGGAGAATCATTCTCAATAGATGACGTAGGAATAAAACCGGGGAGTGTACTCTCACAGAAATCAGACCAGAAACTTTTCCATCTCATGTATGAGACACCGCTTGAAAAGGTGCCCTTATACGTTAACGAGGAGTCGTTTTTTCTTTCAGTAATAAAATGGCGCTTGAGAATAGCCAAATAACCGAAGGAGGCTTTTAATGAAGGTGACAGTAACAAAAGTGGACAGAGTAGTCAAAAGCGAGAGCACTGAGTATTGCTGCGGGAATATGCAGGGGGCCGTCGAGGCTGAGAACATTAGAAAGCCCATGTACTCGGCTCAGAAGCCCGCGGTGTTGTTGGGTAATAGAATAGTGAATTTTTGCCCATTCTGTGGAGCGAAGGTTGAGGTCGTCGTTATAGAGCAGTAAAAAATTGTTGGCTCGTAGCTCAATTGGCAGAGCACTTGGCTGAAATGTACGGCTACTCAGGTAGGAATGCCTGAGTGATAATCCCTCAAATTCGGGGAAACCTTTAAAATGGCAATCCCGAGCCAAGCCTCGTAAGAGGAAGGTGTAGAGACTGTACGGGGGACATCCAGAACGGATGAAGAGACAGTCCAGACCACGAACCGTAATGGGCGGCGAAAGCCGAAGTGGCAAGGTTAACCAAGTGGTTGGGGGTTCGAGGCCCTCCGAGCCAGATTTTTGATAACCTATTAATGTTTGTTCTAATCTACGTACTCCAACAAGAGGGCACTAGATGAAAAATGACAGTAGTTATAGGATCAAGTGGCTTAAAAAAATGAGAGCCATAAGGGAATTAGGCGGAGAATGCTATTTGTGCGGAGAAAAGAGGCCTTGGTTGTTAGGGTTTCATCATACTGATCCTAATAAGAAAGATTTCACTATTAACGCAGTAATAGGAAGGCGGTGGTCTTTAATAAAAAAAGAGATAAGTACATGCAAAGTAGTGTGCTATAACTGTCACAAAGAGATACACCATATTAAAACCCCTACTAAGTCCAAAGTAAACAAACTTATTTGTTTAAAATATAAGGGTGCTATCAAATGTGAGGTATGTGGGTACGATAAATGTATGGATTCTTTAGAATTTCATCATACCAATAAAAAAAGAATATCAATTGGAGATTTTATAAATAATAGTAGATTTTCAAAAAACGGTATACCTCCCAAGTTAGAAAAAGAACTTGATTTTTGTAAAGTTCTGTGTGCTAATTGCCATCATGATGCACATTTTGATAAGAAAAGATTTTTAGAAGAAAAATCTATAATAGATTCCACCGAGTATGAAGAGCTTCCTCCTAAAATAAGCAGAGAAAAAATTCTTAGTATGTATAAGTCCGGGATGAAACAAATAAATATAGCAAGAAAACTCAAATGTGCAAAAGAAACTATTAGTTACGCTTTATCTGGCGTTCTAAATAAAGGCATACGTCAAACTCATTTTATTGATATAGAGACGTTGAAAAGTAGAGTGCAGTATATCCTAAAAAAGATAGTTAAAAGCCAAGACTGTTGGTTATGGGCTGGGTATAAAAGAGGAAAATACGGATCTATATTTATAGACGGTCATGAGGTGGTTGTGCACAGAGTACTCTATGAATTTTATAGAGGAGCTATTCCCAAGGGTCTTTATGTTTGTCATAGGTGTGTCAACAACCTATGCTGCAATCCCGACCATCTATTTTTAGCAACGCCGGAAGAGCTAGGTAAAAGTAGAGCTGAAAAAGGGAATGTTGTTAGAACTAGAGGGGAAAAGAGTGGAATGCATAAACTGACTTCAGAGCAGGTATCCTTAATTAGAGTCGATACTAGAAAGCTTATCGATATAGCCAGAGATTATGGTGTTGCTAAATCCACAGTAAGCATGATAAAAAACTATAAATCAAGAAAATACGGATAAATCTGGGCGCGTCGGCAAGCGGTAAGCCAATAGACTCTGAATCTATTATTCGGTGGTTCAAATCCATCCGCGCTCGAAAAACATATTATTGGGGTGTCGTCCAATGGTAGGACCGTGGCCCTTGGAGCCGCTTATCGGGATTCGAGTTCCTGCATCCCAGAATAATAGGAGAGTGTTATGGACAGTACCGGCGTGAAACAAGTAATTGTAATGAGATCTGACCTGAGTATGCGCCGCGGGAAGCAAATTGCCCAAGGTGCACACGCCGCCATGAAAGTGTTTCTCGATAGAAAAATCCAGGGATCCGATCCCAATATGCTCACAATCCCTATGACCGAAGACAGGGCAGCCTGGGTAAACGGACAGTTCACGAAAATTTGTGTAAGAGTGAACTCAAAAGAAGAGCTGTTGGACATATACAACAAAGCGGTTGAAAAAGGGCTGCCCTGTGCTATAATAGAAGATCAAGGGCATACTGAGTTCAAAGAACCTACGCTTACCTGCTGCAGTATCGGTCCAGCAAAGGCGGAACTAATAGATGAAATCACCGGAAAGCTCTCATTGCTCTGATAAATGCGAGACATGTAAGGGAACCAAGAAAGTCCTCGTATATCCAGATGGTAGTGTGTCAGCCTACATGCCTGCACTCGCGATGGATTCACATCACAGGGGCGTGAGAGTAGCTGAATGCCCGGAGTGTTTAAATGGGGAGTAGCTCATGGAAAAAGCCCCGAGGGAGTGGTTAGCTTTTTATCGTAACTCAGGAGAATGGCGGCTCATTACCAGAGAGCTGTCCACCGAGAAACATGCTACTAAAATGGCTGAGCAATATAGGGACCACGGATATCAGGCAAAAGCGGTCAGTGTGTATTTACTTCTGAAATGCCCGTAATATGACCTATTACGAGGAAAAAACAGGTGAGTTTTTTGAAAGTACCGCGGTTTATCCAAATCGCGTGAAAGATAAGCAGGATCTCGAAAGTGTCTGCGATCTAATAGAGAGCGGTAGCAGTAGGCTCCTGTTTAAAACAAAAGAGGGCGCTTCAATAGCTCAGGGGTACGTTAGGGTAGTATATGGAGACGGGGGTCCATATATAGAATTCATGAAGGATCAGGTAGCCTGGGAAAGCTTGGAGTGTGAGCGGAGAGGTGTTGGATATTACAATAAGTGGTACACTAAAGTCGGTAGGGTTTTGATCTATGATCAACTTAGGACCGTAGAAAACCTACCGAACCCTCCGGCAGGAAAGTTCAGTTTCAATGGTAATCGAAAAGAAGGGTACGCTGATTATCGAGTAGGGAGAGTGTACGTGTCGCCGTATAACGTGAGGATAATAAACGGGATGTAGCGCAGCCTGGTAGCGCATCTGCCTTGGGCGCAGAGGGTCGCCGGTTCGAGTCCGGCCATCCCGACCACATAAGATAACATTCGCAAAAGGATTGGCATGCCTAGAATAATAAACTGCGTGCGTTATGACAAAAGGGGTAGACGCCATTTCTCTACAAAAACCATAGATACTACAGCAGAGCAAGACATACTCTGTGACAAAATGTGCGAGCTTACTCGTACCCATGAAGAATCGCTGACACTCGCTATAAGAAAAAAGCTTATTGAAAAGAGTCCCCTAAGAAAGTACGGATATACAATACATCTCGACGACGGTGAGTTTCCTATAATAGGTGGGGTTAAAAAAGGATACTATGCCTCAGAAAATGGATTTACGGCTGAAAAATTGAAGCTGTCTAAAATACGCTATAACGGTAACCTCATAACGATAGGGATAGCACCTCTTGTTGAAATATCTTGTAATCCCGAGTTCGAATGGAAAGACGTCAAGAAAACCTCATTCAACTCTGTACTCAAAAAGATAATAGAGTCCAATGTTTTTTTGAAATTGGAACAGAGAGCCTGGGACAATTTACAGGAAAAAATTCCAGGCGGGCATGTACGATGCTTTATCAGGACAGATGTAACAGCGCTATCTGCGAATGATCCTGTAAAGAATCGACTGGGATTTACTATATTTGAGAACATAGCCGTGGTCATAACAGAATAACATCCACATAAAAGGAGCCCCTCCATGAAAATCGTCCGTGCAATGAAGCAGATCAAGCGTCTGCAGGGTGAGGTAAAAGAGCTGCAGAAGAGAGCGTCCCACTGCCTAAACACGATTGAGGGCAACGAGTTCTCCGAGAAGTTTGAAGACGTTATCAAGGAACTCGCAGAGAAAAAGACACGGCTGGCTGTTCTCAAGAATGGTGTCATGGTTGCTAACATCCAGGGAGGAATGTTCAAGAAGATCCTGGAGCTGGGCGAGCTCAAGAGCCACATCGACTTTATCAGGGAGCTCGAGCCTCAGGCAGGTATCGCAGAAGCCCGGTACGGGGAGACCCCTCAGAAGCGTATCTCCCAGTGGACTGTAGCAGACAAGAACAAAGCGGTACAGCAGACACAGCAGAGGATCAACGACCTCACAGACGAGCTCGATGAGTTCAATGCTAAAACGGATATTGTGCAGTGAAAATAGAGCATGGTTGTCCACCGAGGCGCATCGAGATCCTGAGCCGGGAGAAATCTTGGCGAGGGGTGTAGATCACGTTTCACACCTATGGTATAAAGATATCGATACCTCTTTATGTCTTGGGTTTTCTAGTTTTAGGTTTTTCGTCACCTACGGCTCTTTTAGAGCTACGGTCTTTAGTTTTCGTGACAACCATGCTTTTTATTTCTATGAGAACGAGAACAGCGTTCGAGATCAAATTCAAGGACGGTACATCTACCCTCCTTGAATTGAGCAAAGCCACAGCAATCAAAGCAAACGTTGGGATGCTCCATCTCGATCGCTTGAGGGACTCTACATGGAGATTGACGTTTAGTGACGACATCGTGAAAGATTTCAGTAGGATAGAATCTATAGGGATCATTCGAGAAAGTTAATCAGGAGTTTAAAAAGCGTGTTCGAACAATCCCTAATAAATTTCGAAATTAAATCTGGAGAAAATATAGAAAAACTTTCTATATCAAAAAGCTACATATACGGATTCGTTGAAAAAGAAAAAGAGGGAATGTGTATCCTAACTAGTTTTGGCGTACATGTTCTAATAACACCTAAAGAGGATGTGGTAAAGCAAATCGATAGATACAATGAGTTTGTAGACGAGACAATCCAAAAGGATTCGTCTGAAAAAGCTAAGCTTATTGTTGGAGAAATGAAGAAACTTCTGAACGAGTCAGAAAGAGACCGGTTATTTGGAGAGAGCCTATAAATATCGGAGCGTGGCCCAGTCTGGTTAAGGCACCACTTTGGGGTAGTGGGGATCGCGGATTCGAATTCCGCCGCTCCGACCATTCTAAATAGAAGATAACAATGGACCTCCAAGAAGCTACAGTCACGATGGCCTTTTTGATGAAAAAGGAAGCTGATTTCTATGAACAGCACGCTATACCTGACCAAAAGCTAACTCGTGAAGATCTCAAGGAATTTGAGTGGTTGAAGGCGAATACCCGAGAGTTCGGTAACAGACTGGCAGCCAACCCATATTTTTTTGATGTTATGGAATCCTGGACTGTAGTGATAATGGGCTCTGAAGGCGTGAGCCTTGATAGTATGCAAGAAACCATGAAATCAGATGATGTAGATGATCTAGTAGACCGAGCGAGCTCCCTGGCAGCCTCCATAAAGAAGCATCTCAGGGACAATGGCTATGTAATATGTGACATGGGGGCCGGTGAGGATGGGTGGGACGTTGGAGTCCGGTGTACCGATAAACAGTCTCGCAATCTATGCACAGAGCTCCTACAGAGGTACACGCAGGCCATAGATCTGGGACTACTGGCGGTATCTCGTAGATTCGCGGGTCATATGCTCCCAGGACTCCTAAACTGGGACGATGCCAAGCGCATACTGTTGATGTACGGGGACGATTTACCAAGTATGGAATAGACAATTATCGGGGTGTAGCTTAGCCTGGTAAAGCACTACGTTCGGGACGTAGGGACCGCCGATTCGATTTCGGCCACCCCGACCACATAACATAGAGGATTTTTACAATGCCCAGCCTCCCTATCCAAAAGAACCCTCCCGCCATATACGTGGTAACCACTCTACATTTTGGTTTCAAATACCTAAACGACAAACGCTCCCCGGATGGTAAGTATCATTCGTTTGGGAAAAGGACCTCCAAATCCCAGAGAAAATATTTCACCATCACCGATCAAAGAACCTGGGGATGGTACTCCACATTCGCTAAAGCAAAAGAAGCGATCGAGCATAACTATGGAGATATGTACGAAAATGATTATGATTATGCCGTGATAGAAAAAACTACTGAAGGTATCCTGTATGGGGCAGAGATACCTAAAGAGCGGTGGTACAAATGGCAGGGTACCTGGGAAAAAGGTAGGTATCTGCCCTGGAAAAAACCGAAGGAATATGATAACATAATAGGTTTCATGGGTCGAATACACCAAATAAGAGCGCACTGGGGATTAGCTGACGAGAGACATAAAACATAAAATCACATTTTCAAAGGAGCGGGAAATGGATAAGATAGAAGTCGGCACGATTGTCACTACGCACACTGGTGGAGGAATGGTAGGGGAAGTCATAGGCGTCGCCACAGAGTCCGTACTGTCAGGTAACTCCTACATAATCAAAATACTCGATAAAGGTTCTCTTGAGACGGATGATGATAAGAAAAACAGAGGCGACGGCCCTAGCTGGGAGGAATATCCCTATGGATATACAGTCCTATCAGAAAAAGTGCTATCAATAACAACTAAAACTCTCATAGAAACTCTAAGATCATTAGGCAGGATACCTCAGTACTCAATGGGCAAAGAAGTCCAAGAGCAGCAAGAAATGAGGGCTGCTGTAAAGAACTTTAAGATAAATGAGACTCATCTTAGTAAATTCCTTGAAAAGTCCGCGAGAGAATACATGAAAGCTCAAGGTAAAAAATGTGTTATACTGGGGGTCTACCCTTTAGATTTTATCGTGCGTGTAAAAGGCCTCGGATATGGCGGAGCCATACACATAAGGATACCCGTGGCGGATTTTTTTGAGGGCAAGTCTAAACAGGTTCAAATGGCTGCCGAGATGAAAAAGATCCTGAAAGGGATGAAACCCAAAGTGGTAAAGATAGAGAAAAAAGAAATTTCCAACGCTAGCAAGATTTTTATTACTAGAGAAACACCTGAATCTACGGATCTGGAACCTGTTACTCTGGAGCCCCCTATTAAATCGAGTAAGAAAGTCAAAAGAGCACGCAAAAAGTAAACATAGTGAGAGTCACAAAGGAACAACTCATCGCCGCTGTAAATAAATCATCCCGTAGACCACGCTTAGGTCCATCCGCGTAGGCACTCTGTAAAAATGCCTACGCGGATTCGATCCTGCCAGGTGCGCTTTCCTCATCGCCACATACTCTATTATTGCCCCTACTTTAGATATATGTGTCTCATGATAGTATATTTATACTCAATCCAAGGGGATCACTATGCTCGCAAAAATCCTTGAGATACTGTTAGGCATAGTAGTGGTATGGTTCGGGATAGGGCTCGTAGACCTGGTGCGTAGGCTCCTCTATCGTCCTAACATGTCAAAAATTCAGTATTTCAAGGATAAAGACGGCAAAATAGTCATATACCACGGCGTGAACGTCTGCAATTACTCCAAACGCTCCCCAGACCTCATGCCCTGGCATACACACGAAGACTACGATAAACTGAAAAAATGGGGTATCAATCTCGTACGGTTCGTGGTAGCCTGGGAAGGTATAGAACCTCGAAAAAGGGAATACGATTACACATATCTGGCTAAAATGTGCAGCCACATCAAATACCTGGGATCGATAGGGATAGACGTCATAATCGACCTCCACCAAGATGTATACTCTCGAAAGTACACCGGTAATGGCTTTCCAGCGTGGGCGTGCATGGACGAAGGCGCTCCTTTTAAAGAGCAACGACCTTGGTACATGAATTATCTGCAACCTGCTACCATAATGGCTTTTAGGAATTTCTGGAAAAGTAATGACCTACAATACGCGTACATGCTCATGCTCAGAACAGTGTACAGACAGATAAAAGATCTGGATAACATAATCGGCATAGACATCATAAACGAGCCTTTCCCGGCTCTCCCGTGGATCCGCAGATTCGAGAGGAAATACCTCACTGAATTCTATGGAAAAGCTGCAGCCGCCCTATTGGCTGAGGGCTGCAAAAAGACATTGTTTTTCGAGCCATGGATGTATACTAGTACTGGTGTGCCTACGTATCTGAGATTCAAGTACGCTACAGTAAAAAAGGGCTACATGCCCCATTATTATGCTCCTCTCGCAGAACGTCACGGAGTCTACAAGGACATCGATGCCACCCTGTTGAAATGGGCTATGAGAATAAAAGCAAAAGAAGCTCAGGTATTCGGTACCCCGTTGCTGTTTGGAGAATGGGGGATCTCGGATACCTGTATGAGATACCTCGACTATATGAGGGACTTTATAGGGCTCTGCGAGTCGTACGGGGCGAGCTGGGTGTGGTGGGCATATGACATGGAGCGAGACAGCGACCACGGTCTACTGGACAACAACAAGGCAGGAAAGAGCTATTTTAAAGAGCTGTGCCACGTGTATCCCCAAAGGATCGCTGGCAGTAACCCAAAGTACTCCCATACAGACAAAATGTTCTGTCTGGAGTACGACAACACAGATATCCCTGGATATACTGTGATTTTCATACCAGAGGGCCTGACATACATAGTAGAATCAAGCCAGATCTGTGAGCCCTATGGTAACACGCTCATAGTCCGAAACAACCAGGAAAAAGTCACCAAAGTAGCACTACACTACAACAAATAATCATGGCTATTTACGTCACAGGGGATACTCACGGTAGATTTGAGAGGTTCAGCAATAAAAGCTGGCCTGGTATTCGGTCATCGTAGCAGGTGATTTTGGGCTCCTGTGGTCTAATGTGCCTGATCAAGAAGAGCTATACTGGAGGAAATGGCTCACCAGTAAGCCGTGGACTCTCCTATTTTTAGACGGTAACCATGAGAACCACCCACGACTGAGAGCCCTCCCCACAGTACCTATGTATGGTGGTACTGTAGGAGTAGTAGAAAAGAACATTTTTTATTTGAGGCGTGGAGAGATCTATACTATCCAGGACAGGAAGATATTCATTTTTGGTGGTGCTGCCAGCATAGATAAAGCCTGCAGGACCGAAGGAATAAGCTGGTGGCCTGAAGAGATACCTTCTTATGCCGAGATGGATTATGGGCTGAGTAACCTGGAAAAGCATCAGTACGCGGTACACTATATAATCGCTCATACAGGTCCCCAGGACATCTGTGAGGACCTATTCAGAAAATATGGAGGGATCGGATACGACACAGATCCTACCAGGGTGTACCTTCAGCACGTATGCAGCACTACTGTCTTTGATCAATTTTATTGTGGGCACTGGCATGAAGAATATGAAAATGGCGAATATCATTTCCTTTACGAGAAAATCGTGCGTTTACCATGATAAAAGATGTAAGAGTGTTTTCCCGGGATGATATGCATCGGATCATACGATCTGATGTGGACTGGTCTTTGAGATCCCCCTGGATCCTCATATCCATTTACAGTAGCACTACAGGTCCTCTCCTGACTAGTGACTCCGATCTGTGGGCGCTAGCTGATAAAGGATGTGTAGACGTCGAGGCATTTGAATTTCACGACATTACTAAGGCTAGGTATGACCGTTTGCGTAAGCTATATCCGCGATCTAAAAAGAATATCAAGCTGTTCTCTGAGGATCAGGCTAGAGACATACTGGCATATATAGATCGGCACAAGAAAGATGATCCTGGCACCACATTGGTAGTGCATTGTGACGCGGGGAAAAGTCGGTCTGGGGCCGTGGGTCTTTTTGCCTGTAGATATCTCGGTATAAATGATCGTAAATTTATCAGGTATCATCCTTGGATAGATCCTAATCCCTACGTCTACAAGACCCTCTGCTCTGTAGCTGAGCTAATCAAAAAGTATCCATGGTACTGGTAATAGTCTTCTAATTTTTATTCTAATTATATGGCATCATTAAAATTTGAAGGTCATTCGGGATACGGGGACACCGGGATAGAGGAATTCTCCTTTATCTACAACAAGGATCGTTTCAAGATCCTCCCCAAGTACGGCGTACCAGGGAGTCTAGATAAACTAGAAAAGTTCATGGCATTCGTTCAGTACATAGCCCCTAAGATGCCCGACAAGAATCCTTGGCGATATCGAGTCAATCCAGAGCAGAAGTTCACCAAAGTTTTTGAAATATACAAAAACGGTAAAAAACTGGTAGACGACACAGAAACCGCAGCAGGACCTCAGGAACCTGCTAGCGCTCCTACCTCTCCCGCGGTACCTCCTACTCCGAGACCTGAGGCTGAGCAGATGGAGATGCCTCTGACGGCGTCTCTGGATAGGATCAGCAATCGCCTTGAGAATATGGGATGCATCAAGGAAGCCCACGCACTAGACGTCATCGCCAATACGCTCGACAGGTGGCTGAGTTCTCAGTCGACTCAGTTTTTCGATGAGGTGACTAATTTGGGGGTTGAACCGGATACCGCGGTGAAGGTACTGGACATAGCGGATGAGCATGGTTTGAGAGATAAAAGTGCAGGCCTGGGTTTATACCTGAAAAATCTAATCTCAAAAATACCAGGCCTACCCAAGCCAGAAGAAGCCCAGGCGACATTTATTAAGTTCCTAAAAGAAAAAGGCGAAGCATCCTTCAAGAGAATGATTGAGGGGATAGCTACAGGACTCGAGCAACCATCTGGGATAAAAGAAGCAAGCATCCAGGACGTATTTCTTAATTTAAGAGGTTTGGCTGACCCAAAAATCCTGCTGGCGGCGTTAACCATGTTCATGTCCGCAGGAACGACAGAAGCAGGGCCGATTCTAGATCTCCTAAAAGCACGGGCTAAGCAGCAAGAGCAGGCACAGCCACAAACGCAACAAGCCCAACAAACAAAAGCACCTGAATGGGTTAATCTGTTTGAAAAAGCAGATAAGGGACCGCAAAAAGATGCCCGATTCGGAACCGGCGCTATTATCAATTTCCAAGGAAAAAGCTACAGAGTTGGGCAAGGAGAAAACAAAGACTATCAAAAGGCACGGAGTCTCGCTGAAAATGCAGCAAGGATGGTCACGCCAGGAGGAAAAGGAACCGGAAAAGACGTACAAGATAGGTCAGGTATAGAGGCACTAGAGCGCTCAGTCAAGACACTCCCAGACAGTTCCTATCAAGTTACCGTGCTCATGAACGTCGGAAACTAACTGTATCAGCATACTCCGTAAAACCAAGCCTGTAATTTTTTATTTTTGTTGTTGACTTTTTCGTAGAGTTTGCTGTTTTAGCCCATTTCCGCCAGTTTTCCCCGTTTCTCCTATGATAGAGCCTCCTTGGCGACAGGGAGGCTCTATTGACTTCTCCCAGATTCTATCGGTTGTTTCTTTTCTTTTTTGAGTTCAAAACGGACAGTAAACACACAACGTCGGTGGGCCTGTACAAGTCCGTGACCTGGTGTCTGACGAGAGGAGGCAGGAGTGTGAGCATACTTGGTAGAATTGAAAATCTTGAGCAACAGCATTGCGAACCCCCCGTACACAGAAGGATGATCATCAAGTATGGAGACGAGACGATAGAGCACGCGAGAGCCCGACAGGGTGCCGCTCCCGACGAGGACGTGCACATTCTTGAGGTGGTACTTGTGCCTGGACCCGGGGATGAGTCGGAGCGTTCCTAAAATGTGTAACCAAGGAGATATCATGAAAGAGTGCCGAATCTGTATCAGAGTTGAGGAAAAAGTCGTCGTAAAGCTGCATAAGCTGGCTAAGCGTTGGAGGGTGTCGCTGTCAGACGCTGTCAGACAATTGCTTCGGAGTGCAAAATAAATATGCGATAAGCGCACTACGAAAAAGTATATTACAGTGGGGATAGGCTTAGCGGCTGACACGAGGTGGACTTCCTGAACACCTCTTCCCCTCTCCCACAAAACCAGGAAAGGCACTAACCAGGAGGTGCTAATGTTCAATCTTCGTAAGACGCTCGTGTTGGTGGTCTCGGTGATAGCGTTTACTGTATCGAGCTATGGTTATCCCCAATACGTCGCCGTAGGGGACAACACAATTCTATCATCACCGGACGGTGATACTTGGACGTACAGGCAGACCGATACCGCGGCGTATTTCTACGGCGTTACCTATGGCAAGGGCTTGTTCGTTGCCGTCGGGCAAAGAAAATCCGATTATAGCGGGGCTATTGTTTCATCGCCCGATGGTGTTACGTGGTCGGATCGCTCCCCAGGTACCGGTCGACTGTATGCTATCACGTACGGCGGTGGTCAATTCGTGGCTGTAGGTACGCATATCATTCTGAGATCAACAGACGGAATATACTGGTCTCCCGTGTCGCTAAGAAACATCGACTACACCGTGCTGCTACGAGCGGTCGTTTACGCTGATAGCCAATATGTGGCAGTGGGCTTTAGCAATGTTGTGCTCACCTCCCCGGACGCAATTACGTGGACAATGAAAAGCGGTAACCCACCACCATCCGGTCCAGACTCAACGTTTAGCTACACCTCCATAACCTATGGCAATGATTATGTACGCAACATCTATGTGGCGACAGCGAATGACGGTTATGGTAAAGGCTACGTTTGTACTTCAACTGATGCCGCTGTGTGGTCTCGCCAACGGGTGTCTGACAAAGGTTTGTCCGCGGTCACATATGTTGATGCGACTATGTCTGGGGCATACGGTGTATTCGTTATTATCGGTCAAGAGGTTGCGTTTAAGTCAAATCAAACACACCCTTTAACCTGGTTCGAGTGCTCCACAGGGTCGACTTGTGCTGGGTTGGTATACGGGTACAACAAATTCGTAGCCGTGGGTAGTATGACTACTATCATGACCTCTCCAAGCGGCTGTCCCTGGACAGGCAAGAGTCAAAATGCAATCTTACCCTCCCCGGCACAGCAGAACACGTGGTTAAACGCGGTCACCTACGCTAACATTCAGAACATATCGGTTCGATATGACCGGATTAACCCTTATGTTAAACGTGGAGAGACACGCGCAGCACACACAGTAGTTCATGACGCTAAGGGCAGGCTTGTCCATGCGGGCAACATTAGTCATGGAATTTACCTTACACAACACAGCACACGGGTGTTACCCACGCTTCTTGTTCATTGACCACTAATTTTGACACACAGGGATAGCTATGGGCGTTGCTTCCCACAGTGATAAACCGGGCTCCTTCCGCTCCCGGCTTCCCTTATTACTCTAAAGCGGAGCGTCCTGGAAGGAGGACAGTATGACCGTCCAAGAATTAGTTACCGCCGTTAACGCCCTCGTCGTAAAGATCTCAAAGGAAAACCCTCCCGCTGATGCAGGGATACGTCATGTGAGGAAGTCAGATGGTTGCGAGGATTTAACTGCCTGGCGGACGTTTTACAACTCTCATCTCGAAAAATACAAAGGGCTGGAGTTGCGCCAGGCCTTATCCTTCGATAGAAATAGAAACGCGGGGGACATTCTCTTTACCCCCCAGGAAGTCACCCTTACTCCGGGGGGAACAAAATTCTATCAAGAGTTAGAGGCTGAGTGGGTTGCGTGTGAACTACGCCCGGCTACGACACACCCGGAAAATGGCGAGCCAGAGAATCACATACACATACAGACTGCCAGTGACCCCCTATCCGCGGAAGTACAGTCTATGACGGGGCGGGTTTATGTTTACTACGAGCACGCTTTTCAATGGCCTACACAATCACGTGACAGTGTCGATGCGTGCATGCTGTACTATCGACAAGTAAGCAGGGCGCAGTGCTCTCCTACGTGTGCTCCCGTGTGGTGGGTTGATTTATAAGAATCCTGAAGCGAGATCAGAGAGCAAAGCTTTTCGGGCTCACTACTGGAACAAGTGGAACAAGTTGTTACGTAAAGCGTTCCCTGGCAACTGGTGGGAGAACGGAGCGGACACTCTCGTGTTCAGAGATTGTAGACGGAGTAGGAACACAAACAACATGATCTCCGGCATGCCTAAAGAGACAGCCAAGCTCATTACGAAGCACAAGAGTGACGCTTGTTTCCAGATGTATGACGGTAGAGACAAACGGTTGTTGGTGATGAAGAGTCTCCACCCGGAGTGGTTTTCTTCAAAACCTACTGAAAGCGGACAGGTCGAGAGAGAAGCGCCTAAATTGGCGATAATTGGGCAGTAAAAATAGTTGTTGACTTTTCTACTGCACTGTGGTATATTAGTAGAGCAACCAGGAGGTCGACATTCAATGACCGCACGCATGAGCATCAGTATCATTTCCATTAGCGAGACTATCTTTGATAGTTTTAGCATGGCTGATATTATGCGCATCCGACGGCGTTGAAGTTCCTGAAGAAATATAGAGGGACTTAGGCCCCGTCGGAAGCAAAAGCTACCGACGGGGTTTTTTGCTTTATGTCACCCTTTGGGTGTGGATTGAAATAAAATGACAAAGATACTCGCCCGAGAAATCAAAAGACTCCGTAAGGGCGGATCCTCATGGAGGATGGTGGCGACCCGGTTTCATGAAGCGCACCCAGATCTACCGATTTTACCGGGAAATCAGATCGAAGGCATATGCCCCTGTGAGGAAGCTGCGAAAGTTTTGAAAGAGAATCAATACGATTGGCAATAAGGCTGTCTAGCTCAAAAGGTAGAGCGTCTCGTTGAAACCGAGAAGGCATCCGGTTCGATTCCGGAGGCAGCCACCACATAATATCCAGGAGCGTGCATTATGACTATCAAGGAAATGGTGAGAGACCATAAAAAAGTCAAATTTTCTTTCTATAGAGACAAAGAGCTGTGGTACATCACTGAGGACGGGTTCGAATTTCCGGTACCGATTGAGGAAATCGGCAATGCTACGTTCATAGCAGAGGACAGGGCGATCCTGTTCATGCGCTACATTCGAAAGCACATGGAAATGCTGAGCAAGGCAAAAAACGAACACGAGGCCGCATATGCTGACAAAGGAAATAGCGGGATTCAGAGTGCTCTTCCAGCCTGTGCTTGACGGGTATCCTGTAACTGTATCTGACGGCAAGAGCGAGAAAAGAATACCTCTATTACCGGATCAGGAGCAGGTTGAAAGAACGATAGACGCCCTGGATAGAACAGAGATCGACGGGAATATCTCTTTAGAGTATTTCTCAATGATCGTAGCAGGGTGCTTGTCGTTGAATATGAAGAGAGTTTTCGGTTAGATTTACAGGGGTGTAGCTCAGTTGGTTAGAGCGTCAGACTGTCAATCTGAAGGTCGCGGGTTCGAGCCCCGTCATCCCTGCCAAGTTCTTTGAATAACTCGTGGGATAGCTCAGTTGGTAGATGCGGCACTCTCATAAGGTGCAGGCCGCCGGTTCGATCCCGGCTCCCACGACCATTAGTTTACAATGCGGAGTAGTCGAATGGTAAGACACTAGGCTCATAACCTACGAGATTCTTGGTTCAACTCCAAGCTCCGCTACCATCTATAGGAGAAACGTATGCAGTACCGAGAAGCCCTACAAAGGAAAGACGGAAAATGGGACTATACGGTTACCTGGGACAAGGCTACCCGACCGACAGGATATTGTGCCACAAAATGTAGCGGGCATGAAACTAAAAAAGAGGCTGAAGAATGCTACAGGATCTATATGATCGACAACGCCTCGTATCGCAATATTCCGTTTGATGAAGATAGGAGAGATCAACACCATAAATGTGAGATATGCGGGACCTGGACTATGTGCTTTGCTCAGATAGATCCTGTCCAAGAACATTTTTTGTGCCCAGAGCACCTGAATAAAGAATCTCTTTTGAAAATAGTCCCTGTCCCAGGTTACTCAGCATCGTCTTGGTGAACATGAAACCTAAGTGGCTTATAGAGGATTTTGAACCTGACAATTCCTTTGGCAATCTCGCCGAAGAAGTGAAACGTCAGGGTATGGAGTGCGAGGTAATAACATACCTCCCATTCCAGAGCGGGTCCTATGATGTATATGGAGACGAAGATTGCGTGATGATACAGGGTTCCATAAATCTCGTGCAGCAGCTGCAGCGAGAAAAGAAATGGATACCTGGAGCGTGGCTCACTCCAAAAGCGTTTGAGTGTACCACGTACTATGCACATCTAGGAAAATATCTGTTCAACGACCGGTACGTGATACTCCCGCGGACGGAGGTCGCCCGTAGGATGGACTGGCTGCTGAAAGATTGTTTCGGAACGTATGAGCAAGTATTCATGCGTCCTAACTCAGGGTTAAAGACATTCAATGCGGGACTGTTCCCTAACCTGAAATGGTCCTCAGCATGGGCCTGGGTAGAGGATTACACAGAACCGGAGAGCCTGATAATCATATCAACTCCGAAAATCATAAAGGCTGAGTGGCGGTTCGTATGCACCAAGGATGAAGTAGTGACCGGCTGTCAGTATGAGTTAGACGGAGAGCTCGAGAGAGCTCCTGGGTATCCTGAAGCAGCAAAAGAGCTGGCGAAAGAGATAGCAGGAGTTTATCATCCTGAGCCTATGTTCGTGGTTGATATCTGTCAGGATGCTGATGGCAACTATGCCCTCATGGAGATAGGTAGCTTCTCGGTAGCGGGGCTGTACTCCTGCGATACGGAGCCGATCGTCCGTGTAGCGTCTGAGCTGGCTATGAAGGAATACGAAGAGTATAATAACCTTTTAATATAAATATAGATATATGTAGACACAATAGGGACAAACATGAAACTATCCGAATACGCAAGAAGAAATAATATATGCTATAGAACTGCTCATAGGCACTGGAAACTAGGTTTAATAAGCGGCAGACAACTAGAAACCGGTACTATAGTAGTAGCTGAAAATTCAGATAAACCTAAAGAAAACACTGGAGTAGTTTTATATGCTCGCGTCTCATCTTCAGAAAATAAAGATAATTTAAACAGTCAGATGGAAAGATTAAAAGGATACGCAGCAGCTAAAGGGTACAAAGTAGTAAAAGAAATAAAGGAAATAGGATCAGGTCTAAATGATAACAGAAAACTATTAACCTCAATACTAGAGGATGATAAGTGGGCTGTACTTCTCGTAGAGCATAAAGATAGACTCGCTAGATTTGGCACTAGGTACATAGAGATATTACTAAACAAATTGAATAAAAAAATAGAAATAATAAACGATTCTAATAATGATACTCAGGATATAGTACAAGATTTCGTGAGTATTATAACGAGCTTTTGCGCTCGCCTCTACGGCATAAGAAGATCAAAAAGAAAAACTGAGCAATTAATACTAAGGTTAAAAAATGAAAAGTAAAGAAAACTATACAGTAGAAAAGCACCAGATAAAGAGAAGTAATTCTCTTTGGACAGAGCTAGATACTCTTTCATATAGATCAAAGAATCTCTATAATCAAGCGCTCTACAGAGTGAGACAGTGCTATTTTAGCACTAGAAAATATTTGTCCTACAATGAGCTCCAGAAACAGTTACAGAATGAGAACCAAGTAGATTACACAGCATTAAACTCCAAACTATCTCAGTTAGTTTTAAAAGGTTTGAATCAGGATTTTCTATCCTATTTCGCTGCAATAAAAGACTACAAAAAGAATCCATCAAAATATAAGGCTCCTCCTAGGATACCCAATTATATAGAAAAGAACGGCAGGCATCTCGTAGAGTTTAATATACAAACTGTAGGTAAAAAAGAGCTGAAAGATAAAATACTAAAATTGAGCGGGACTAGTAGCCACATAGAAATACAAAAAGACATAATCACTATAGCTAAAATGCGAAAAGGCAAACTGATAAACGTGCTATCTCTAAAGAGCGTGAAAGTGGTGCCTTTTAACGATTCATATGAGGTAATAATAACGCACGAGACACCACACAAAAAAGAAAAATCTACAAAGAAAGACCCTAATAAGTGTGCAGGAGTAGATTTAGGGGTAAACAATTTAGCTGCAGTGACTACTAATATAAAGGGAGTAAGGCCATTCATAATAAACGGGAGACCACTCAAGTCTATAAACGCTTACTACAATCGAATGCTTGCCGAATTTAAATCAAAGGAGGACACAACAAGATCAAAGAGAAAGAAAAAGAGGATACGGAAAGAGATTGCTAAGTTGACGAGAAAGAGAAATAACAAGATAGATGACTACATGCATAAGTCTTCTACTATGCTGGTTAATCAATTAGATTCCCTCGGAGTTTCGACTTTAATAATAGGTCGGAATGAAGATTGGAAACAAGAGATCAACATAGGTTCAAGGAGCAACCAGAATTTTTGTTTTATTCCGCATTATGGTTTTATAAAGAAGATACAGTATAAATCAGACGATAAGGATATTTTAGTAAAATTAAACGAAGAGTCATATACCTCTAAGTGTAGTTTTTTGGATTTTGAGGATATATGTAAGCATGAGGTTTACAAAGGCAAGAGGATTAAAAGGGGCTTATTCAAGTCGTCTGAGGGTTTGTTAATTAATGCGGATGTAGGGGGATCTGGGAATACTTTAAGAAAAGGAGTCACTGGAGCTTTTGACTTATGGTCGAGAGCGGAAGTGATACAGGGTTTTGTAGTTAACCCAATCTGTCTAACGATAGATGATCTTCGAAATGCCGAAGATTTAAGTAGAATTGTAGCGTGTCATAAACGTCTATAATTTTACGAACTATAGGACCATATTTATATGTCGCGGTTGCAGTGTTGATGGACGCGAGCACTAGTCAGCTGCATTTGTTTTAGTGGTCTAAACCAGTGTCCCCAGAAACGCGACATTACACTATTGTTAGGATGCTTATTTTGCTGAAAGGAAAACAGCATGCTTTGTGATAAATGTAAGAACAAAAGTAAAATTGCAGTCATACGTGGTGATGGGATATGTGAAAAACACGGTAGATATTGGATGGGTTGGAGAAATCAACCCTGCCCATCTTGTGCAAGAGAACAAAAGCTATGTAATAGATGTGGTGAAAAGATATAAGGGCCTGTCGTTCAACGGTTTAGGACGTTTCTCTGATAAGGAAAAGACGAAAGTTCAACTCTTTCCGGGCCCACCACATTCAAGGATCAATTTATGGCACATGGAGAGAATGCTCAACGCAAAGGGCACCCTGGAAAGGAATACTGGAAATCTCGCCTCCATAGAGGTGGGGAGATCATGGGTAAACTCACTAAGAAACTCACCCATCGCAAAGAGCGTAAAAAGAGCAAACAGTTACCTGTAGAGGATATTTTCTGATGTGCCTCTGCTGTTTGACCAAAGCAAAGACTATCCGAAAAGGAATACTGCCAGGGTACAATCTATTAAAAGGGATGGTAGGTCACCCTGACTGGCCCCTGGGGTACTATGCACTACAGCGCTGGGACGACCCAGATTTCATATTCAAAGAGATCCCGCGAGTAGACCCCGCTCATGGAGTAGATGTAGACAAGAACGAAAAAGCCTATAAAGCCTACCTGATCTGGGCAAAAGAAGCTGAGGAGATGGAGAATAGTTTTGAGTGTAACCCAGAGACGGGGTATATCCTATACAAGGCCTGTTTGAAAGCCGGGTGGCGTCCCAAAAGAGATGGGTTGAGACTTGCGTATTGGTTGAGGCATCACCTGGGTAAAAAGATGAAAAGAGGCAGTAAACATGAGTAAAGAGCTGTTCGCACAGTGCATCATGGAACGGAAAAAGGACTCAGAGATAGTCCGTATGACAGCATGGATAGAGGCCCGGCACAAAAAAGGTAGTAGAGTCCGTGACGAGGATGGTGTCATATGGACTGTCGCGCACAAGGGAAGTGATCTTCTACCAGAGGATGTTGTCAAAGAAAACTCAGCCGACTACAGGCGGCATAGATCTGCTACCGATATATAGGTCCGAGAAAAAGTCGGATGATTTGGATATTGGGCCCTATGAGGAAACATGGATAAAGAATACATAAACGCTTATTTAAGGGCCCGTTACTACAGACTTAAAAAATGGGCGTTCAACATTCTAGGTAATGCGTGTGCCATTTGCGGTAGTATTGATCAACTACAAATTGATCACAAAGATCCTGTCACAAAAGATTTCAATGTGACTGAAAATCTACGTTGTAGGACAAAAGCAGATCTTTTATTGGAAATGGCTAAATGCCAACTTTTATGTAGAAAGTGTCATGCAAAAAAGACAAAAAATGAAGGGCATAATAAGGGCGAGAGATGTGGGTCTGCAAAACTCTGTAGAAAAGACGTGGCAGAAATAAAAATTAAGTTACAAGAAGGTATTTCTCTAAGAAAAATAGCAAAACAATATGGAGTGTCCCACGTAGCTATATTGTATATCAAAAAGAACAAGACTTGGATACCGTAACGGAGAGTTGCCAGAGTGGTTTATCGGAACGGTTTGCTAAACCGTCAGGAGCTAACACCTCCTTCGCAGGTTCGACTCCTGCACTCTCCGCCACTCCCTCAGAAAAACCTATGATCGATGACTCCAGAACTCTGTGGGAAACGAATAGGAGCCGAAAAAACGACCCAAGCAAGGCTACGCATATTGTATTTCTTGTGATAGGGCTCTAGTCCCTGACGGTGCTAAATGCCCCGTGTGCGGAAACAGAAACGGCGCTAAGAGATACAAGAAAGCTGGGTGATAATGGCAAGGATCATTGCTACGACTGAGCCGACCAAATTTGTGTTCTTTTGTCCCGGCTGCAAAAAAGGTCACTATTTTGACACAAAGGTCTGGACTTTCAACGGGGATATGGATAAACCTACTATACGGGCGTCCATCCTAACCTACGCCAGTGATCCCAGTAAACGATGCCATTCCTTAGTCACAGATGGAAAAATAGAATTTCTAGGTGACTGTGCCCATGCACTGAAAGGCCAGACTGTGGATCTGCCTGATTTTGATAACCTCAGTGAGCCGTCCGACCCCGAAGTTTTTCCCGCGAACACTCCTGCAGGTGAAAAAGCATTTTGGGATAGGGTCAAAAAAGCGGACTAGCATATCTCACGCCCCCTTTAATTCCCTGGGCCCTAGAGTATATTACTAGGTACTCTTATTAAGAGGCTCCTACCATGCCTAATTTCCCACAGTCCCTCGGCTCTCTCCCTTCGGGAGGAAAACCCCGGACATTCAATCCCTCTCAGCTCAAGAGATCCGGTGAAGAGTCCTCTACCGAGAAACAGTACGCTAAAGCAACCACCGATGAACAAAAAAAGATCCTCTATCAGAAAGCTCTCGCTGAGTATAATAGAGAAAAAGCAATAGACAGAATGCTAATTCTTTAATATATTGCTACTGATAAAGGAAGATTTGTAATGACCAATCATGTCGATAGAATACTCCAAGAGCTAAATGACGGAAAACCTGTACTAACCGAGGAAGAGATACGCAGAGCAGAACAAGACATCAACGCTAAGATGGAGAAATTTTCATGTGAGTGGCGAGCATGGATGTGCCAGAGCAGAGAATCGGCTAGCCACGCATATATCCAATGATCTTTTCATAAAAAATGCGACTACATGAACACCGACAGCGTCAGCAACAAACCTCGAGCAAGAGTCGTCGATTGTATCGTCGTCGCTCCCGAGGTACACAATAAGGACTCAGACAACAAAGGGACTCCTCCCCGTAGTGAGCCTCCAAAGAAACTATTTCGTCCGTCAAAGAATAAACCCGAGTATACAGCCACCGTAAAAAAGCGTGTACAGCTCCTGAATAAAGATCTATTCACAAAAAACAAGTCCTATAGATATGATACCCGACAAGAAGGCGATAAACTCCTGGTATATATGTTTGTGATGGACTCTCACGGTGACATAGTGTTACAATACACAAAGGAAGTCACCCAGGATAACTATAGAGTGGTATTAGATAGCATGCAGTCAGGTAATGGTTTTTTGTTCGATGATTGATCTCACATCCAAATAACATCCACATAGGAGTCTCCCATGGAAAAGTTCACGTTCTTCTGGTCCGGCCCTTTTTCCAACTGGCATCCCTCCCCATTCAAGATAAACGGTGTAGTCTATAACTGTAGTGAACAGTTAATGATGGCAGAGAAAGCCCGCATGTTCGGGGACGACGTAGCCCTGAACAGGATCATGAACGCCGTAGACCCCAGTGACCAAAAACGCTACGGGCGCTGTGTCAACAATTTCAATAAAGAGCAATGGGACGCAGCAGCCAGGGATATCGTTTTCAAAGGCTGCTATGCCAAGTTTACCCAGAATCAAGACCTAAAGCAGGCCCTCCTGGCTACTGCGGGCACAACTCTCGTAGAAGCCAGCCCACAGGACTGTATCTGGGGTATAGGGCTGCACAAGAGTGACCCTAAAGCTAAAAATAGAGATACCTGGCGTGGTACGAACTGGCTCGGTGAGACCCTCACTAAAGTCCGTGAAAAGATCGTGGAAGAGCAGAAAAACGACAAAACATGATATATTTTATAAAAGTAGGACAGATGTACGCACTCTTCAAAGGAGTTCGCTTTTGGGTTCTAGGCAGTATTTCTATACTGACGACAAAGGGATAGTGCAAAAGCACGAGTATTGTATCCTTTGTGGAGCAGGCCCTTTCAAACAAGAAGAACAGGACACTAAGTACAAAAGTGCAGGGGGAGGTCGTCACGTAACGTACTGCATCCCCTGTTTCAAAAATCTAGGCCTCAAAGATATAGTCTCCTACGCAGGAAAGCTCCCCTCAATAGATGAGCTGGATCCTATAGAAGAGATACCTCCTACAGACATCCCAGAAGAATCCGTGTCAACTACAAAGGCACCTGTCACTACTACCAATAAACCAGAGATTCGACCTATCCCGTCTGTAGTGGTGTTGGCGGAGAAACTTGAGGTCAAGGATACTCCTGTAGGGCTCAAAAAGACCTCGACACTATCAGAGCCAAAGGTCGTATCAGAGGAGGAGCACAATAGATGTCTGGGTATACTCCAGAGTGAATTATCAGGTAAAAAACCGATACCTACCAAAGGGCCCTACTCAATCTATATAGCTCAGGGTAGCGACGGATCCTATACATGTGGAGTGACCACTAACCTGGTAGAAGAGAACAAAAAAATCAGTGGTGGTGAAATACGGACAGGATTTCTGCCTGTCGAAATAGTGTATTACAGGACGGAAAAGAAAAAAGAAGATGCCTATTACATGCGTGGCATCCTGTCGAAGTACAAACGAGAGCAGAAGGAACGTTTGATACAAGTTTTTGAAAAACAGTTCTTCGCTTCCTAACATAGGGGCTTGTCATAGCTCTATAAATAGTGTATATTGCCAGACACACAGCGGAACAAATGCTCACTCATAATCTAGCCCACACCATACGGCTCTATCCCACAGAGTCCCAAGAGACTTTTTTTAGAAAAGCCTGTGGGTGTGCACGTGTGGCATACAACTATGGACTCACTGAGTACCAAAAAATACGAGCTGAGGGGGGTAAACCAAGTATTTTGGAAATACAAAAGAAATTCAATCAAGAAAAGAAAACTCTGTACCCGTGGATGTACGAGACAAATAAAGACGCAAATCAACGACCATTCACCAACCTACAGGATGCTTTCTCACGGTTTTTCAAGTGCCAAAACAGATACCCGAAATTCAAAAAGAAAGGCATCCGTGATTCGTTTTATATCTCAAACGATAGATTTGGAGTAGAAGGTAAAAAGTTCTGGATACCTAAACTCGGCTGGGTAAAAGGCTCAGAAAAACTGAGATTTCACGGTAAAATAATGTCTGCTGTAATAAGAAGAAAAGCGAACTATTGGTTCGTGGTAATCAGTGTCGAAACCGATAAAACATTTACTACATGTGATAACCAAGCTGTAGTAGGTGTAGACCTCGGGATTAAAACACTGGCTACCTTATCTGATGGGAAAGTGGCAGAGGCAGTAAGTCCGTTACGTGCTCGCTTGAAGCAACTGAAACGATTACAGAGGTGGGCGTCAAGGAAAGTAAAGGGATCCTCTAACAGGCATAAAGCGAACCAAAAGGTAGCTAAGGTGCACTATGAGGTAGCATGCCTGAGAAAAGATGTCCTTGATAAAATGACGACGTATCTCTGTGAGAATTATCAGGTGATCTGTATCGAGGATTTGAATGTAAAAGGGATGCTGAAAAACCACTGTCTGTCCCTGGCCATTTCCGATGTGGGCTGGGGCGAGTTCAGGAGACAGCTCACGTACAAATCCTTGCTACATGGGAACACTATAATCGTGGCTGATAAGTGGTTCCCATCGAGTAAAAAGTGTTCTGGGTGTGGGCACGTTAAAGAGACTCTGTTACTTTCAGAGCGTGAGTACGTGTGTGATCATTGCGGATTAGTAATAGGCCGAGATTTAAATGCGGCTATTAATTTGAGAAACTATGCATTAGAAAAACTAGGGGTGGCGTGCCCCGAATTAACGCCTGTGGACACGGGAGCTCTGGCTTACTCGTCATCAATTGGGGTGAGTGAAACTATCGTGGATGAAGCAGGAATTTCCCGGTGTTCAGAAATGAGCACTTAGAAAGTAGCAGTGACCGATACTGAATATGCAGAGCACATCAAGAGAAACCCCGCGGACAAGATCATGCCCTGGCAAATAATGAAGAGGGACCCTGAGGCTTTTGTGAAAGGGCGCATCACGCACAAAGAGCACAGTACCGTGAATCTCAAGAATATTTGGCATAAAGTGGCTCTCAACACGGAAAATTTGGCTGCAGGGGCTAGATTCGTAGCCTTTTTAGATTGACAAGTTGGCTATTGACTTTTCTTTCGCATCAGGGTATATTAAGGGAGCACAAGGAAAATTCTCATGAACAAGCGCTCTATATCCCTCTCCATACTAACAAGCCGCCCTACGGCATTAGCCGCATGGGCGTTGCTGTGTTCACATCTTTATACCGTGAACGGAGTGGGGACCTAACGTAATCAAAATCAAGGATTACCAAGACCCCTGCTCCGGAAACGAAGCAGGGGTCTTTTGTTTTGAGGTTATCATGGAATTCAATGAAATAGATCCAGTACTTGTCCAGGAGCTGGTGGACAAGAGAGTCTGCTGCTCAAAGGGTGAGGCACGCAGGATAGCGTACTGCATGCCAGCGGACGAGATCAGGAAACGTCTGGATAGCGGAAAGCCCTTTCCGAAAGGGTCGTGTAACTGAGCATGTCGTTTCTGATATGCTAGGTTACACGAAAGTTCTTTGACATCGTCGGTTTTCTCATGTACTAAGTACATTGCATTGAAACAGTCAATCCTGTTTTGAGATATAGTGGGAAAGGAGGGCATCGCTCCCCGGCGTGCCTTCCTTCCCTTTTAAGACGGATTGGTGAAGCTGGTTAACACGGATGTCTGCAAAACATCTATGCACAGGTTCGACCCCTGTATCCGTCTCCACCCTATAACCTTAAAGGCGGTGCCCCGTGCTGGGAGCTCAAAGCACCCTCTGAGTATAGTTGTGGAGCTTCCCACCGATCTGTGCCCTTTTAAAGGACTAAAATCGTTGGTTCGAATCCATCACCCGGCACTCTGCTCATGTCATAGTGAGTTGAGTGCCGGGTTAGCCGAGCGGTACAGGCAACAGTCATAGGAACTGTAAAAACACTGCGCTAATAACTCGCGTGTGGCTCTTTATGAGAATTTGTCATGCCTTCTACGTGTGATGCCTACATTTAATCTTGGTTCAACTCCAGGGCTCCCCAATTCTTATGGGGAGTATAGACCAACGGCTGGTCAACTGTTCGTAAAACAGTCAAACAAACAAGCATCACAGACTCAGGCATGACATTATTTTATGTTGGCTGTAGCTCAGTTGGTAGAGCGCCACATTGTGACTGTGGAAGTCACGGGTCCGAATCCCGTCAGTCAACCCATTTTTTGGAGGTATGCCATGTTAATACCATTTGATGACTTTGATGTATGAGCATACGTACATAAACGTATACAAGCACAGAGGTATCAAAAAAAGCGTGAACGATTAGATGCTTGGTACAATAAGATTATGCCTCCTCCTGAGCCCCTTAAGAAAGTTCACTCAAATAGACCCGATCTGAGTCCTGTAGGAGAGAACAAACCAGCACCTGTTTTGATCCCTAGGAAACCTGATCAGAGCATTGTTTGACCGCGTGGAAGTAGGTTGTGGTTAGTTTACGGTCGTCTCCTAATCAATCCTCCCAGTCCTCGTCAGTAGACCAGATCTCTTCAAGAGACCGAATACCAAACTGGCCATTTATACGAGCTTCTTCTTTAAGATCTGATACTGCGTTACGAACTTTTCTGTCCACCATACGTTCTACATCTGGCATTGTAGGTCCCAGATTATCTCCGGTCCACACGCCGTCTCTAACACAGGGTCCGTACAGCATAAAGCCTCCTTGTTGGTTATGCCTATAGTATATATTCTGAGAAACTAACGAGATGTGACGAGGATCACATTTCTGTAAATAAATATGCACCTATGGGGGAACAGGTAGACCCAGGAGAATGAGAGTCTCCCGAGCGCACGCTCATCCAGATTCGAGTTCTGGTAGGTGCACCAAGTCCGTGGGCTGTACTCTTAACTGCACGAGCTTACATTAACCGCTCTCGGTTCGAGTCCGAGTGTCCTCGCCACAAGTGGGGATATAGCCAAATGGTAAGGCGACTGTCCGAAAAACAGTTAGGTATCAAAACCAAGCGCGTACGACTCGAGTACAGTTCACTTTTTGTTTACGCGGCGATGGTGGAATGGGAGACACGTTAGCCTCAGGCGCTAATGGGGGATACCCCGTGCTGGTTCAAGTCCAGTTCGCCGCATTTGTCAATTTATGGTAGGGTGTCCGAGTTGGTCAAAGGAGGCAGACTGTAAATCTGTTGGCCCCGGCTTACGAAGGTTCGAATCCTTCCCCTACCACCATTTTCACTTGATGTAGAAATCAACGAACGCATTCAAGAGCATCGTATTCGCCTGGACTCGATCCTCGAAATCTACCGATCCGGGAGTCTCTGTAGTAGCCACTACAATGAGAGTGCGTATTGAGGCAATTCTTTCCTCAACTTTTTAGTTTCTGCATCATTTTTCTTTAATTTTGAACTTGCCTGCTTACAAATAAGGGCAAGATCCCTTCTTGAAGCTGTGCCGCTTGCGGCTGCCCATACAATACCCAAGCCATCGAACTCCTTGATTCGCTCAATTGGAATGTTTTTCATCGCTTACTCCTAGGTTGCCTATTTCTTCTGTAAAAAAGCTCCTTGCTACAACAAACGGAAAAAATACTGGTGAGACCCCTTTTAAAATCTCATGGAAATTTGGAAAAATCACGTTATCGAAAGATTGATGTTGAGCGATTGCCAGTATAATAAAAGCAAAGTATGAAGCTTCAATTTCTTGTATCTCTGTTGCATCACCAAACACTATATGTTGTTCTGTGTAATGTTTCAAACAATAATGTCCAAGTTCATGAAATGCGGCGAAAATTGGGATGAGTCCTTTAGTTCGACGAGTAAAAATCGTTAAAATTTTACCGACATCCAGATGACGCATCAATATTAGGGCTTGTTGTTCATTTGCACCAAAATTATCGAGCTTTTCCCAGATAACTTTTATTCCTTCTACTTGTTCAAGTAGACAGCACAGGGAGCACTCACTATGGATGCAGGCTTTAGCATACAAATTGGCGATGCGTCGAATTTTATTAATCCTTTCTAAAGTAACACCTCTATGAAGCATTTCCTGCACTAGGCTCGTAGCTTTTTTCGTTGCTTTCATGGTATTCATTTCGGAAAATAATCATTATTAAGTATCTTACTTGATATAAAAGTCAACAAAAGAATTTAATAGCATCGTATTCGCCTGGACTCGGTCCTCGAAATCTACAGACCCAGGAGTCTCTGTAGTGGCTATGGAGGGTATACCATTTTTATCCAACCAGTCCTCAAAAGATCCCTCATGACGATCCCATATGATACCTTTTTTTAGCTTTTTCCCTTTTTCATTGGGCATTGATGGACGCTGCTTGAAAAACATCCTATCGACATCCAGAAGAATCTCCCCGAGCTCCTCAGCGTTTTTTCCATGATACATGTATATGAAACAGACTTTTGCTTTAGGATCTTCGTGGACCGTTATCATACCATCCGCAGCGATCTCTTTTAGAAGGCTTAGGTTCCCCTTAAAGATCTTACCCTCTCTCGATATCTTTTTATCGTCGTCGTAGCTTCTATTTGTTTTCTCACCCCACTGGTTGTCTCTGGTGAACTTTCTGAAGCCCGTAGGGTTCAGCAATGGGATAAAGGACAGATTGACCATCTTGAGAGTCTCGTCACTCACGCGCTCCAGATAGCGCAGCAATCCAAAAGGTCCCGCGACCTCGTCCCCGTGAGTACCTGAAACGAGCAGGATATGCTTACCTTTGTTCTTTTTGGCTGGCTCTACCACCATTAGCTCTGAGTCACCCACGTTTCCAAGTGACCGCGTCTTGAAACCTTTTTCACCCGCTACCTGCTTAATTTTTTTCAGAAACGCTTTGTCTATGTCTTCTTTGCCTATGCCAAAGTCTTTTCGCAGGACCTGAGCTGATGGGATGGACGCCAGCTTTTCTATCGTGTTGGATACAACATCGATACTCGTAGCCTGTTTATACAGTCCTTGAGATTCGAGTCTGTCCGCTATATTGTCGAGGGTACTGAGGATGATACGATACATAGTCACGGTCTCACGGTCACGCGTACTGATACAGCTTTTCCTTCAAAATACATCTCAGAGAATTTAACCATCTCTTCGGGGCTGTACTCTTTACAGGAAAACAGATCTATGTAAATAGACCTTGTTTTCTCAATGAAATGGCCGGATAACAAAGAGGTCATGATGAACTGAGAGAAAGAGTATCCGAACAAATCCCCCTCACCAAACTTTTGTAGCTGTAACTCCCCGACCGCCTGCATATCCATGAGCTTGATAAGAGCTGATACATACTTACGTATACCTTCACCGTCTTGCATCTTCTCAAGGCTGCATTCTTTAAGGTCAATAGCAGTACACAGGCCCATAGCACCAGATTTTTTATACTCTTCGACTATTCTTTCCTGAGTTTTTTTAGCAGTACGTTCAAGCGTGTTGGCTATTACATCCAAATTCTCAGCCTCCTTTAAAAGGCCTTTATGCTCCAGACTGTCAGCAGTTTTTTCTAGTAGGCTAATTACATTCATACTATCCATCCCCGAGTACAGCAAAGAATATTGATAAATTATTAGGTCTGTAGCTCAATTGGTAGAGTAGCGGTCTCCAAAACCGTTGGTTGGGGGGTTCGAGCCCCTCCAGACCTGCCAGTATTATACGCCCGTGTAACTCAGTTGGTAGAGTACCACTTTGGTAAAGTGGAAGCCACCGGCTCGCTCCCGGTCACGGGCTCTCTACATAGCCACAATCATTTTACTCGATACCCTACACCCCATGCTAGTGAGAGACACAGATACCGTGTCTTCCTCGTGGATATCTACGTGTGAGAATGTCAGAGTGTCCTCAAGATTTTCTTTATTGAATACTATCGCCAAAACTTTAGTGTCTTCTGCTGGCTGGATCTTTACAGCGATGCTGTCATTTTCCCACACCTGGTTTTTCATGGGACACCTCTTTCAATGCTATACCGCGGTCCCCGCGTGGTTTTACGCCCAACTTATTTATTAATTTTTCCAGTTTATACAAATTATTGTACACAGCCACCTGTACGAAATCTAAAGACCCATCTCGCTCTGAAAAAAACACCACGCGATACAAAGAGGTCCCCCTACAAGCTATCTCCAGGACAGTGCCCTCCCCCACCCATATTTTATTGGCTTGTAGTTGTTGCTCAAAAGTAACAATGCCGTCCATAGTGTAGATCCAACCATAAAATAAGTCTCCTGTATCATATGCTTGTTATTTTATATGGGGCTGTAGCTCAGTTGGGAGAGCAGGTGCTTTGCAAGCATCAGGTTGGAGGTTCGAATCCTCTCAGCTCCACTACTATTTCTCAGATATGAATTTATCCACCCAAGCAGAGAATTCTTTGTGGTGTGTGGCTATTTGATCCTGCGCTTCTCTAATAGCAACTTTTGAGTATTCAAAGCACGCTCTCAAAATATCATACATTTTAGGCATGATATACAACAGGTTACTCTGTATATCAGAAAAAGGCACCGTCATATTTTGAAGGGGGTACATATTTTTGATATACTGTACTAGTGTGTTTATTATGAACCTGTTTTTCTCTTTCAAATATATCGAAAAATCAGAGTCCTCCATATCTAAGTAGCCGTTTTCTTTGTAGGAGCGTCTGATTTCACTTTTTATTGTGAGTAATGAGTCTTTTAGTAACTCTGAAAATAGTCTGGACTCTATATCTGTGCTTTTTCCAGGCACAACGCCTGCTTTCCTATTGGCAGCCTCCATAAGATCACTAAACACTTTTTCAATGATCTCTTGAATCTCCTCCATTTTCTGCTCGAAGAAATTCATTTGATTTCTGAGTACTTGATCTTGAGTACTAGATATTTTTAATTCATATTTCTCACGCTCACTCATAACAATTAATATACAGTCACCACACATACGTTTACGCATTCTTATTATCGTGGTTCGAGTGGGAGAGGCTACGGCAGGATTCTCTCCTTCTGTATCTACGATACCTTCTTCTGTTGTCTCTGTAATCTTTGCTCCCCCCAGACCCACGAGATTTTTACCCCAGCGCACTACAGCAGTGCCTTTCAGAGATATGATCACTATAGAGGTCAATCCCAAGATGACTATTGTGACAGACAAGGCGCTAGGCAGCCCGACAAGATAGTCCCACATAGATGTCATTCCCTTTGGATAGTTAATAGGGTTACCTATAGATATCAACAAATTAGGAGAGTATTATCTGTGTTTTTGGAAATTTGTTTCAAAAAGTAATCGCAAAAGAGTATATTGTGTGTAGAATAGATTACGCCCAGGTGATGGAACGGCATACATTTGGGTCTTAAAAACCCATGCCTTCGGGCATACCGGTTCAAATCCGGTCCTGGGCATTTTATTTGGATAATCCTATGTTTATAGACGGAGACGCCCTGCAACAAATAGAAGAAGATCTCGCCACGTTTCCTTTGAAATGGACGCTGTCGTCATATACTGAGGACGAGCTGAAAATATTGGAGGATGTGTATACTCCCTACGAGGAGCCCTATCTACATTACCCATACACAATAAAAGTGACTCCAATAACGCTCCACATGGACAAATCTACGATAGAGGGTGCAATGAGCACCCTAAAAAGGCCCCTGGAAAGCATGCCCCTGCTGATAAATGATTACACAGACGCACGGCTGGCTTTCGTGAAATGGCGTCTGATGATCGGGAGATAAAGCTAATGAAACTCGTAATGACATTACTAGTACGTAATGAAGATGACATCATCGAAGATAATCTCCTATTTCATAAAGCTATGGGAATAGACACTTTCGTAGTCACAGACCATAAATCTACAGACGGGACTACAGAGATCCTACTCAGATACAAGAAAAAAGGATGGATAGACCTCCTGTTTGAAGACACGGATACCTACAATCAAGGCGTATGGGTGTCTGAAATGGCACAGAGAGCCTA